>Ga0209319_1000183_pt1 | contig 102853 bp, 76 predicted proteins | sample RifGroE2_FD_184000 | JGI IMG/M metagenome (GOLD analysis project Ga0209319, IMG submission 184000) | Groundwater microbial communities from Rifle, Colorado - Groundwater E2 (SPAdes) (version 2) | ecosystem: Environmental > Aquatic > Deep subsurface > Groundwater | place: Rifle, Colorado, United... | reverse complement strand
AATCAAAACAACAGTTAAATGATTTATTCCGTGTTTTGGCTGACAACATGGAAACCATAAAAATGTACCGAACTCAGGACCCGATAGTCCAAGAAATTAGATTACTACAATATTCTAAAACATAACCATAAATAACAAAACAGAATAAAAAATGATCAATCGAATACATAACCAATTTTAACCATAATGAAGTTCAGTTATGGTGATATATCAATTATGTGGCCATCTTTCTTTGGAGCATAGCACAGGAAATTAGTATGTACACATCATTCCCGAAACCGGTAAAGAGCAAACAACAAAGATAGCAGGACGCCAGGTTTTCATGGGCATACGGCATATCAAACCCGATTTAAATTCGCGCCGGATTAATCAAATGATATAATTGTTAACTCTTCCATCATACAGTTATAATACCTGACGGGAGGATCCACTCTTCCCGTTGCTATTTCGCCAATCTTAGTCCACTCTTTCAGGACGAAAGGCAGCCCCCTGCTAAAAAACAAATTTGGCGAATCGGTGATCTGAAAATGTACATGTGGACAATCAGAGTTACCTGAATTTCCGAGCAAAGCAATTGGATCTCCTTCATGAACCGTCTGCCCCTCAGAAACAAGAAACGAACCCGGCACACAGTGGGCATAAAGGGCGTAATGATTATTATCAATTTTCAACACCAGATAATTTCCACCCATCTCATCTATCGAATTCATCACAACATCATGCTGATTTCCTGAGTTTTCAGGTCTTCCATCCCGAAGAGCTTCAATTGAGCCATCAGCTACGGCAAAGAGGGTATCTTTATAATTGTAGTACGACTCATTAACAGCAGGATCTCCATTACGTATTTCTCCGGTACTATCTATTCTGACGTTATCAAAAGCAAAACGCTCCCCAGTGTAAATTGATCCATCGACAAAAAACATCGTATTAAAATGGTATTGCATGGTTGACTGATTAATAAACAGCCAGTCATATCCTTTTACTGGTGAAAGAATTGAGATTGGAGTCTCAGTTGATCGCGGAGAGAAGATAGCCCCATCTACGATGACCTCGGTGTCATGAACGGTGTCTTTTAAAACCAGTTGGTGAGCGATGGAGGAAGGAATTGACTGCGTAACCGGAATTGGCAACTGAACCGACATGTAATAGTGATCAATCTGATCAGACACAAAATAACCATTTGGTTTAATAGGGCTACTATGAATCACAACACTATCTGTTTTGTCGATTACCATCAGTACATCTTTTGTATGGTTATCAAGAATCCGGAGCTTTTCAAAAAGGAGGCCATCCTTCTTGAACTCCCACATCTTCAAGACATAACCTATTCTGGAAAATTTTTCAGTTTTAAATGGAATATCACTGAAAATGACCGAAAGTTTTGGCGATTGGATTACTTCTTCATTATCTTTACTACAGGCCACTATTAAAATAATCGTCGTCAAAAACAACAATGACAAGTTTTTATACTTCATAATGAATAAATTTGGGTTGTTAAAAACTGGAATATTCCGAAATGATTGCTTTTGCGCTATAAGCGGTATTCTCTATTAAATCATATTCCTGATCTATAAGGCTCGACATTTCCCCGCGTATATTCCACGCGTTGGTATAGATAATAATGGTGACATCACTGGCAGGGTCAGAAACCATCAAAGAAAGGTAACCTTCCACGGCACCAGTATGTCCGTATCCAAGATTATTAATCTCCATCAAGCCACATCCATATCTTCCGGCGGTCAAAGAACTGGATGAAAGACAATTCATCATGACTGAATTCACAATGAAAGTTGAAAGCGGGCCTTTTCCTTTCAGAAGATTTTGAATAAAAATGGCAAGATCATCGGGTGTTGTGATCAGGTTTCCTTCAGCTATGTTAGCTGAAACGTTTAGAGATGTTATGTCTTTGACGCCTTGATTATCCAAAATAAAACCCTGAACACAAGGTATAGGCAGATAGGTGTCATTCCCTTCGAAAGGAAAAGAGGTGTGATGCAATCCCATGGGAAGGATAATCTGCTCGGTAAGGTATTGCTGGTAGGTCATATTTGAGACCCGCTCAATAATCTTCCCCAAAAGGGAATAGCCGGTATTTGAATAATGATACCCTGTTCCCGGCATAAAGTACGACATTCCGGTCTCCGCCACCACATTGATTAATTCATTAAAAGTAAAGGAGTGTAAGGAGTCCTGATTTAAAACATATTCAATGTAATTACGGCCTTTATAAGGAAGTGGTTTGCTTATCGTGTCAGGGATTGTTTCGTTTGCCAAATCATAAACACCCGCCCGATGGCGAAGCAGATCCAGAATTGTAATTGAACTCTTATAAGGAATATCATATCCGGCACCATCAGGGACATAGGTCTTATTAGTCCCCGGAATCGTATCAGTAATCCTATGATTAAGATTAAGCCTCCCTTGCTGATAAAGCAACAAAATGGCCGTAGCGGTAAATGTCTTTGTATTACTGGCAGCCCTGAAATAATTAGCACCAGACACATTACCAACCATCCCGGATGCTGCAAAACAGGATCTTCTACCTTTCAGCACCTTTAGTACAAGCCCACCCGGATATTCGGGTACCTGTAACTTGTAAGCAGCAACCTTTGAATCAACTAACCGCTGAAGCCTTTGCTGCAACTCATCATCCGGCCGATAGGGATCATTACTCTCTTTATCACAACCAGCAATTATCAGAATAATCATTAGCAGAAGGCTGCAAATCTTTTTATTGCTCATTGGTATAATAATTTAACAAGACTAATAAACTGAATTTCTCATATTTGGCGAATTTATCAAAATTATACTTTTTTCACAAGGAAATAACATGATCATGGCACAAAATTGCCACTATTGCTTTTAATTCTAACTGAAGCGGGTAACAGTAATTAAAAACCGCTCTGCCCGAGGGAATTGTATAGCTATTAACTAATAGCACAACCAAAGTTAACTACAGAAGAATCTAACTACATAAACCCGGAGTTTTCCCCTGGTTATATGATTCTCTTCTGACCAACCCAGATAAGAATACAATTGATGGTAATTATGAAGAAACGAATTATAAGTCAGCTTCAGATGAACGACAGGACAACTCAATCCAATAATTCGATTGTTGCATAGAATTTAGCCGGCATATAAACAAACATGGCCGGAAAATCCGGCCATGTTGAAAAATTGTTCTCCAGTAACTATATTACTTAACAAAACGGAACATCTTGTTCCATCTGATCTTACCCTCTGTAAGCGTACGGTCCTTATCCAGCGACAACCATACAAATACTGCCTTGCCTACAATATGGTCTTCGGGAACGAATCCCCAATACCTTGAATCGGCAGAGTTGTGACGGTTATCTCCCATCATCCAGTAGTAGTTTTGCTGAAAGGTATACTTATTGGCTGGTTTTCCGTTGACAAGAATTACAGAATCTTTTACCTCCAGCGTATTACCTTCATAAATTTCAATAATTCGACTGTACAGAGGCAACGTAACCATATTAAGTTTAACGGTGGCACCTGCTTTGGGGATATAGAGCGGCCCAAACTGGTCAACGTTCCATGGGTAATGGCGATGATCAAAGGGAAAGATATTGGGCTCCCACTCGCCCGATTGATAAAGCGTCTTTCGGACTTCCTTTACATTAGGGAACTTGCCGATAGCAGCAGCTGTCTCTTCTGTTAAAGGTAGAATTCCCTGGTTACGATAGAAGATTTGAATATCCTCGTCTGAAATACGAAGCTCATGCAATTTTCGTTCTGCGATAGGGACACCATTGGTGGTGATGCTATAATTATACTGCATCCCCTTAGGATTCTTACCTTTCACACCATTAATATAAACCTGCTGATCAACAATTGAAAGCGTATCGCCAGGTAACGCAATACACCGTTTGATATAATTCTCACGTTTATCAACCGGTCTGGCGGTTACCGTGAAAGTGCGCCAGACAGCATCCCTTCCAATTCCGGGTTTGTATTGGGCTCCCATTCTGTTGGCATACTCCCGCTCAGCGTCACGCACAATCCTATAATAATCTTCATTTTGACGCTCTAGTACTACTGTATCACCACTGGGATAATTAAAAACCACCGCATCATTGCGCTCAACCTTTCCAAATCCCGGAAAACGGTAATAGGGCAACGATAACCACTCAACATAAGATTTAGTAAAAGTTGAAAATGGCATGGTATGATGTACAAACGGAAAAGCAATGGGTGTATTGGGTATCTTTGGACCGTAACTAACCTTGCTCACAAACAGATAGTCGCCCACTAAAAGTGATTTCTCCATTGAACTCGTAGGAATAGTATAGGCTTCAAAAAGGAATATGCGAATAATGCTTGCAGCCACGACAGCAAAAATGATTGCATCAACCCATTCCCTGACCGGACCCTTCTTGATTTTAGGTCGTTTCGAAGGATGGAGATACTTCTCCTTGACGGAAATGCCCAGATAAGGCAGGTATATCCATGGCAGGATAACTGCGATGGCCTGACTTCCCAGATCGTATTTCTGATAACATTTGGCTGTTTCAACGATCATTAAAAAGACCATGAATACATTCAGGAAAGGGAAAAAAAGCAGCATGTACCACCAAAATGGTTTCTCGATTACCTTATTCCAGACAAAATAATTGTAGAACGGAATGAGAGTTTGCAACGGATTTATATTGTTTTCCTTGAAGACAGGCCACAATACCACCGGGAAAAAGGTGAACACCAGTAAAATCAGTATCAATGGATCCATTATAATGTTATTGAGCGTTATTTAGTAACGCAAAAATCCGATTTAAGTACGACAATTGAAAGGGATTGGCTAAAAAAAAGGATAATTTTACATTTTTTAACCTTAATCCCATAAAAGAACAAACACTTTGCCTATCAGGAATATTTTGATAAGGTATTGGGGATATAGTTCCTTCAGGCCATTACAGGAAGAGATTATTCAATCGGTGATGGCTGGAAACGATACCCTTGCCCTGCTTCCTACCGGAGGTGGCAAATCGATTTGTTATCAGGTACCTGCCATGGCTCTGGAAGGGATTTGTCTGGTAATCTCGCCCCTGATAGCTCTCATGAAAGATCAGGTACAGGGATTACAAAGGAAAGGAATCTCCGCCAACGCAGTGTATAGTGGCATGAACCGTTTTGAAATTGAAAGGGTACTCGACAATGCGGTTCATGGTTCATTGAAATTCCTTTATGTTTCGCCCGAACGACTGAAAAGTGAGTTATTGCTGGCCCGCTTTCCTCTGATGAAGGTTAACCTCATTGCCGTCGACGAGGCGCACTGCATCTCTCAATGGGGCTATGATTTTCGCCCCCCTTACCTCGAAATTGCAGAAATCAGACAGTATTTCCCAAAAGTACCACTGCTTGCACTGACGGCAACAGCGACAACCGATGTGATCGGAGACATTCAGGAAAGACTCCTTTTTAGAAAAAAAAATCTCTTCAGACAAAGCTTTGCTAGGGAAAACCTAACCTACGTCGTTCAATATGAGGAGGACAAGATGGGTCGATTGGAAAAAATATTTCAAAAACTACAAGGTCCATCAATCGTCTATGTTCGTAGTCGCAGAAAGACGCGTGAAGTGGCCGGTCAATTACAGGCCAGAGGCATCCCGGCTGGTTTCTACCATGGAGGATTGACGCCCGAAGAACGTGACAAGGCTCAATTGCTCTGGATGAATGAAACCACACGTGTCATTGTCTCAACCAATGCCTTTGGTATGGGCATTGATAAATCCAACGTCAAAACTGTTATCCATCTTGACATTCCCGACAGTCCTGAGGCCTATTTCCAGGAGGCAGGCCGTGCCGGCCGTGATGGAAAGAGCAGTTGGGCGATCCTGCTTTATGACCATACCGATCTGGACGAGTTACAGGAGCAGTTTAACTCCAGTTTTCCACCAATCAGCACCATCAGATCCATTTACCGGGCAGTGTGCAACCATCTGCAACTTGCAGTAGGAACAGGTATTGACGAAAGTTTCGATTTTGATCTTCCACTCTTTTGCGATCGTTTTAATCAAAAAACGGCGGAAGTCTTCAGTTCTCTCCGCTTCCTCGAAAAAGAAGGAATCATCAGCATGACAGAGGCTCTTCGTCTACCTTCAAGGGTCATGGTGAAGGCAACCAGGAACGATTTATACAAGTTTCAGGTCGAAAATCCCACCCTCGATAAACTGTTAAAGATGATGCTCAGAAGCTATTCCGGCCTGTTTAACGATCTGATAAACATCCGCGAGGATGAACTGGCCCGGCGCCTGAATGCACAGACTGATCAAATAGTCAAGGCATTAAACTATCTCAACCAACTGGGGATCATCGTTTATGTCGCCCGTAAAGACAAACCTCAAATTGTATTTACGATGCCCCGCCTCGATGATCGGGACGTTGTCATCTCGACAGGCAATTATGAGACCCGAAAGGAAGAAGCACGCAAACGCGTAGAATCCATGACAAACTATATTATCACCGGAAATCGTTGTAGATCACAACTGCTTTTAACCTATTTTAATGAGGATGACACCCGCCGCTGCGGCAAATGTGATTATTGCGTTAAGCGAAACAAGGCTGATCTGAGTGAACTGGAGTTTAACAAAATGATGGAAATTATTAAACCGGTATTGCTAATGAGTAATTGCACACTAGAGACGATTCTGGAGAAATTTCCATTACTGACTGAGGAAAAACTGACCAATGCAATCCGCTACCTCATAGATTCAGGAAAAGTAAAGATTAACGACGACAACAGTCTCAGCTGGAATACAAAAAAATAGCAAAAAAAAAGGCCCCAAAGCAAGGAGCCTTTTTCAACATCCAATCTGTTGAAATTTACTTAACCAGATCAGTGAGTCCGCTTCCTGGTTTAAATTTCACGACATTCTTGGCAGCAATCTGCATGGTTTTCTGGGTTTTCGGATTACGGCCTGTACGGGCAGCGCGTTTGGAAATGGAGAAGGATCCAAAACCAATTAATGATACACGACCACCGTCTTTCAACGATTTAGAGGTCGAATCCACAAAAGCGTCAATAGCTTTTTTTGCAGCAACCTTGGTGATTCCTGCCCCATCAGCGATGGCATTGATAAGATCAGCTTTGTTCATTTTCTTGCTAAATTTTAGTTTACATCCAGAACTCTTGCAAAAATAATCCTAATTCAAGAAAAAGCAAGTGTTTGCCACTATTTTCATCAAAATAGTTAATAAATCCCCCTTTTTGTTAAAAACTTATCCCCAACACACTAAAAAAAAGGCTCAAATAGACGAAAAACCATCCACTTTGACAGTGCTGTCAATTAAAAAACCTCTTAAAAAATCAGCAATCTTCATTCGCTTTCTTCCACTCAATTGAACTTCATCGGCGAAAATCCAGCCATCTGCACATGAAAAGGCCAAACAGGTCTTTCCGTCAGTATGAATATCGCCCGTTTTATCAATTTTACCAGACTCAAAATGAGCCATAAATATCTTTAAAGAGGCCTGTTGTTCGCCCGGGAGCAGGAGATCGGTAAATGCTGCCGGATATGGCGATAACCCCCTAATTTGGTTTCTGATCAGTTCACCCTTGCGATTCCAGTCAATACGGCAATCCTCTTTGAATATCTTGGGCGCCTCTTTCAGGTCGGATCCAGGCAAATATTTTTGAGCAAAGGGTGTTATGTTTCCGGAAGCCAGCGCATCACATGTTTTTATCACCATCTCTGCACCTGCAATCATCATCCGGTCGTGCAAGTCTCCTGCTGTTTCATTCTGTCCAACAGGCATTGATTCCTGAAACAGTATACGACCTGTATCAAGTTGTTCATCAAGTAGAAATGTCGTAATCCCCGAAAACTTCTCCCCATTCATCACGGCATGATTAATCGGGGCTGCACCCCTGTACATAGGCAACAAAGACGCGTGCAGATTAAATGTTCCTAATCGTGGCATCTTCCAAACCACGGCAGGAAGCATCCGAAAGGCTACTACAACAAACAGATCGGCATCTATAGCAGCCAAATCCTTTAAGAAGACCTCGTTCTTCAGGCTTACTGGCTGAAGGAATGGCACATTCTTAGAAATTGCCCATTCCTTTACAGGGCTATATTGTAACTGCCTTCCCCTTCCGGCTGGTTTGTCAGCTACAGTGACTACTGCACTTATCACAAAACCTGCCTTACTTAAGGCATCCAGAGGTGCCACGGCAAACTCGGGAGTGCCCATGTAAACGATCCTTAAATCACTGCGTTTCATAGCTTTGGTCTTAAAAAAAAGACCTGACCATTTAAGGTCAGGTCCTGTGTTTATTCACACTTAATACTAATTCTTAGAAGTTGAAAGCTCAGTAGCCTTCACAATATATTTTTCGATGTCACGACCTTCCAAACTGCGGGGGTACTTGGTTTTGATAGTTTCATACATTTTTAGTGCGTTATCAAAATCACCCTTAAGTTCATAAGTTAAGCCGGCTTTCATATAAAATACCGGGCTTGTGAATTCGTTGGGCTTATTTTCGGCAGCTTTAGTGTAACAGCTAATGGCTTTCTCGTTGTTTCCCAGTTCAAGATATGCGTCGCCCATTGCACCGGTGGCCATCGATGATACCATCAGCTCATCAGAACTAAAATCTTCAAGATACTTGATCGCCTGTTGGAACTCACCTTTCTTCAGATAACACATACCGGCATAGTAATTGGCCAGATTACCTGTCTTTGTAGACCCATAATTATCAATGATTTCGAGAAAACCCATATAATTACCGTCACCATTGAGTGCCAGATCCAGTGAATCGCTTTCAAAATATTTCTCAGCCATGAAAACCTCTGATTGTGCTTTTGCTTCACGGGGAGCTATATACAGTTTAGTATACCCTAAATATCCAAGAACCACCAAAATAATGGCAGCCAATACAATCATGATATACTTTTGGTTTGTTTCAATAAACTGTTCGGTTCTGCCGAGAGCTTCCTCAACAGCAACGATTTTGTCTTCGGTATTATCTTTTTTAGCCATGATAATTAAGGTTTTTAAGGGTGCAAAAGTAACGATTTTTACTTTCTTAACAACCTTGTGTTGAAAAAATATGGATAACTCTTCACAAAACGATCTCAGCCAAAGAAAATGTAAGCTACAGCAATGGCAGCAATCACTCCTGCGAGGTCAGCAATAAGCCCTCCTGCCAATGCATGGCGGGTTTTACGAACACCAACGGAGCCAAAATATAGCGCTATTATATAGAAAGTGGTATCGGAAGCCCCTTGTAAAGAACAAGCCAACCTGCCTGCAAAAGAATCAACGCCATATTGGGTCATGGTTTCTATCATCAGCCCCCGCGCACCACTTCCGCTCAGTGGTTTCATAAATGCTACCGGCAGAGACGGAACAAACTGTGCATCGAAACCCATTCCTGCAACCAGATAACCAATCCCGTCAACAATAAAGTTTAGGGCTCCGCTTGCCCGAAAAACTCCAACACCAACAAGTATAGCAACCAAGTATGGTATTATTCTGACAGCTATCTGAAAACCCTCCTTTGCCCCTTCGATAAAAGTATCGTACACTACAACCTTCTTCCGTAATGCCATCACAATAAATCCAACAATAATGGTCATAAGAATTACATTGGCAGCAGTGGAGCTGACAATACTTACTCTATCCTGCGGCAGGTGCACGAAATACCAGATTATGAGCGATACAGCCAAAGTTAGCCCACCGGCATAAGCCAATATTACCGGTTGCCAGAGTTTGATACGCTGAAACAGGCTTACGGTCAACACACCGACAAAAGTTGAGAAAAAAGTAGAGATCAGAATAGGGATAAAAACATCAGAAGGATCAGCAGCACCAAGCTGAGATCTATACACCATAATGCTTACAGGAATAATGGTTAACCCGGAAGCATTCAGCACCAGAAACATGATCATGGGATTGGTGGCTGTGTCCTTTTTGGGATTTAACTCCTGTAATTGGGTCATGGCCTTCAACCCAAGGGGGGTAGCCGCATTGTCCAATCCCAGCATATTTGCCGCAAGGTTCATCACCATCGAACCAAACACGGGATGATTGGGTGGAACTTCAGGCATCAGCTTTCGAAAGAAAGGACCTATTAACCGGGCAAGCAAGTTCACAACACCACCGGCTTCAGCTACCTTCATGAGTCCCATCCAGAGTGTCATCACGCCTGTGAGTCCGAGTGATAATTCAAATCCTGTTTTGGCCATGTCAAAGGTGCTGCCTACCATATCCTGGAATACAGTAGTGTCGCCAAAAAAAATCAGCCTGCCCAACGCCACCACAAAGGCGATGACGAAAAAGGCAATCCAGATGTAATTTAGTACCATGAAAAATTGGTTTCTTGTATATGGCTTGACTTAGTTTCCCATAAATTGCCTGTTTCGAAGGAGTTTGCAAAATCGCCTCGCTGAGTTCACCAGACTCCCTGTAGTCGACACGAATTACTGGCATAAGCAATCAGCATTGTGCCAAAAAATCTGAGCTTTGATTACTATATCAAAATTCAGGTAATGCCCATCACCAATGTTAAGAGTAAATGTCAATCATGTATTGGATGGCTTGGTAAGTTTATGTCCTTTACCAGAATCTAATAAATGAACAATTGAATGGTAACACAAATTAACAAAAAAACCTCCAAACTATGATGGCTTCAAAGCCATTAATCCACATACCTTTTCCCCCAGAGAATTTTCAGGGAAGAATAGAACTGAAGAATTTCCTGGCCAGATATACTGTAGTACCCACGGGATCCAGGTTCTTGGCTTTGTTTAAGTCAGATACAGAAAGCTTAAGATTACCAAGGCTTTGATGAACTTTACTACGTAACAAAAAGGCCTCACTAATCTTTGGATTCAACCTTATTGCATAATCAAGATCACGCAAGGCAGCAGACTGGTTCCCAATTTTATTAAAACAAAGCCCCCGTAGGTAAAAAGAGTCGCTGAAAGAGCTATCCGACTTAATGGCATAAGTACACATCACAGCAGCGGTCTCATAATCAAGCTGATCGATGAGTTCAACTGCTTTGTTTAAATACCTGACCGTTTGATCCTGTTGAGCCTTAAGGCTAACCGAACCAAGCATCACAAGCAGAAAAGAAAGAAGAAGTACTTTTAATTTCATGACCACATGACGAAAAAACAAATGTAGATGTTACAATTCAATAAATCAACCCGGATCCAATCAAACAACTTCGGCTACCACAAAAGTACTCCCGCCGACAAGAACAATGTCATTAGTCCCGGCATTCTCTCGTGCCATACGATAGGCGTCATCAACTGAGCCGCATATGGTTCCCTTAAGCCCGTAAGTCAGTGCAATAGCTGCCAGAGCATCAGCAGCCAGCGCCCGGGGAATGCCGGCGCGGCAGAAATAATACACGGCATCCTCCGGCAAAAGAGAAAGCACATGGTTAATATCTTTATCGGCCACCATTCCAATCACAAAATGAAGCTTTCTATAATGCATTAGCGAAAGTTGATGGAGAACTTGCCTGATACCGTCTTCGTTGTGCCCTGTATCACAAAATGAAGAAGGATTATCCCCCAATTTCTGCCACCGTCCGGTTATCCCTGTGTCGATTATTACCCGCTCAAGTCCTTTTCTGAAATTCTCAATTGTTGTCAGAAACCCTGCATCAGGAAGCATTTCATTTACCTTCACCGCTGTGATGATATTCTTTATCTGATAACTCCCCGGTAAGGGTGAAAATAGATCTGGCAAATAGGGAAAACCATTCTTTAGAACATCCATTTGCAACACATTCCGATCCTGCAGGTAACTGACACTATTAACTTCAAATTCCTGATCAGCATGTAAACACCTGCTATTGAGCTCTCTGCACCTATCAGTAAACACATAATCGGTTTCTTTCTGAGTTTGCCCTATAATGACCGGTATCCCGCTTCTGATAATCCCGGCCTTTTCAGCCGCAATCTTTGGAAGGGTATCTCCCAGAAACTGCATATGGTCAGGGCTAATATTGGTGATGACCGATAAAACTGTCCGGCAGGTATTGGTTGAATCTAGCCTCCCTCCCATACCTGTCTCCATAACCGCGACTTCTATCTTCTCTGAAGCAAACCATTCACATGCCATAGCAAATGTCATCTCAAAGAAAGAAGGTTTCACCTTTTCAAAGAGGGGTATGTTCTGTTCAACAAATCTGGTCACAAATTGCTCAGGAATCATGACTCCGTTAATTCTCATCCTTTCCCGATAGTCTCTCAAATGAGGCGATGTAAACAAGCCAGTGCGATATCCTGCTTGCCGCAGCACCGATGCAGTAATGTGAGAAACCGAACCTTTCCCGTTGGTCCCAGCAATGTGTACTGAAGGAAATTTAACCTGAGGATTTCCTAATGCGCGACACAGGGCTACTGTCACCGACAGGTCGGCTTTATAGGCGGCTGCCCCAATGCGCTGAAACATCGGCAGCCTGTTATACATATATTCGAGAGCTTCTGAATATGTCATGGGTTCTGATTCAAAATTCAATATTAAAAATCCAGAAACAGCCAACGTTAAAGCCGATTGCCATAGTATCCAATGGCCAGAGTTTTCATATTTTCATCAAAGCAATTACGCACAAGGCAACTTAATTAATTAAAATAAGACAGATCAAATCCGGCAAGATAAACCGTCTCTGAGGCACGTGTGATGGCTGTATAAAACCAACGTATATCATTAGTGGTAAATACATTATCGGGATTATAAGGGGCATCGATGAATACACGCTTCCACTGACCTCCTTGTGTTTTATGACAGGTGAGAGCATAGGCGTACTTCACCTGGAGTGCATTAAACCATTCATTGCGGCGTACTTCATCAATCTGTTTCTGTCTTCCTTTTATATCGGTATAATCGAGCAGAATGGTATCGAACAATCGTTTCTGGTCGGGCTGACTTAATGCAGGGCTCTCTGAATTTAACGTATCGAGCATCAAATTGACCTGTATCGGAGGCATCTCGTAATCAATAAACGATACTTCTGCCCGGGCAAACCTGAATCCATATAGTTCTGTAATCCGCAGAATCCGCTTTACCTCCACAATATCGCCATTGGCGATAAACCCGTATGGTTGATCTTCCGGCATCCAAAAATAATTGTTCTTCACCACCATCAGGAGATCGCCTGCATTCAGTTCATCATCCCTGAACAGGATTCGCCCCCTGATTTCACGGTTATACATGTTTGCTCTTTTATTGGACCTGCAAATCACAACCGACTCATGGAGATTACTGCCAGTGAATGCATCGGCAAATATATCGCTGAATGTTGAAGGATCAGGCTGTCTCACATCTTTATACCCTTCGGTAGTAAAAAAGGGCTTACTCACCTGCTCCTCACCTACTCTGTTTCTTAATTGTGTTGCATTATAAAGGATTCCGCTATCGAGTTCCTGCCGAACCACATCGGTCAGTTCCATCTCTGCCATACGCCAATTAAGATGTTGCTCAATCACACTTTTGTCGAGGGCAGGACTCTGCTCGGCATGAACCGGGGGCAACTGCGCAGTATCACCACTGATTATCAGACGACAATGCTTACCATAGGAAACATAGTTAAGCAAATCGGCCAGTAGATTTCGTGATTCGACCCCGGAACCTGGTTGGTATAAATCATCAGCCTGAATCATTGAAGCTTCATCTACAATAAAGATAGTCTTTTGATGCAGGTTGGGTTGCATTGCAAATCCCACGCCACCCGCTACATTGGTATACGAACGATAAATCTTTTTATGGATGGTGAAAGCTGCCTGTCCGGTATAGGCACTTAATACTTTGGCTGCCCTGCCTGTTGGTGCCATCAGCACTGTCTGGTAACCAAGCAATGCTGATGATTTTACAATGGCTGCCAGTAAAGTAGTTTTTCCTGTACCGGCATACCCTTTCAATAACATTGCCTTCAAACGACCGTCATCGTGCAGCAAATAACCCAGCATCAACAAGGCTTTCTGTTGTCCGGCAGTTGGTTCATGCCCCAATGCCAGCGCTATGCCGGCCATAATATCGTCGCGCGAAATCATTAGAAGGGGTATCCTATTCCAAAGTTCCAAAGTATATCACCGATTCGGCTTTTGGAAACTACCCAACGATCGCCTTCAGGTTTTGCGGGATTACGGACAGGCAGGGCTGCATCGATTCGAAACACGAAGAAGGTAAAATCGAGCCTGAATCCCAATCCGGCATCCATTGCCAGTTCTGAGACGAAGGTTGATGTATTGAACTTCCCTCCGCTATAGGTCGGGATATCACTTAGAAGCCAGATATTTCCAACATCAACAAACAGGGCACCCTTTATAAAAGCATACATCGGGAACCTGAATTCAATGTTGCTTTCCAACTGCAGGTCGCCCATCCTTTCGCTGAATTCACCATTCGGATCGGAAAATGAACCCGGTCCGAGATTCTTCAGATTCCAGCCGCGCATCCCATTGGCACCTCCTGCATAGAACCCTTTCTCAAATGGAAGAACTGCTGCGTTACCATACGGTTTACCAATACCTATAAGCCCCCTGACTGCCAGCATGTTGTTCTGGTCGAACATTTTAAAATACCTGAAATCGAGATTTGCCCTGAGGTATTGGGCATAACGAATATTAAACAATGTAAAGTTACCATCAGCATCACGGGGTGCCCCCACGATGTTATCGATCAGATAAAGTGCATTACCGGCACTTTCGAGGTCGACCCTGAAAAAATAATAATCGTGTACCTTTTCATATTGTTGATTGTTATACACGATTGAGTATTTCATGGAGGTAATGAAGTGGTTGGTATACTGATTTTTAAGACGCTCATTGTATTTCTCCAGTTTTGCTTCGAATTCGGCGGTTGGAAAAATGCGGACAGAATTAACTTCGAGTGGGGTAAAGTAATGTGAAATTCGCGAATTAGTTTTCCATCGGTAGCCGAATCCCGCGTTGGTAATATACCGACGGTAATCGGGCCTGAACTGAAGATTAAACCCCGATGTAAGGGTCGTCTGTGGTCTGAGATAGCGCGGCAGACTATTACTTTTGAAAGGAGCCAAAAAGCGCGGAAAGATTACGCTAACATCGGCGCCCACCTCAACAGTATTAAACAACAAAACCTTATTTTGTTCGGGATCACCTAAGGTTTGCTGCATTTCAAGGGCTCCCCTCAATTTAACATTCAACAGTTCACCTCCCCTGAAGATATTCCGGTTCAGAAAGCTAAAGTTTCCGGAAATACCCAGATCCCCGCCTGAGTTGGTTCCATCTGCCTCGACCGAAAACGCCATCACGTTATTCTTTGACATCTGAATGGCACAATCAAGAAGACCTATGGTTGCCGTGTCTTGCCCCACCATTTTGCTGTCCGAGGGAGTATAGTTAATGTTGATCGACCGGTAGATTGGCAAAGCTGATAATGACTGATAGGTGTTCTCGGCATGCCGCAGGTTATAGCGGTCTCCCTGTCTGATTGAGATTGACTCGATAAGCGTGGAAGTCCTGATATGTGACTTCTCGTTGTAAATAAACGAAAGTCTGTTTCCTGCTGATGTATCACCCGCAACAGGGAGATACCAATGGACTGTATCGGGTTTTGACTCACCGGAAGCCTGAATTGAACGAAGCGTACTATATTGGGGATATACCCAAACCTTATCAATGTAATATTTCTTATGACGGTCTATACCATACAGTTCGCGATTGTCACTAAAGCCAATGAGGCGTCTTGGATTTCTAACATTCATGTAAACATCCATCTGACGGCTTCGCAAAGAACTGTCTATTTCGAAAACAACATAGTCGTTCGAAAAAGTAAAATATCCTTCGTTGCGAAGGTAGGTTGTCACACGATCGCGCTCAAGTTGTAATGAAGTCACATCATAGGGCTCTCCGGTCTTGATCAGGGTTGCATTCAACGATTGCTTTACAAGAGCCCCAACGATGGAATCTTCCGCCATTATACGGTAATTACGGATTAACCAGGGGGTATCTGTAGTAATTTTCCAATTAACCGAAACGGTGTTGTCCTCTGTAATAACAGAAGATTCAACATGGGCTTTAAAATACCCCTTCCCCGACATATAGGATTGAATGTAGGCCTCACTCTGCATCAGATCAGATGCGTTGAATATGGCAGGTGGCCTGCCTGCTGACCGGCGAAGCCATTTCTTAAACCGGGTTTGCTCACCCTGACTTGTATGTTGCTGAACCCAAAGATTCAGGTGCCAAATACCTAAAAACCGCTGGTTAGGCTTCTGGATGATAAGGCTCTCAACTTCATCCTTATTGATACTTTTGTTGTCGATAACGATCTCCTGCCGAACCAAAAGTTTCTGATTCGAAGGCAATTTTCTCGTCGGACTGCATGAAATGGCAGTAATACCAATGATAAATACAACCAGATATAGTCGCGTGCGGTGTATCAAGAATTCTACTGTTTTGGGCAAAGGTAAGGAGAAAGATGAATCATCCATCGCGAAAGAATATAGATAATAATCATTTCCTTCGTACTCGTGTATAGACTTTTTATTTCATAGCCCAAACAGGTTCCCTGTTCCAACCAATCTCAACGTTTCTGTTTCATTCAGTCATGCAGATTAGTTTTCCAAGTTTTTATCCCCTATTGTTCCAGACATGACTCTATCATCTTCTCGTAAAAACCCGCTAGTCTGCTTTTGCCTCGCCAGCCACATTTTCTGGCAGACTTAACAATATGTTCGTGTGTTTTTCCTGATTCAATATTTTGATTATAATTTCACTTAAAAACTTAATTAAATGATAGTTAATCACACTTATTTAAAGTTATGATTAAATATTTTGTACTGATGTTTTCTTCCTCATTTTTTCTGCGCATGCCTGCCAGTTTGTTTCATATTCCGACTGTCAGAATTCCTCATTAAACACCAGACAAAGATTTCGGAATTATAAAATCATTACAGACGATAATACCCCGGCTTCATAAATCAAGGTTGGCTATGGCATCCCGTGGTCAACGTAAATAGTGCTATGTCGCTTGAATTGTGCCGACGAACTGATTTTAGGCTCGTAGAATTCGCAACCCTATCGCCAGATAAACATAGTCATTTTTAATCTGGCGTCTGATCTATTGCCGGGGAAGACAGAAACTAAAGCGGGAACCTCTTCCGCTGGTACTTTCAACCCATATCATACCCCCGTTTCGCAGAATGAATTCACGGCATAGAATTAAACCCAGACCACTACCAGGTTCATTATAAGTGCCGCTGGTTTTTATCTTCTCATCTATTCTGAAGAGTTTGGAAATGTTATGAGCGGGGATGCCAATTCCCTTGTCAGTTACAAGGATAGTAACCAATTCTTCTGTGGTTTCGTGCGACACCACAACTGTTCCCCTTTCGAGCGAGAATTTGATAGCATTTGAGATCAGGTTTCTTAAGACTGTACCAATCATGTTACGGTCAGCGTACACATGAAATTTAACAGGGAGATTGTTAATCAGCTCAATTTTCTTTCGTCCTGCCTGAATTGAATGAAGGCGCAAAGTCTCGTTAACAAGTAACGAGATATCGAAAAGTGTAGGAGAAACCTCTATAGCATTGGTCTGCGTGCGACTCCACTCCAGCAGATTCTCGATCAAACGGTATGCGCTTTCAGATGAAAACCGGAGTTGGTTGATGATTGTAAGTTTTTCGCTATCAGAAAAATCGTCGAAACGATCTGATAAGGCTGTTGAGAAGCCCAGCAGTGCGCCGAAAGGATTACGCAGGTCGTGGGCGATGATAGAGAAGAACTTATCCTTCGAGGCATTGATTTCACGCAGTTTACTTTCCGATTGCAACAATTCATCATTGGCTTTGCGACGTTCCGTTATATCACGGGTAATGCCATTGTAGCCGATCACACGGCCATTATCATCAAACACCACCGAGGCATTGATTTCTGCATAGAACTTACTCCCATCGCGTCGCAGGTGCTCCAATTCAACAACCAGGCTTCCAACAAGATTCTTTTTCCCCTGTGAAGCCTTGCGTACTGTATCCTGCATTCTGTTCATCAGTGTCAGAAAAGATTCAGGGGTCATCACCGCTTGCAGTGATGCGCCGGCAAGTTCCTTCGCCGAGAATCCGGTGAGATGGAACACAGCCGGGCTGACATATGAAATTTCGTAGTATTTGTTGCAACCCCAGATTACATCACGCACATTACTACTTATCAGCCTGTAACGTTCCTCACTTTCGAGCAAATCGCGCTGTGCCTTCAAACGTTCACCGATGTTCCGGGCCACTCCTAACAGATAAAGAAATCTACCTTCAGAATCGGTAACAGGATTTACAAAAATTTCAACGGATACCCGGTGGCCTTTAATGTGACGTAATTCCATTTCGATGGTTCCGCCTCTTTCACCTTCGCTATTTCTGACTCTTCTGTTGATCATATTGATAATCAATATTCTCACTCTGCGATGATCCTGAACGAAAAGGAAAGATTCAGGCATCATCGACTCGGCCTCCTTTGGCGCATAGCCTAAGAGCAAGGCCACAGACGGACTGACATACGAGAGATGAAATCCACGGGTTAGCGTAAAAATAACGTCAGATACATTAGAAGCCATCATGCGGTAACGCTGCTCGCTTTCCGCTAGTTCTGCCATCACCCGTTCGCGTTGTCTAAGGATTGAATTAAACGAATTTGCCAGTTGCTGCAATTCGGTAAAAGAGAATTCACCTGCATTGACTGCCCCTTTTTGCCTGAGGGCAGTCGTCATCCGCTCTGAAAAGAGGTTAAGACCTCTTTGTATGCGTAGCGAGAACCATCGGCTCACTAACAAAATCAGAGTAATAATGATTGAAATAAACAGGATGAGTTGAAGCATCTGCCTACTCATCCGATCATTTGAATTCTGAACAACGCTGCTAATTTCGTCGGCCATAGAATCCGAATCAATGGCCAGTGTTATCACCTGATTCCATTCTTTTACACGTCGTGCATGCAGGCGCATCCGATGTGCCTTGTGATTGATGGCATCGGTAAAATGAAAATTCAAAAAGCCACCTTCCTCAGCCAGACTTGAATCACGCAGCATATTAAAGATTGGTAACCCATGTCCATCGGCAAAATTCCATATTCTTCCGGGAACATCCATCGAAGGGATGGTATTAAGAATCATACGCCCCTTGAGATCAAATACAAGACCATACCTGTTTTCGGTTTTGAAGATATTACGCAGACTGATCATTAACTCTCTGGAGATGTCGAGTTCAATATTATCGAGGTATTCGCCACACCCTATCAACCAGTTAAACCTCTGATACCGCTTAACAAAGGTGGTCTTTGGAAAAGCAGCAGTGTCATTAACCCCGGGTTTTGGCCACCACCCTACCACAAATCCCTCGCCCAGCTTTCTGGCTGTTTCAATTTCCTCCTTTACCACCTTCACGCCATTCCGGTCGGTAAGATTCATCAGATTTTGACCTTCATATTGGGATTCGGGTGGATAAAGCACCTCGGTCCCATCGAGACAAACGATAAAATAATACCCCCTGCCATTAAAAAACCTGATGGGCCTTAAAGTTTGAGTAACTAAGATTTTAATCGCCTCATCCGATAGCCTGCCTTTTGATGATTCTGCAATGGCATCGGCAATAGCGATGGCCTCATTGACCCGAGTTGACAACTCCTGTTTCAATGCTAGTGTTCTCGTTAAGCGATTTAATGTGATAAAATCAAAAATCTTATCCATCTCTCCCTTCAAATAGTTGTCCTGCTGAATAGTGTATTGGCGATAGGCTTCCATTCTGTCTGCCCGATGCCGTCTTACTTCAAGCCAAATCCATGCTGCTGAAAAGCCAACCAATGTAACAGCAACTACACCTATGATATAGCCAATTAAAACCCTATGGATTGACTGTGATTTCGACATTAAATTGATTAAACATTCTGCTTTAGATGCAAATATAGGTGTTAAACATCAATAGTCCGCCACAGTATAATTCGGGTCAGGATGGAAGTCACAATGCCTTGACAGATTTAATATGACTACCTGGGGACAAAAGCCGACTTAAACGCCTCAAGATTCAATGGAAGCGTAAATGAAATAGCCGTTCCGTACCCCTGTCTGGAATTTATAACTAAACGCCCTTTGTGATGCCCGATAAATTCCTTCGAAATTAACAACCCAAAACCCGTACCCTTCTCTCCTTCTGTACCGACTGTATTCTTTGAGTTTTCTGAATTCAGCAGTTCAGATACCATTTGATCCGACATACCTACCCCATTATCAGAAATGGTTGTGCATACGGATTGGTCGGTTTGAGTGGCTGTTATGATAATACGTCCACCCCTGTAGGAGAACTTTATCGCGTTGCTGATGATATTCCGGAGTATCGTCCTGATCATGTTCACATCACCAAAAACTGTCTGCTCAAACAAAACCTCATTAATTACTAAACAGGCTTTCTTTTCAGCATTTAATCCAGTGAAGATGATCGCCTCATTAATTAACAGGCTGAGATTAACGCTTTCTGGTCTAAAGCTGAAACTGCCAGTTTGGGTACGTGACCAGACCAGTAAATCGTCAAGCAATCGATTAATATCTGAGGCAGAATTAAGAACATTTTTAACATAATGCCTTTTTTCCTCATCGGTCAGATCGTTGAATTCATCATTCAGCAACTCTGCAAATCCACAAATTGCATTCATCGGATTTTTGAGGTCATGGGCAATTAAAGAAAAGAATTTATCTTTAGTTCTGTTAAGTTCAAGAAGGCGCGCAGAAGTCTCCTTTAGTTTTATTTCTGTTTCATGCCGTAGTGTAATGTCACGAATCACCCCCATTATATCGGTCAACCGGTTCCTGTTATCAAACACGGCATTAAACCTGACTTCTCCCCATACCAGATGACCTGATTTGCTAAGAAATTGCAGGTCAAGACTCTCGACAGCGTTGCTTTTTGTCTGGTTCAGCCGATAAAGAACAGAGTGGAATTCACTCACCGAGTCGGGTGCCAAAATTGAATTGAATTGTTGCCCGATAACACCTGCAGGATTAAGTCCCAGGAAGAGATCGATGCCGGGACTAACATACATCAGATCACCCGCGGCATTCATCTGCAAGATGACATCGGCCACATTATCGGCCAGAAAACGATACCGTTGTTCGCTTTCCCGCAACTTCCTTTCTGCATTCCATTGATTTGTTGTTTCATTCACCCCGACCGCGATAATGTTGGTCTCGTGGTCAGGCCCATAGATGGGTGCCACTTCAAAATCAAACCTGCACTCTTCGCCATTAAAAACAAACTCCTTCGAAAAAAAGGAGTTTGCTCCCCTGATGGCACTCCGGGAAGCGATAGCAATCTCGTAGGCCAGACCACGCGGTAGTATTTCAAACATCCGGTCTCCCTGTTTTCGCGTTTGGAGTTTAAACCTTTCGAGTAAAAGCCCTGCTGAGCGATTCATCAGAATCAGCCTCGTGTCTTTACGGATGAGAAAAAATGATTGTTCAGTATTATCGAGGATAAAGCTGAGATTCGCCTGCGAATTCTGTAATCGCTTCTCTGCATCCCTCCTGGCTGTATAATTAAAGGCTATGGCGAATACTTCGTCGGCAGTATAAGGGGTTAACCGGGCTTCAAACCAATTTTCACCCTCTGGCAAGGGTAAGCTAAATTCCATTCTGGCTGATTTCCCACTTGTTAAAACATATTCGGTAGTCCCTATGATCTGCTCGGCTGTATTTGCAGGAAACAGGTTTCTAATGTTATTTCCGATAAGTTTCTCTGACAACCTCGTCAAAAGTTTTAAATCAGGGGCATAAATTTGCCTAAAGTTACCTTTGCGGTCAATAACAAAGGCCAACTCGCCAATAGCATTCACAATATGTGCGCTGCTAATTGGATCAGGCAAATTATTTAATTGTTTCATTTGACAATGATAGACTGACTGAAGGTTACAAACTCACTATGAATTGATCATACCTTGAACAAAGGTAAAATTTTTAATTATCTTACATCTGAGAATTTCTGATTACACAAAAGAACAAAAAAAAAATCCAAAAAAAACTGATTCCAATCTGAATGTAAAATGAGAGAACGTGCGATAGTTAATGGAATTATTATCTTAGCAGGCGAAAACTACCGATTGAGGTAGTCAAAATTGTCAAAATACACTAACTGTAGAAATGTTTTATGAATGCTGTATTTAACTACTGGGATTATGTAGTACTTGCCGTGTACTGCTTGTCGATTATTGCATTGGGATTATGGGTTTCCCGCAGTAAAAAAGGGGTCGAGAAGACTACAAGTGACTATTTTCTGGCAGGAAAAACATTACCATGGTGGGCCATTGGGTCATCACTGATCGCTGCAAACATTTCGGCTGAGCAATTCATCGGGATGTCAGGATCTGGATTCGCGATCGGGCTGGCCATCGCCTCCTATGAATGGATGGCAGCCATAACACTGGTCATCGTAGCAAAGTATTTTCTGCCGGTGTTTATCGAGAAGAAACTTTTCACAATTCCTGAATTTATTGAACAACGGTATTCTACAACCCTCAAAAGCATTCTGGCTGTATTCTGGATTGCGCTGTTCGTGCTTGTAAACCTCACTACGGTGCTTTTTCTGGGTGCTAAAACCCTCGATACCATCGCAGGCGATGGCAGTGGTTCGCTCATCATGATTGGCATCTTCGGGTTAGCCTTATTCGCCGCAACCTATTCTTTATGGGGAGGATTATCGGCTGTAGCCTGGACCGATGTACTCCAGGTGGTACTACTCATTGGCGGTGGTTTGGCTACGACCTTCATTGCCCTTGACCACCTGACCCCCGATGGGGGCATCATCGCAGGGATTAAGCATCTCTATGCAGCAGTACCCGAAAAATTCTCAATGATCCTTAGCAAGGGTGAGATGATAACACCCAACGGCAATGACGCATACAATGATCTGCCTGGTCTTGCTGTTCTTCTGGGTGGTCTGTGGGTAGCAAATCTCTATTACTGGGGTTTCAACCAATACATCATTCAGCGTACGCTGGCAGCCAAAACACTCAGGGAAGCACAAAAAGGGATGGTATTTGCCGGGTTTTTAAAACTTCTCATTCCACTCATCGTCGTAATTCCCGGAATTATCGCCTTTATGATGAACTCCTCTCCTGATCATCAGGTGGTGGCTCCCTATGCAAATGATGCCTTCCTTTCTGCAACAGGTGTTGATAATGACCGCGCTTTCCCTTGGTTGATCGCTACCTTCATCCCCACAGGCGTTAAAGGACTAATTCTGGCTGCACTTGTAGCGGCCATCGTATCATCGCTGGCATCGATGCTCAACAGCACAGCAACCATCTTCACGATGGATCTCTACAAACCATATCTCCGTCCGCAGGCCTCCGAAAAACAGATGGTCCGTACTGGCAGAATTTCTGCATCCGTTGCGCTGGTTATTGCGGTGATGATTGCCCCGATGCTTGGAAACCTCAAGCAGGCGTTTCAATACATTCAGGAATATACAGGAGTAGTAAGTCCGGGAATTCTGGCCATATTCCTGATGGGACTGTTTACAAAGAAAGCCACCAACCGGGCGGCAATCACCGGTGCCCTGTTCAGCATCCTTTTGGCGATGTTCCTGAAAGCAGGCCCCAAAGGATGGGGTGAAGGGACGGCTTTTGAAGCCCTCTTACCTGTATTGCCATGGATGCATCAAATGATGATTACCTGCCTGGCAACAATGGCCTTCATATACATTTTCAGTCTCATTGAATTAAAAGGGCGCAACGATGCGAAAGCCATGCCGATCGCTAAGGGATTATTCAAAACAGACCCTTCTTTTAATATCGCAGCGACAGCCATTATATTGATCCTGATTGCCCTCTATGCCTTATTCTGGTAAAATAGAGGCAAGACATCTGAACTAGCCCCCATATGTGACCTGCACCTCAAACACGGTGTCCTTCTATTTGAGATGCAGGTCACTTTTTTTGTCTGTTTCCTTTGGCTGACAGGTACATGACGGCAACTTCCCCGAACAAACAGGCAAATCTGTCAAAACCAGTTGCCCTCCAGGCCAGTAAACACCTTATCACCCCGTTGGCTGTCCACATGCATTGTACCCTGCAATCGGTATATGCCTGATACTGTTTAGCGCTCAGTTGCAGCCTCCGGAACACTTCCCTTCAATCATATTTTGGACGCTGCGCCTGACAGTCTCTTCCGCCTCAGGTCGCTGGACCGTATTCTGAAAAAATATCGACCAGATCTCCCTCAACCTCTGTACAAGGCACTGTTACCTTGTGCCAGGCACAAAGCCCGACACTACATCAAAGAACTGTTCATATATCATCAATTTGAAATTTTACCAAAGCGCTATTTCCCTCACAAATTCAACTATAACCAGCGATACGGATAACCCGTCTTTTCAAAAGCCAGCACTCCCAAACCGCCGGATAAAATATATCAAATTCAACAAGCACTTATTTAGCACATCCTATCATTACCTGTACTGAAAATGAGTCAATCCCCGAATTTCTGAAAAGAACCTTTTTGGTGTGAGAGTTATACCCTAGTTATGGTTCATTCGTGACGGCTTTTTTACTGCTTCGTTGTCGGTTCGTTTCAACACGAAAGCACTACGAAGCCGCTTCGAAGCTACTTCGAAGCTACTTCGAACCGATGATATGTTTGGTCATTGGCAGTCAGCAGTTTGTAAAATTGGAGAATGTTGTAGAATAATGTGGGTTTTTTGGTGTAATCAGGTTCATTATGATGTCTGATTTTGGGCAACAATCCGCCCGATACCTGCTCTATGCCCTGATTGACATGGCAAGGGTGCTGACACGGTTCGACACATCGGTTATGAAACAGGCTGTTTACCCCGGATCGACAGGTTCCATTCTCCACGGTCAGGCAGGTTTCCGCGAAAAAAGATGAATTTTATGCTATCCGGTTTGAGCTGTTCATTATACTTATGATCCATCACCCACTATCTGCCCTAACCCGGCTACTACAATGGTATCGCTGAGAGAGCTCCCTGCAGATGGAAACTGTCTGAGAGATTCCGGACTATTTCTCTTTAATTTACTTAATAGCAGTCCCACGTGCTAAGGTCACTTCAACGAAGCCTTTTTTTGTCTATCAGGATTTGGAAATATTCTGATGACGGGGTATGCTGTCCTATTCATCAACATCGTACCTTTGCCCCTGATTTGAAAAATACTTTTATGATATTCACCTACCGTAATGTTCCAAGTTGGTTGATCATGACGATCGACCTCATGGTAGTGGCCTTTTCAATTATACTCTCCTATCTGGTTCGGTTCAACTTCATGATACCACAGCAGGAAATTGCCCCCCTGCCTCAGATAGCAGCCTGGATCCTTATAGTGAAATGGATTTCATTCCGGTTAGCAAGTACACATACCGGGTTACTCCGATATTCCAGTACACATGATTCAGGAATTATTTTCGCTGCTAATCTTGCCGCAGGTGTCGTCTTTCTGATAACCAATGGGATAAGTTGGTATTTCTTCGATTATTTCTTTATCCCAAGCTCCATCATTGTCATCGAATTTTTCATTACCACTTTGGTCATGATCTTATTCCGACTGGTAAGCAAGATGGCCTGGATTCAAATGCAGGGAACAAGCAGGGAGAAGCAGTCGGTGGTAATCTTTGGAGCAGGTGAAGCAGGTATTCTGGCCAAGAATGCCCTTGAACGTGATACTTCTGCCAAATCAGATATCATCGCCTTTCTGGATGACAATCCGGGAAAAATTGATAAAAAACTTGAAGGGATAAACATTGTAGGGACAAAAGATCTCGAAGGATTGCTCGCATCCAGATCAGTTGATGTACTGATCATTGCTGTCCAGAATATCAGTGCCACCAGAAAACAAACAATTATCGACCTGTGTCTCAATTATAACACACGGGTACTTACAGTTCCTCCAGTTATCCAATGGATCAATGGAGAGCTAAGCTTCAGACAAATGAAGCAAATCAAAATCGAAGATTTGCTGGAACGTGATGAAATAAGGCTTGACGAAAATCAGGTAAGAAGGGACTTGCTTGATGCAACAGTTTTCATTACCGGGGCAGCCGGCAGTATAGGCAGTGAGATTGCACGGCAGATACTGCATTATCCGATTGCCAGACTGGTTCTGATTGATAACGCTGAAACTCCGCTGCACCATCTTGAACTCGAATGTGATACTTTGAAAGGCGTTCCCGAATTTCATATCGTGCTCGCCGACATTCGCCACGAGGGAAGAATGCGCCGGTTGTTCGAGCAATGGCATCCGACGATCATATATCATGCTGCTGCTTACAAACATGTCCCCATGATGGAACATTATCCTGCAGAATCTATTGCCGTGAATGTTGCCGGGACTAAAATTCTTGCAGATCTGGCCAGTGAATATAAGTGCCGGAAATTTATCATGATTTCATCTGATAAAGCCGTGAATCCGACCAATGTTATGGGAGCCAGCAAGAGAATTGCCGAGATCTATACCCAGTCGCTCGACGATCCATCAGGTACAAGATTCATCACCACCAGATTCGGCAATGTACTCGGATCTAACGGATCGGTTATTCCCTTATTTAAAAAACAGATTGAGAAAGGTGGCCCAATAACGGTTACCCACCCCGATATCACCCGTTATTTCATGACCATCCCCGAAGCCTGCCGTTTGGTTCTTGAAGCAGGCAGCCTGGGCAGCGGGGGAGAGATTTTTGTATTTGACATGGGGAATTCGGTCAAGATTGCCGATCTGGCCCGGAAAATGGCAAAACTATACGGACTTGAAATGGGCAAGGATATCCAGATGGTATTCACGGGGCTAAGGCCTGGGGAAAAACTTTATGAGGAGCTTCTTAACAACGAAGAAAACACCCTTCCGACCCATAATCCAAAAATTCTGATTGGCAAGGTAAGATCATACGATCGCGCACATGTTGCCAAAAGCATCGACGAGCTAATCAGGCTTGGTATTTCAGGAGATGAAATGAGGATAGTCAGCGCCATGAAACTAATTGTCCCCGAATTCATCAGCCGTAACTCCCGATTTGAAGCACTTGATGAAGTCGGGTAAAATAATCGTTTCCCGGGATTTACTTCTAACTATACAGGTGAACCAAAGACTAAGCCCAACACCTGATTCAGCACTACATTCGTAATAACCAATTTGTTTTCTGATCGATGAAATTTGACTTACTGACTACTGATACCAAATCGGCCGCACGGGCCGGACTAGTTCATACCGACCATGGATTGATCGAGACACCTATCTTTATGCCTGTCGGAACGGTTGGTTCAGTGAAAGCCATTCATATCCGTGATGTAAAGGAAGACACAAGGGCACAGATCATTTTAGGGAATACCTACCATTTATACCTTCGGCCGGGACTTGATGTATTGGCTGCTGCAGGTGGGTTACACCGGTTTAATGGCTGGGACAGACCTATCCTCACCGACAGTGGTGGTTACCAGGTATTCAGCCTTGCTGCTACCCGAAAGATCACGCCTGACGGGGTTACCTTTCAGTCGCATATCGATGGATCACGCCATCATTTTACCCCGGAGCGGGTAATGGACATTCAAAGGATAATCGGAGCCGACATCATGATGGCATTCGATGAATGCACCCCCTATCCGTGCGAGTACAACTACGCGAAGAAGAGCCTCGATCTCACCCACGCATGGCTGGATAAATGTCTGATGCGTTTCAATGAAACAGAAGGTCATTACGGATACGAACAGGCATTGTTTCCCATTGTTCAGGGAAGTGTTTACGAGGATCTTAGAGCTCAGTCTGCTGAAAAAATTGCAGCGCTCGATGTATTTGGAAATTCTATAGGCGGATTATCGGTTGGTGAGCCTCATGAGGTGATGTACAAGATCACCGATCAGGTTTGCCGGATTTTACCGGTATCGCGTCCCCGCTATCTGATGGGTGTAGGCACTCCTGCCAACATTCTGGAAGGCATTTCTTTAGGTATCGACATGTTCGATTGCGTGATGCCAACACGTAACGGGCGTAATGGTCAGCTCTTTACATCCGAAGGGATCATCAACATCCGGAACGAGAAATGGAAAAATGATTTCAGCCCGCTGGATTCAAATGGCGAATCGTTTGTTGATAGTCAGTATTCCAGAGCATACCTGCGTCATCTGTTCGTTGCCAACGAATACCTCGCCCCTATGATTGCGAGTCTTCATAACATCGGATTCTACCTGTGGCTGGTCCGCGAAGCCCGCAAACACATTCTGTCGGGCGACTTTGCCCTGTGGAAAACAGTAATGGCCGGAAAAGTAACACAGCGGCTATAAAAGTCGCTGTCCCTGTATAGGGTTCGTGCCGGGAAGACAGATAAAAATCGTAAGTTTGCCGCTAAATTTATTGTTACACTTGAATTGGTTACGTCCAAGAATACTTGACATTTACATTACCCGGAAATTTCTGGGGACCTTCTTCTATGCCATTTCACTCCTTATCCTGATCGTGATCGTGTTTGACGTATCTGAGAAGGTGGATGAATTTATTTCCCAAAAAGCCCCTTTACAGGCTATCATCTTCGATTATTATCTCAATTTCATCCCATACTTCATCAATCTATTCAGCTCGCTATTCACCTTCATCGCGGTCATTTTCTTTACCTCCAAACTGGCAGCCCGTACTGAAATTGTAGCCATTCTGAGCAGTGGTATCAGCTTTCAGCGCTTATTGGTACCCTACCTGATGTCAGCCATGTTTCTGGCAGGCCTCTCCATCGTGTTATCGAACTATGTTATCCCAATCACCAACAGGGGTTTACGCGATTTCGAAATGCTATATCTGCAAGACAGAAAGCTTAATACCAACCAGAACATCCACATGCAGATTAAGCCGGGTATATATGCTTACGTTGAGAGTTATGATGCCCGTACAAACAAGGGGAAAAAATTCACACTCGAAACTTACCGTGACTTCCGTCTTGAATCAAAATTGATGGCCGATGAGATGGCATGGGATTCCATCGCGCAAAAATGGGAATTAACCAGATATGCCATCAGATCCTATTCCACCGATTCGACCCAATCGCTCATCACGGGAGCAAAACTTGATACAGCAATCCAGATGGTTCCGGGCGATTATGTTGTTTCAAGGGAAGACATGAAAATAATGACAGCACCACAACTCAACGATTTCATTGAGAAGGAAAACCTGAAAGGCTCATCAAACGTATCTGATTTTCTGGTCGAAAAATATGGCCGTGTGGCATTTCCTCTTTCAGCCATTGTGCTTACCGTCATCGGGGTTGCACTGTCGAGCCGTAAGGTGCGTGGAGGAACAGGAATGCATCTTGGATTGGGTATAACCCTTGCCTTCAGTTACATCCTGCTGATGCAGGTAACATCTGTATTTTCCCGTTTTGGAAACCTGTCTCCCCTGCTTGCTGTCTGGATTCCCAACATCTTCTTTGGTGTAATGGCCATTTACCTTTTAGCAAGGGCTCCCAAATAACTCATTCCCGATTTATCAGAACAGCGACATTTGCTGTTCGTCTGATTTCCCGGTCTTAAACCGTGGAATAGTTCCTATTCCATATTTCGCGCGCAATTCAGCAACTATCTCCATGACCGATTTCAGGTAAGGCCCAGTAACCTCGCTTCGGTCGTATAAACCGAGGTAAAGCGGAACCAATGCAGGAAAGTGTTCCCTGAGAAAAGAAATAAAAGCCGGTTTAACCTGCCCCCTCAAATTCAGCGGCCACGCAAGTATTCCATCGACATTTGCCTTTGAAGCTTTTTGATAGATAGCCTCAAGATGCTCCATTGTATCGGTAAGATATGGCAGAACAGGCATCAACAGGATATATGTTTTAATCCCCTGCTGCTTCATGGCTTTCAACATAGCAAAGCGGTGTGATGGCGGAGAGGCCCCAGGTTCAAGCAGTGAAGCCAGATAATCGTTGGAGGTAATGATCGAAGCAGCGACACGGACTTCAGCTTTTACCGACAATTGGGCAAAGAGCGAGGCATCACGTAAAATAAGATCCGACTTCGTACTAATAAGGACAGGATTGGAATGGTGAATGAATATCTTCAGAATTTCGGGCATCAGTTCCATTGATGCCTCTGCTTTCTGGTAACTGTCGCTGACACCTCCCAGGTTAACAGCCTCCTTTTTCCATGATGATCGCGACAATTCCCGATGAAGCAGGCCGGGAAGATTGGACTTGGCTACAATATGCCCGAAAAAGTCGCCTGAGCCGATGTAATCGTGCGAATAGCGTGCAAAGCAATAACGACATCCATGGGTACACCCCCGGTAAACATTCAGATCCCACCGGGTAGGTTGTTCCTTGTCGTGATAATGCAGCGCCGAACGGGCCGCCACGCAAGTGACCCCGACATTGGAACCACCAGATTCATTAATACCGGGAAGTTGAGTGAATTCGTCAGACATCAGGCAAAATTACTCAATTTAGAAATTGGCAGGCGTTGTTTAGTGAATAGATTCAAGCTGCAACAACAGCGATCCAATATGAAAAACAGGATCCACATCGGCAACTATATCCCCCCGTTAATATGAAACGACTGGTTTAAATTACTTAAGCGCCGGAAGAAATTATAAGCAGAAGGCCAGGCTTGTAATCAGAAAAGCAAAATTGGCGATGGATTTATTCAAACATCACATTCCTGATGGCTCCGGTATGCTCGTTGAATTCTATTCTTGTACGCTGAAGTGGCATGGGAACTACAACACCAAACTGACTGATGGGTATTGAAGTGCTGGCATATGACTGATTCTGATATTTGACCATAACCTGAGCCGCCTCCGGTATCCTGTAGTAAAGTACTGCCGATTCACCTGCACCAGTCTTGGGAACATAACCTGCCAGATGAGTTGTAGAACCATCACGTTTAAAAGTAAGAGTGATATCACGTGCCTTCGCATCTGCTTGTTCGGTTATACCAGATTCCTTGCTGAATTTGCATATCGTGATTGCCATCGACGATTTATCATCCTCCGGAACGACAAAGAAGGTATAGGTTTGCACCTTTTCCAGACGAAGTCCTTTGAACATCGACACATACTCTTCGCGCAAATTCTTCACATTTTCGGTCATATATTTAAGTGTGTTGGGATCATAGCTGATCTCCTGGAAACCGGTCAGTAGGTTTACTAACCCTTCACGCAGACGGGCCACCATATCGGCAGCCTCACGGGCCTTCTGTTCTGAAGGTTTCTCATCGAAGCTGGTTTTGAAATAGCGTTTCTTCACTGTGGAAGTATCCACTGTAACGATACGGATAATTGTATCAGTTTTCTGAAACTGACTGGGTGATGTAACATAAGGAAACATTGAAGGCGTCAGATAAGCTTTCACCTCGGTAGTACGCGTTGATGGCTCATTTTGAGTTGAAACACCGGCATTCACTGCTTTCAGCACACCATTTTCGGCTAGTGAGAAGATCAGATTACGGTCATCCTTCGATGTCTTTTCATTCACTTCAACAAAGTAAAACTGTGAAGGATCGGGTTGCGACACACCTTCAACCTGAATGTCAAGCAGGTCATATTCATGACCATTTGCCATAACAGGGTTCTTCAGACCAAGATATTCATCGGCATATTCGGCATAAGGTCCTTTCACGAGTTCGGTCTCTTTAACAGCGACTGTCACTTTGATGGCTGTCTGGGGAAGTGCATAGACAAATCCGTCGCGGGCAGGCTTTTTTGCCCCCGGACCGATGCGGATCACATTAACCTGTGCTGTTGCCAGTGTGCCTGCAACAATCAGGGAAACGATGGCCGTCAGCCTGATTCTGTATGTAGAAAGATGCTTCATGGTGGTATCTGTTTTAACTTTTGTGCTACGAAGAAAAACCGGCTAAAGTTACAAGTATTCCGCAAAACGACGACATTGATGATTATTCCCTGCCCGTTGCCTTAAAAAACTCCGAAGATAACACGGCTGAACATGTTTAAACGGTTTTTGTTCGTTTGCTACATTTTCTTTATTGTAGTCAATGAACCACCTGATCATATATGCCAATTACAATGATGGCAGTTTCAATCACGCCGTCCGTGATAATCTTGAATCAACTTACCGCTCTTTGGGACACAAGGTAACTGTACGCGATCTGTATGCCATGCAATTTAACCCTGTGCTTACCAGCGATGATTTCGAAAAGCTGCGTGCAGGCCACCTGCCTGATGAGATTATCGAAGAACAACGTTACATTGCCGATGCTGATGTGCTCACTTTTGTCTATCCGGTATGGTGGACAGGCATGCCAGCCATCCTGAAAGGCTACATCGACCGTGTTTTTCTCTATGGGTTTGCTTACAAGAGAGGCCCCAATGGTGTCGAAGGGATGTTACAGGGAAAAAAGGTACTGCTGTTCAGTTCAACCGGCAATCCTAAAAAAGATTACGAAGGTGGTATGTATGACGCCATAAACCTCACCTCAAACACTGGCATCTTCGAATACTGTGGCATTACTGTACTCGATCATGTCTATTTTCCTTCAGTCCTTTCAGTACCTGAAGAGGTGAGGACTCAATATATCACTGATTCCATTGTTCTGGTAAAACGGTTATTTGGAGGTACACATTGACGAAAAAGGAAATCTTTCAGACAGAATGATCTGAAGGCAGATATGCCTATTCGCTCAATCTGATCAGGCCAATTTCAGGGATATTTTTTATCGTTTTCGTAACTTTTTCATTATCAACAACTAAAACCGAATATCCTTTTCTTTGAAGATCAATAATCTTATCAGCATCAGGTGTGTTCTCATAAACAATGGCATCTGTATAAAACATTGCCTCAATGGGTCTGCTATAATTAAAAATAACGGTTTGTTTATTGTGAATCATTTTACTCAGCGTCTTCAAATCCACAACCCAGGAAGGTTCTCTTTCAACCGGTTGGAACAGCTTACATCTTTCAATCGAATACCTGAAAGGCAACGCGATCAATAGAATCAAAATCAGAAAACTGATCCATCGGTAATAAAAGAAACTGGGGTTCCGATGAAGGTAAACGAAAAATTGAGCTGTAACAATAAAGAAAGCCGGGGCAACAAAAAGGGTGTAGGCCTGCATCTTGGTTTTAGCCAGCGTGAAGAAAAGGAGCGGAACAAAAATCCAGATAACGAGCGCGAGTCTTTTGGGATTTATCCTCTTGCGTATAGTATTCCACAAAATCCAAACAAGTGGCAAATAGATTAGCTCGCCATACACAATCCTGATTTTATCGAAATGATAGAGCAATGGCTTACCATGCCCTTCAATTTCAGAAAAAAAGTGACTGGTATTGAAAGTACTCTCCCACAGCGCTTCATTTGGGAAAACCAGATGAATATATACCTGCCAGGGCAAAGCTACCATGACTGTTACCAACACCAATACCAGAAATTCTTTGACTATTCGCTTCAACGGAATTTCTTTTGAGCCATATACCAATACCAGCCAAACAGGAAGCACAATCAATGCGGGAAGCCACTTCGAAAGGATGGCACAGCCAGTTGCAAGTCCGCACAACAGATTGAATGAACTCCTTTTTGTTTCGATAAAACGGATGGTCAGATATACTGCCAACTGAATAAAAAACAAAAAGAAGATGTCAATGTGGTCAGTAGCAATCCTTCCACCAGTCAGCTCAATGATGAGTCCATGAATTGAGTATAGAAAGGCTGCAAGAAAACCGGTCAGCCTGTTACCAAAGAAACGCCCGATTGAGAACATGAGTCCAATACCAATTAGTGACAGAATAAGTGAAGGGATGCGAACCGCAATCTCATTCACACCAAATACCGACATACTCGCGGCAATTGCCCATAGTGGCAGGGGTTGTTTATGCAGCCATATATGATTGGATGTCCAGTTTGTATAATCATATTCTAACAACGGTTGATCGTAAAGGGTGGGCTTAAGCGGATGTTGCATCAGATTTTTTGCCACCAGGGCATGGTAACGCTCATCCCATGTATGGACATATAAATCGGTTGAAACAAACACCCTTAAAGCAAGTCCTGCTGTAACCAGCAATATGAGAGCAACCCTGTATTGGTTGCGTAAAACAAGTCTGAATGAAAAAAAAAGCAAGACCAGCGTAATCAGTGTGACTATTAAACCCAGGACAATTTCTTTCATAGATTACAAAGAATTACTGCCGGCAAATATAAAACATTGTGTGCATACCAAAATTCCTTAGGAAGCCGACACCGGGCTGCTATCAGATTTTCCGTACTTTTGCTCCTTTATTTTGAAAACCAATCAATATTTTTCCCGATAATGAAAGAGATTGCCCCGAAATTTGAGGCCACTGTTGCCGAAGATCGCTGGTACAGCCATTGGATGCAAAAAGGTTATTTCCGCTCTGTTCCCGATGAACGTGAGCCCTATACCATTGTTATACCACCACCTAACGTTACCGGCGTCCTGCACATGGGGCACATGCTCAACAATACCATTCAGGATATTCTCATCCGGCGTGCCCGTATGATGGGCAAGAATGCCCTCTGGGTTCCCGGTACCGATCATGCTTCCATTGCTACTGAGGCTAAAGTGGTAAATAAATTGAAGCAGGATGGCATCGAAAAATCCCAGCTTACCCGTGAAGAGTTCATGGCGCATGCGTGGGAATGGAAAGAAAAACACGGCGGCATTATCCTGGAACAATTAAAAAAACTTGGAGCCTCCTGTGATTGGGATCGTACAGTATTTACCATGGATGAAGCACGGTATGAATCTGTCATCCGTGTGTTTGTAGACCTCTACCAGAAGGGACTCATTTACCGGGGTGTACGGATGGTGAACTGGGACCCTAAAGCCCTTACCGCTCTCAGCGATGAGGAGGTTATCTTCAAGGAAGTTAACTCGAAGCTCTATTATCTGCGTTATAAAGTAGTAGGCAGCGATGATGAATGGCTCACGATTGCCACAACACGACCCGAGACCATTCTGGGCGATACTGCCGTGTGTGTACACCCGGAGGATGAACGCTATAAAAAATATCATGGCCGTCAGGTAATTGTTCCCCTCGTGAACAGACCAGTTCCTGTGATCGTGGATGAATACGTCGACCGGGAATTTGGCACCGGGTGCCTGAAGATTACCCCTGCCCACGACATCAACGACTACAATCTGGGCTTAAAATACAAGCTCGACACCATCGATATCTTCAACGACAACGGCACATTGAGTCAGGCGGCCCAACTCTTTATCGGCAAAGACCGCTTCGAGGTGCGCGATCTCATCGTCCCCGAACTTCAGGCTTCGGGCAACCTCGTGAAAATTGAGCCATACCTTAACAAGGTTGGGTTCTCGGAGCGCACCGATGTAGTAATTGAACCCAAACTCTCACTGCAATGGTTCCTCAATATGAAACAGATGGCAGCACCTGCGCTGGAGGTTGTTATGAACGACACCATTGCCTTCCATCCGCCAAAGTTTAAAAACACTTACCGTCACTGGATGGAAAATGTACGCGACTGGTGCATATCACGCCAACTGTGGTGGGGGCAACGAATTCCGGCTTATTATCTTCCAAACAGGGAGGTGATAGTTGCCAATTCTGCTGAAGAAGCGCTCGCAGATGCACGTCAGCAGTTCCCCGAACTCAACCTTAAGGCAACCGACCTTAAACAGGACGAAGATGTGCTTGATACCTGGTTCTCTTCATGGCTTTGGCCTATCTCGGTATTCGATGGAATAAGGAATCCCGGTAATGAAGACATTAAGTACTACTATCCTACCAACGACCTCATTACCGCCCCGGAGATACTCTTCTTCTGGGTTGCCCGCATGATCATGGCAGGGCAAGAGTACCGCAACGACATTCCATTTCTTAATGTTTACCTCACAGGTATCGTACGTGATAAACTTGGCCGCAAGATGTCGAAGTCATTGGGCAATTCGCCTGATCCCATCGAACTGATGAAGAAATTCGGTGCTGATGGTGTTCGTGTCGGGATGCTCCTCACCTCCCCTGCCGGTAACGATTTGCCATTTGACGAATCACTCTGTGAACAGGGACGCAATTTCAGCAACAAGATATGGAATGCCTTAAGGTTAGTCACTGGTTGGAATGTTGATACAACCCTTCCTCAGCCCGAATATGCAAGCCTTTCAACTGCATGGTTCGAAGCCCGCTTCAATGAAGCCCTCCTTCAGATCAATGAACACTTCGACCGCTACCGCCTATCCGATGCCCTGATGACCGCTTATAAGCTCGTATGGGATGATTTCTGCTCATGGTACCTTGAGATGGTGAAGCCCGCCTATCAGCAACCTATCGACGGAAAAACCTTCAACGCTACGGCCGGCTTCTTCAACAGGCTACTCAAAGTTCTTCACCCTTTCATGCCATTTATCACCGAAGAAATGTACCACCTGCTGAACGAAGAGGTACCTGCCGACCTGATCGTTACCGAATGGCCCAAAGTACAGTCCTCTGATACTTCTTTGCTTACCCGCTTCGACTATGCTGCAGAGGTGATTAATGCCCTGAGGGCTTTGCGCCAGGAAAAGAACATTCCCAACCGTGAGCCTATCAAACTCCTGGTGAAGAAAAACGATACCGTCGCCGATTACACCTTCGATCCTTTGGTCGCCAAACTGTGTAACCTCGACTCCATCGATTATGTTGATGAGAAACCACAGGGCGCCTTCTCATTCCTGGTGAAATCAACCGAGTTCTACGTACCTGCTGGAGAAACCGTGGACGTTGCAGCCGAACTTGCACGACTTGAAGCCGACCTCAAATATGCACAAGGGTTTCTGCGTTCGGTGATGGGCAAACTCAGTAATGAGAAGTTCATGGCCGGTGCTCCGCAAAATGTTATCGACAATGAACTGAAGAAGAAAACCGATACCGAAACACGTATACGCGTTATCGGGGAACAGATGGCAGGACTCAAAGGGGTTTAAAGCAAATATCTTCCTCTTGTCCACTTAAAGCCAGGAATGCCTGGATGAACAGGGATCAGGTGATCAGTCATCTGATTCCTGTTGCTTTTATAAAAAGACCCAACATAACCTTCCACTCTAACAAAGAATCAGAGATGTTCAGGAGCGACATCTTTTCATTTGCTTATAAATTAGCAAACAGGTAACTTCCGTTTCTATATCTGTCAATCGGCCAAACCATTGGTAAGGCTTCTGATATCTGATCGCTGAATCCGGACAACAAGGGCAGGGCATATTACAGCTACTGTCAACAGTATTTAAAAATCTATTTTCTCAGAAGCCCGGTATTTCTCAACTGTCAACATATCTTTACCTAAACAGGTTATCCGGTATATCAGTGTTTAATAACTTTGGCTGTATAAATACAATCATCATATTGAACATAAAGCATATAATACCCTGCCGAAAGCAGCGACACATCAATTGAAAATCTTTTCTGCGACAGCACCAGCCGGTTGCTTGCCACCTTTCTGCCGGTGACATCTGTAATAGTGTAACTGTAGGTGCCATCAGGGACATCATCATTGACTCTTCCCCACAGTGTACCAGATACTGGATTGGGGGAAACCTGAAGCTGATGCCTTGTACCCACCGGTTGAAGAAGAATCTCTTTCTCGCCTACAGTTGGATCGGTGGTGCGATAAATACAATGAGGTGGGGCATCGATGAACGCGTAAATATATTCTTCGCTGTCCTTTTCAAGATGTCCCATTGGAAATGCAGGTAATCCACTGTTTTGGTAACTAAAGCTGAGTCCATTATCTTTAGAAACAGTAATGCCATCAGGAAAGCCTGTACTGGCATAAATATGCCCCGCTGAATTAATTATCAGCCCATTTACCATAGGTCCCCAGATGCATTCTGTTATTTCGGTACTGTCGTGGTACAATGCAAAAACGCCCCCCCCCGCCTTCCAGAAAATCATAATACACCCCTGCAAACAAATCGCCCTGTTCATTCACTTCAACATCCTTTACCTGATGGTTCTCCAAACCCAGGAATTCCCAGGTTATCCCGCCATCGGTTGATTTGTACACGCCCCCCATATCCGGGGAAAAACAGCTCAGGCTTATATAAATATCACCATTGGGGCCAATGGCAATGTCGGAGATATACTCGCTTACATGAAGCTCTGTCGCGAATACCAATGACCAGTCAACGCCTCCGTTTTCTGATTTGAGCAACCGTCCGCCATCCGATGCCCACTGACTGACAAACAACGTGTCATCGCCCTGGGTTACTATCTTTACTTTTGAACCATAATCGGGTATGGAAAGAGATTCCCAGGTCACTCCGTTATCTGTTGATTTAGTTAAATGCCATCCAACCCCGCTTCCCAATACAAAAATTGCCCCACTTTTATTTATTGCTATTGATATTGGTCCATTTTCACCCATATCAAGAGCCAACTCCCATGTCTGCCCTTCGTCATGCGAACAGAATACACCATCGTAAGCGGTAGTTGTATTCGTTCCTACAAAGATGTCTCCCTGCCCGGTAACAGCAAGACAAGTGATATTCACGCTGTCGGGAAATGGCAATAACTTCCAGTAATCCTGGGCTGAGATGCGGGTGAACAGAAAAAAGAACAACAAAATTGAATAACAGAGTTTTTTCATGACTTTTAATTGTTTTGTATCGTGGCTGAGCTAATCAGGCATTCAAAACAGCATCAGTGTAAGCGGATATATCTATTACTTTTTCAGGTATCTCCTGCATAAATGTTTGGTTGTGATACAATGCAAATATAATGCATCTAAACATATAAAATACAATCATTTCATAGCTAAAAACCATTCAAAATCGGCTTGCATCACATTATTTCCTCCCGAATCATATAACAAAACCCGAACAGAAATCAATACCCTCTTTCTTTCATTTAATTCCTTAATTATTCTCTCTCTTTCAGTACCTATAAATCCAGCCTTTGAGTATAAACATCCCTGAGCCGGCTTCTTGTATTTTATCTCAACTTTACGTACCACAGGAAATATATTGGTCAGTTCCCGAAACTGACTGATCAGAAAGAAACCACTGGTGGCCTCAGCTAATGCAAATTGAGCACTTGCGTGGACTGTCTTAAGATGATTGTGATATATATCTTTTTCATTTAAAAACAATAAGTACTCATTATCTGGTGAAGGTTCTATCCCTACAAACTGATTGAAAGGTAATTCAAAAACATCCATAAATGCACTATAAATTTAATTAATCAGAAAAGGCTATTTTTTTAACGAAGGCTATCAACATCTCGTTTCACATCAATTGAATTATTAACAAACAAAGACTGTCCGACAATAATTCTCTTTCCAAAATGATTGATAAAAATTCACGACTATTACTGATCATCTGAAATATTCACAACATCCCTATTCCTTTTTTTAATTTTACCCCAACATTCGGTTATCATGAAACTTGTATCAAGATTAGCTGCCATTTCAGCTACCATGCTATATGGCATTGCAAGTGTCATCACATCAGCGGGCAATCGCAATCTGGCAGCAATATCATGCATACCCCAGACTGCCTTTCGATGACCCTCGCGTATCAATTTCATTGGTTTGGTGAATATGGAACCACAACCAGAATTGAACCCGGTGACAACAAGATTATCAGATTCTGGTACATTGTAATGCATCAGAAAGATGAGTCCGCTCATTTCATCCGGATTAGCAAAGAAAACAACAAGCTCCGGGACTTCACTATCCAGAAATTCCTCAAGAGGTTTAAATACAGTCACCTTTTGATTGATTTTCTCCGGAACAAAAGAGTTGACAAATTCTTTAGCCTGACCGGGTGTCTTTACAAAACGCTCTGCCGTTCTGCCACGAACATTTCCATCGGATAAGAAATTTTCAATGCCTTCAAAAATCCAATCCTGATAACCCAGGTAAAATGCAGAACAATTCCATCCTGTTGAGTCTTTATCTATGGCAACCACTTTTCCTTTCGCACTGGAAAAAATAAGTGGAACTATACATCCATTTCCCTTACCGGTAAATCTTTTTGCGCCTTCAGGCACATTATCAGCAAAATATACGCCTATCGGGTAATAGTTCAATCCGAATTCATTTTTCAGCCTGAAGCCAATCTCTTTGGTGTTCATTGATAATTTAGTTTTCATTCTTATAAAATGGAACGATCAGACATATAATCATCATAACTACATTCACAGCACCAAAAATATCCTCAGCACTTTTAAGATTCATATATTCAGGGATAAAAACTGAGGTTTGCCATTGTCTGACAGCTATTTCGGTGACTCTACCAGCTAATAATGTAATATTAACAGAGTTAATTACAATCAGGACAACCAGTATCTGAAGTACCGAAATCCAGGTATTCCTGAAAAAACCATATTGCTTCAGACTCAGAATTATGGCACCGACAACCAAGAGTCCCACGCCCGGCAATATCAATACTTCCGTAATTCGTGAAACAAAAAGGCGTTGCCAATAAACAGATTCAATGGATGGAACCTCTCCCATGACAGCATTCATTACAATGAATGTGAAAATACTCCCCAGGCTCAATATTAATCCGGTAATTGAAATTAGCCTGGCAATCCGGAGCCAGGGAGATTGTACTTTTAACGATCTGGTTTGCATTACTTCTCAAATTTAATCCCGCAAAGGTAAAGATGACTCAACTTAAATTCGTTAACATAGGATAATTAATCACTGCTCTGCTAATTGTCGCCTGATGCGGCTTAATGACTGAGGAGTAACACCGATAAAAAATGCAATATAAATTGAGGAATCCTTTGCTGGATGTGTCTGTACCGGGTTGAAAAATCGAGGTAATGCTGTTCAGCATAATTTGTATGGATTGACAGAATATGTTTGACTACATTTGTAAATACCTCTTCAGTAAGTAACCTACCAAAACGCTCACCTGTCGATACTTTACTGTAAAATCGCTGCATTTGATCAGATGATACGGAATAGACCACTGACTCTTCAATGGCAACAATTGTCTTGTTTGAAATTGTCCGGTTCACAAAACTTTCGTAGTCGCAAATAAAATCGTTTTCAGAGCTAAAGTAATAGGTCTCCTCTTTGCCATCATTGTTAATATAATGCATGAACAGACCCCTTTCTATAAATACAAACTCACTACATATATCTCCGGCCTTTAAAAGAGTTCCGGTTATCTTAATTTCCTTTTTATTGAACAATTGACCTATAACAGAAACATCGGTCTCAGATAATGTTACATATCGTTGAATGGCTTTGAGCAGATTTTGCATATACTTTCAGTTTCCCGGAATTAATAGTATAACGATTCCAAATTTACCAAAGCATTAGAATTATCTTATCCAACAGGAATTTTGATATTATTATCCAGTCCATGTCTACAACTCTGACCGGTTGGACTCTTATATCAACTGCCGTTGCGCTATTCTGAACTGTTTCGACAGTTAGTTACTTATTTACTGTTCTAATGCACTAATGGTGATTCATTTCTATGTTAAGAATTCCTTCCCCATTTTTCTTCAGATACTTCACCAAAATATCAGCAAATGCATCTGTTCCGTTATCACAGTTTGTAAATATTAAAAGTCCTTGTCTGGTTTTTGGAACAATAAAAGCAATGGTTTGAACTCCGATGTCACTTCCCCCGTGAACAAGTGCAAACTCCTGATTGGTATTTATATTCTCATCGATACACCAACCTAAGCCCCAATGTTTAAAGTCATTGATTCTTACTTGTTCTGCAACCATTTCTTCATACAACGTCTTTGATATTCCTCCACCATTTATAATATGAACCATAAATTTACAATAATCCTCAACAGTTGTTAATAAGTTGTCAGCTGCATTAATAGTTGAATTTTTTTCTGTCTTATAAAGTTCTCCCTTTTCATTGTGCCATTTAGCAAATCTTGTTGAATCCATTGTCTCATCCCATGCAAATCGGGTATCAATCATTTTCAATGGATTAAAAATGAATTCTTTTGCCAATTCATCAAGACTTTTATGGAATTTCTTTTCCAATGCTTTTCGCAGATACTCAAATCCTTCCCCCGAATATTGATAATTGGTTCCTGGTTCAAACTCAAATGCCAGTTTACCGTCAGCATTGTTACCACGCCAATTCGTGAAACCTGATTGGTGACTCAAAATGAATCTTGTAGTCAACTTTTTAACTCTTGGGTCATCAACAACATCAGGGTCGATATAGTACCTGTATATAGGTTCGTCTAAACTCCATTTTCCTGCATCTGCAAGTTTTAAAGTAACCATTGCTGTAATGGGCTTCGTCATTGAAGCTACATTCCAAATCGTATTTAATGGTGCGGACCTGTCTTTTTCCAATTCACCAAACACACTAACCTGAACAATCTTACCATCTTCAATATATCCTATACCTATTGCAGGAATATGTCTCAACTTTAGCCATCTTTCCGTTTCAGTTTTGTCAGTAAACAAAAGGTTTTCATCAATTGGTTTATCAAAGTCTTTATGGTCATAACTCAACCCTTTACTTAATTTCCAATTTCCACTTTCTAAAATCCAAACGTGAGTAAATTTTGCAACACTGGTTAAATACTCCTTTTTGCCGTTCTCAATAGCGTAAAAGCTATGGTTTCCGGTTTGAATTGCTCCATACAAGACACCATTTTTCTCTAATGGGAATACCTCCATCGTCTTTGCGTCCAATTCCCTTCTTGGCTTATATGATAATTTGCAAAGCCCGTTCCGAATACTCTCGATAAATGCAGATTTGGAACTTGTTATTCCGGTCTTGTCATGATAAAACTCAAAATTTTCACTTACCAGATTCTCAAACTGAGTGATATCACAAGTATTGAATCCAATATTAAACAGAAGGCTATCATTCCCCTTAATGGTCTTATATAGAGCTGAATGTTTCTCAACTTGCCCTATTGTTGAAGTGCTTAAAAGTAAAAGCCAAAGTAAGATACTCAGTTTACTCATTTATTTGGTTTAATTTACGTTAGTTGATTTATTACAATTAGTGCTTGTTCATATCCGACCCTATTCACAATGTATTGTAGCCGGGGTCAATGCTTCCAGAACCTTTTCAACATCCATAAACAGAAAACAGCCAACAGCGAAGCTACAGCGTATGGTTTACCATAATACACTGTCATCTGAAGATTTATTGTCGGCAGCCGGTTGGAAATCGTCGATAGTCTGTTTAACAACTGTTTTATCACAATTGTTCATGCAAAAGTAAGCAAAAACATAAAGATCTAAACAGGCTTAACCCCAAGGACTAAAACACCATTATTGCCTTCCCCTGGGGTTCCGTTACACACCAACATTAATCGGTACTGCTTCCCGATGACTTAACCACCCCCGGTGTAGAGTATAATCCTAAGAAGTCGCATGGAGCAGCGGACTAAAAGGGCGTTTTCTTTGGTACTTTCTTTTCGCCCGCAGGAAAAAGAAAGTACAGCGAAATGATTGCCTGCAATAGAATAGAAGCCGGCTACTTCTCACCTTTAGTGCAAAGTACAATCCTTAGAAATCGCATGGAGCATCGGAGATTTTTGCCTGGAATTCAAGAAGTACCATAAGGTATCACCTTTCAGAGTCAGGGGGACGTAAAGCAATCCGCGAATGAGGGAGGACAGCGCCAGATTGGTGTATCTTCTCAATTCCCCGAATGGCTCGGGTTGCGCTTTAAGTGGTACTTCGTAGCAATTCCGGTAAAAATATCCGCAGCGGACTAAAAGGGCGCTTTCTTTGGTACTTTCTTTTCGCCCGCAGGGAAAAGAAAGTACAACATAATGATTGCCGGCAATAGAATTGAAACAGGCTACTTCTCACCTTTAGTGCAAAGTACAATCCTTAGAAATCGCATGGAGCATCGGAGATTTTTGCCTGGTTATGACTTGCAGCTATTGAAACCATCAGTTTCTTTCAATTATTGTTTCGGGTATTTGGGTTCTTTTATGACTTGCAGTTGTTGAAACCCATACCAATTTGATCTATTATCCTTTTTAATACTATTCCCGGTATAATCTTTAAATCCAACACTAAAACTGAGAAAATATTTCATACACCTCCTGACTGCCAATCCCGATAGCTATTGGGAAAAGCCAACGCTATACCCAACCTCAACATAAAAAATTCAAAAAAGATTTATTTACTATTACAACTCTTTGTGTTTATTTCTATTTTTGCTGTGAATAATGTTTGTATGAAACGATTTAGAATTCAAAGCTACAAAAATGACTTTAGATGACATTGGCTACAACAATCAGTTTGAAGCCTTCAGAATTGAAAATAAACCCGAAGGGTTAGAAACCGGGAGGGTCGTTACAGTACACAAAGATCGATACATTGTCAGAACAATTAACGGGGAATATGAAGCCGAAATCACCGGTACGATGCGCTTTACCGCTAAAGACAGGGAGGATTTTCCGGCCGTGGGCGACTGGGTAAGTCTTACTACATACGAAGAATCATTCGCCATTATTCACCAGATTTTCCCGCGGTTTTCCATTCTCAGGAGGCAGGCTGTCGATCATACGGGAGATGTACAGATCATCGCCGCCAACATCGATTATGCCTTTTTGGTACAGGCTGTCGATCGCGATTTTAATGTCAACCGGCTCGAACGCTATCTCACCATCTGCAATTCAGGGAAGGTCAGCCCCATCATCATACTAACAAAGACAGACCTGGCAGATCAACAACGTATTGATGAACTATGCAGTGCCATCAAGGGAAGAATCAGGGATATTCCGATTATTCCAATCAGTAATGCAACGAAAGACGGGTTAGAAGCCATCATGTCCATCATACAAAAGGGAAAGACCTATTGTCTGTTGGGATCATCAGGCGTTGGGAAATCCTCCCTGCTCAACAACCTGTCGGGCAAAACACTCATGCGTACCGACGCCATCAGCCTGAGCAACAACAAGGGACGGCATGTCACCAGCCACAGGGAATTGATTGTCCTCGGAAACGGTGGCATACTGATCGACAATCCCGGCATGCGGGAGGTGGGCATCACCGATACTGCCGGCGGACTCGAACTAACCTTTGATGCCATTGCCACCCTTGCAAAAGAATGCCGGTTCAAGAATTGCACACACACCACCGAGATTGGTTGTGCTGTACTCGAAGCCGTTGAAAACGGAGAAATAGATGAAGCCTCTTTCGAAAACTACCAGAAGATGGAAAGGGAAATGGAGCGGTTCGGGGAGAGTGTGGCTGAGCGAAGAAAAAAAGACCGTGATTTCGGGAAATACATGAAAAACTACAAGAAAGAGATGAAGGGGAAGAACATAAAACCAGATTTCTAAGAAACAAACCAGAACAAGACAGACCATTTGATTACACATAATGTCAGGGCGACCATCTGATCAACAAAAACAAATACACCAGGCAGAAGGAATTTTTGTAATCTTTTTCATAACAATAAATGCATTCTGCCCTGCATATTCAACCTGAATTTCAGGGTAAAAATCAAGGTCGCCGCCATTACAATACCCATGCCAAAGTCGAAATACTGTTCGAACTGTTCAATGAATTCTATAATTTATTTATGAAACCACTTTTAAAAAAGGCCGTCATCACAATTCTAAATCAACATTCAACAATCATTCAAGACATTACATTCAACATCATCTTTTCTATCATTTTCCTTCAGTCTCGCCTGTGACACTTTCGTTCGACATTCGTTCGATAAAACCAGACGAATTGCAGAAATGAGAAATAATCGGACGATAGTCGTTCAATAACGAATAAGCAACCAAAGGCACATTTAAAACAGGCTGATAATCAACTCACAGAGAGACCAAAGTTAGGCCAAAGTTAGGCCAAAGAGGGAACGGAGCCTTTTTGTACATATCTTTTTAGCGGGTTTACAGTATGTTAGAGAAGACTATGGCATTAGCATTGGCTATGGCATTGGCTTTGGCTATCAGCGATTATTTAGCAGGGAATCATTTTTGTAAGTTTACTTGAAACTAAAGTCGGGTCGAAAATCACAGTGCCGGGTATTGGGAGGTTTATGCCTTCTTTGGCCAATATTTGAGGCATATTTTGAGGGTCTGTCGAAGATTCAACTCATTTGGGGCGTTATCGCAAATTATCATGGTTGTGCCGCTCCCGAATCTTAAAACCCAATCAACATCAGATAATAATGAAACAGCCGGATGCAATGCAATCCGGCTTATGTATGGCTGAGGAAAATCTATCATTTTTTAGGTTTGACCGTAGATCAACCGTAGATCAACCGTAGATGAAGCGTAGGTCTGCCGTACGTGCCGGGTCGATTCACGTTTGATTTTCGTCTTATATCCGATTTAAATTCCTTTAATAGCATACTGATATAAAACAAAAATTGCACCACCGCTGATTACATTTTTTTTGATGTTGAGAAGAGTTTTGTTTTCTACAATGCCAACGCCAACGCCAATGCTAATGCCAATGTTAATGCTAATGCCAAAGAAGATCAATTGACGCGTTAGTCAGTAGAAGGCCTCCCTTGTTTACCCCCGGAAGGTGTCGTACCTTTGCTGAGATTATAACAAGCTGAATATGCCATCATCACATCACGAAAGTTCTGTTACCGTTTCAACACGATTGCTTGACTATCTGTTAACAACCTATGCATCAAAGGGGCGAATACTATTGAAGAAGGTACTGACTGCCGGTCAGGTGTCGGTAAACGGACGACAGTATACCCGTCACGATGTGCAATTGGTGCCAGGCGATAAGGTATTGGTAAGCTGGATACCCTTGCCGCCTAAGCCGGTATTCAGTAAACTCAATCTCGAATACCAGGATGATCACATTCTGGTGATCAACAAGATGGCAGGCCTGCTATCTGTTGCCACCGACCACGAAAACGAGCTTACCGCCTATCGCCAGCTTCGTGATTATGTAAAGGCCACCCAGCCCGGCAAGGGCTTGTACATCGTGCACAGGCTCGACAGAGATACCTCAGGGTTAATGCTTTTTGCCAAGAGTGAAAAAGTTCAGGAATCGCTTCAACGTACATGGGCTGAAACCATCATTTCACGACGATATGTAGCCGTAGCCGAGGGTGTGGTGCTGGAAGAGAAAGGAACCATTACCAGCTACCTCCGCGAAAGCAAAGCCCTGAAAATGCATTCAAGTCCCCATTCTTCGGATGGCGATCTGGCCATTACTCATTACAAACTGCTTAAGAAGGGGGCTCATTACACTTTACTTGAACTGGAACTTGAAACAGGACGAAAGAATCAGATCAGGGTTCATCTTTCGGATATGAAACATCCGGTAGCCGGGGATAAGAAGTATGGTGCCAAAACAAATCCTATTGGCCGGTTGGCACTTCATGCCGCAGGACTGGCGTTTACACATCCGGTCACCGGAAAGCTTATGGAGTTCAGGCTGCCCGTACCCGGTAAATTTCTTCATCTTGTAGCTGCTGAGTTATAATAAGAACAGCAAGTTGTCCGGGGTTTCATAAATCAGGGATTTAAAGAATCAAGCATCGGTGATGGCAGAAAGGATCGTTAATAGCGTAGCGTGCCCCTGTACCGTCACCAAAGCGATTTCACAACCTCCGTTAAATGTGAGGTTTCGGAAAAGATACCATGGCTACGCTTCTGAATTCTTCTTTTCTCAAAAAGGGGCTTTAGCTCTGTTTTCTATGAAGATACCGGGGTTATGCCCCTGGTTCTTGAATTCTGTAATCAGGCCAGCTTCAAACTATGCTGGTTTATCCGTACTTTTGCAGCCCACTGATTTGTCATGAAAGAAAAAGATACGATAACCATCAAGAATAAGAAGGCCTACCACGAATATTTTCTTGTGGAGGAATTTACTGCCGGGATGGTGCTTCAGGGAACTGAGATCAAGAGCATCAGGGCCGGGAAGGTAAACCTTACCGATGCTTTTTGTGGTTTTACGGGCAATGAGTTATATGTCAGAAACATGCACATCAGTGAGTATGAATTCGGAAATATATACAATCATGAACCCAAGCGCGAACGAAAACTCCTGCTCAGTCGGCGAGAGCTGCGAAAGCTACAGAATAAGGTGGCCGAGAAAGGCTTCACCATCGTTCCGGTAAGACTGTTTGTGGGTGAAAAAGGGTTGGCCAAACTGGTCATTGCCCTTGCCAAAGGCAAACACACCTACGACAAACGCGAAACGCTCAAAAAGAAAGACTCTGTCCGTGAAATGGAGCGTCGTGGCGACACCTGACCCTTAGCCGCGCTTACCAAACCTACAAAATATTTTGATAAACCAATCAGAACGAAAACCCGACTGGCTAAGGATTAAAGCCCGTCAATCCGATTATTTTGATGAAACTGCCCGCCGGCTTGCCTGTCGCGGTCTTCATACAATCTGCACGAGCGGCAAATGTCCCAACCTGAAAGAGTGTTGGTCGGCAGGAACGGCCACCTTTATGATTCTGGGAGAGATATGCACCCGTTCATGCCGTTTTTGCGCTACCCGCAGCGGAAGACCCCTTCCCCCCGATCCTTATGAGTCAATGAAAGTAGCCGATGCCGTGCGTGAGATGAAACTTCGCCACTGCGTGCTTACCAGTGTTGACCGCGATGATCTGCCTGATGGCGGAGCTGCCATCTGGAAGGCAACCATAGAGGCCGTCAGGACGGCTAACCCAATGACTACAATCGAAGTACTTATTCCTGACTTTAAAGGAGATCACCCGAGTCTTGAACTTGTAATTTCAGCCAAGCCTGATATTCTGGGACACAATCTTGAAACTGTTCGCAGGCTTACCCCCGGTGTTCGCAGTAAGGCAGGCTATGACCGCAGTCTGGAATTACTGAAAAGGGCGTCGGATGCAGGAATGGTGACCAAGTCGGGCATCATGGCAGGACTGGGTGAAACAACCGAAGAGATACTTGAAACAATGGATGACCTGCTGGCAGCAGGTTGCCGCATCTTCACCATGGGACAGTATCTGCGTCCCTCTTTCGATCACCTTCCTGTAAGCGGGTATATGCATCCCGATACTTTCGGGTATTTCAGGAAAGAGGCGTTGGCCAAAGGATTTATGGCAGCAGAATGCGGACCGCTGGTACGTTCATCGTATCATGCCGGGGAGGTAATGCAGCAACTGAAGAAATGATGAGCCGTGAAGTGGTGTACAAAGATCTGGGACTGATTGATTATCAGGAAGCCTGGGCATTACAGGAGGAGTATCATGCCTCACTCTGTTCAAAGGATGATGAAACGCGATTGCCTTCAGGTTACCTGCTCTTTCTGGAGCATCCGCACGTGTACACGCTCGGGTTGCATGGAAACCAGAACAATCTGCTGGTCGATCCCGACTTTCTGGCCCGCATCAATGCTACCTATTACAAGGTTAATCGTGGAGGCGATATCACTTATCATGGTCCCGGACAAATTGTAGGTTACCCGGTTATCGACATCCGGCGGTTTGCTGCAGGAGTAAAGGATTATGTATTCAAGCTGGAGGAATCGGTTATCAGGACGCTTCGGCACTATGATATAGAAGCCGCCAGACTGGAGAAAGCTACCGGTGTATGGCTCGATGCCGGCAAATCCGGCGCACGAAAGATCTGTGCTATCGGAATCAGGGTTTCTCATGGAATTTCCATGCACGGCTTCGCGTTTAACATCAACACCCAACTCGACTACTACCGTTGGATCAATCCTTGCGGTTTTCTTGACAAAGGGGTTACCAGTGTTGAAAAAGAATTGGGAAGAGCCGTTGACATTCAGGAAGTCAAAAACATCCTTAAAGAGGAGATCGCAGATGTTTTGGGGATGAGGATTGGTCAGGATTCAGGCTTTATGCAATAGCCAACCTTCATAGTCCTCTTGATAAGGCTATAAGAGATTCGGATAGTTGAATCAGAAATATAAAAATTGAGAAAAAAAAAGAGGGTCGGAAATCACCAAAAACCGACCCTCAAAACCTGAAGCGGCGAACTTCAGTTAATCAGCAAAAGAACAAGATTCCTTCTTCACAATGCGGCCACACCAAATAACCGCTGGTTCAATCTCAGAAATGTGATAATCAGGAAAACTTTGCATTACAAATGTACAATAACAGCACGCAGATCAAGAAATTTTTTTGATATTTGCACAAATTTATAACATTCTGTTAAAATTTTAACATGCAAACCATTGCAAATATTATAGAGAACGTGCTGATGCAATACCCGTTCTTGTGGGAGAACCTGAGCGACGGGTTGGTAAACACTTCAGCCTTAGCCAGAATGATGATGCCGGCAGTTGAAAGGGAGATGGGGCGTCCCGTGAAGGAAGCTGCTGTGATGATGGCTATTCGCAGGTTAAGTGTCCAATCGCCCGCGATGATGCAGTCAAGGCTTAATCAGTTTCTCAGGAGCCTGGGCGACATCACCGTACGATCAAATCTTGACGATTTCACCTTCCGCAATTCGTATACACTCGCGCAGAATCAGGCGAGGTTGCTACAGGAGGTTTCAGCCCGTCATGATTTGTTTATCACCTTTGCACAGGGGGTCAATGAATCGACAGTGATTGCCTCTACGTCCATCCGTGAGGTAGTAGAGGAAGTGTTTAATGGAGAGGAGTTGCTTCATCACGTGAGTCCGTTGTCGTCGCTTACGGTCCGTTTGCCTAGTCAGAACATGGCGGTCATCGGTCTCTATTACCAGATATTCAGAAGTCTGGCCTGGTATGGAATTAACATCGTGGAGGTTATCAGCACCGCCAATGAGTTTACCTTAATTCTTCTGGAAGATCAGGTAGATAAGGCATTCAGGGTTATCAAGGATATGAAGAAAGGATCATGAAGCTTCTGATTCATGTATCCTGATTCAATGATTTAAAATTAATCATTGAATCAGGATACATGAAATCAAAAAAACATCCTTTATTTTACCGCGCTTATAATTCTTTCGCCGGCAGAAATAGAATAATACTGCCCGTTGTACATGGCTTCTGCCGAAGTGGCGCCGCTTGCAAATTCACCGGCAGCAACAACCCGCGCGAGGTAATAAAAATATCGGGGCATATCGCTGGCAGTGGTGAAAAAGTTGATGCGGTCGTGACGCACATCTATGTCATCAGGCTCAGAACGGTCGGTCATCCACTCATAATTACGGCCCGGAGCCAATCGTGGATTTTCAATTTCAAAACAAGCCGGCAACAGATCACTCACCGCTACATTTTCAATGGAGATTGGGAGTAAGGTCTTTAAGCTGATTTTTACAACGACCAGGTCGCCTGGCTTCACATTTCCGTTGATCTGCCGGCCATTCCGGTCAAGTAAAGTACGACGTACCATCAATACCTGATCCTTTGGATCAACAGCACCGGCTCCAACACCTTCAGATGTCCATGAATAAAAAAGTTTTCCTTTCCCCTTTACAGATATAACAGCCGGGAAAAGTTGTGCATGCTTGTTCAGGAGCAGTTCGGTGCCATCAAATTCGAAGCTCTTTCCTTCTGCAGGTTTTACAATGGCGGTGGCTGAAGATGCCAGTGCCTGGGTATATACACGTGCAAGGGCACACATAGCCTGCGATTTGTCGAAAGTTGACATCCAGAAATTTGGTCTGAGCGCGGTAAGAAGTACGTTAAGGTACGACGCCACAGAAGGATCGTTGGGCGAGGCTGTTAACAATGCATTCATGGCCCATCCCACCGAGGAGACATGCGAATAAAACGATTCTCCGTCAAGTCTTACAGGGTTTGGCATCTTTACATCGCCGGGCATCAGGGAACCAAATCCCGAATTGTCTCCTGCCAGTTTACACGCAGCAGCCAGGACAACCCGGCTATCGGTGGTAAGTAGTTCTTTATGTTCCTTGTAGTAGTTCAGGCCAGGCAGATTGGGCCGCCCTGCAAGGGAGAGTACAAACAGCGAATAAGCTGTTTCACGTCTGGCTTTTAATTCCCTGAACACGTTGTTGCCGGCATCGAGGTAGCTGTAGCTTACCGTTTCATTGCGGGTGGATTGCTGATACAGGTATTCAAGTCCTTTTTCAAGAACGGCTGTATTCACATCATATCCTGCCTTTCGTGCTTCAATAAGAAAGTGGAGCGCATAGGCAGAGCCCCACCAACTCGGATCGGTACCGCCCTGCCAATAGGAGAATGAACCATCCCAACGTAGCATGGCTGTTAACTTCCTGATGGCATCCCTGACATTATAGTCGGCCTCTGAGCCAACGAATGGTGTTTCATCAGTTCCTTTTGACAGCCATAATTGCGGGAAGGCTGCAGAAGTAGTCTGTTCGAGGCAGCCGTAGGGATACTGAATCAGATCATTCAACAGTGGGGCAAATTCCCCGATTGGATTACGGGTAATCCAGATTTGTGAGGTTGCCGAACCGGGGAGCATCGTTAGCGAGGTTTCGATTGAAACCTTGCTCCCACCTTCGATAACGCCTGATCCTGACTGCCGTACCGGCCCTGCTGCCGGGCGTACAGATAGCGTGAAAGTTTCTATGTATTCTGTTCCATTCCCAGTTGCCTTCACAACCACAGAAGCATCGCCCATCCCGTTAGCGGCACTCAGCGAAGCCATCACCTGCTGCCTGATGCCAGGTTGCAGGGTGATGGTATTGCTGGCGCCTGTCAGAAGATTTACCTTGCCATTGGTGGTGATATCCAGTTTTATCTGTAGGGCTTTCGGAGTGGTGTTTGTCAGGTTAACCGGGAACATGAGCTTATCGCCCGGGCTGAGGAAAGCAGGCACTCCTGCTGTAATGACAACCGGATCAGCAACTACCATGAACTTTTCGGCAGAGGCCATAGCCGCACCGTTAAAGGCAACAGCCATCAGCCTCACTTTACCTGAGAAGGCAGGCAATGGAACCTTAAATATACATACACCTTCGCTGTTGGCTTTCTGAAGTCCACTCCACCAGACAGCCGCTTTTGCCGATTTGTTTCCAAAGGGATTTGTTCTGCGTGACATGTTGCCTGAACCATCACCCCCCGAACTTGAGAACCGGGCTGAGAGCTCTGGAAATAATTTGGCATACAGGTCAAACCATTTCGCCGTAAAGGCTCTGCGTCCGTAAAACCACGTCCACGGATCGGGTGTACTGTAGTTAGTAAGCTGGAGTATTCCCTCATCAACTGAGGCAAGGGTAACCGATGCTCCTGGTTTGGTCTTTACCACCACTGTCTGTTTAGTACGTGCTTTCGATCTTTCTACAGCGGTTATGGTGATTGGCAATCGGGTATGGTCGTCTTCAATATTCAGATTTACCATACCGTGAGCTACGGTAAGCGGAAGATCACTGTTATCTGATTTACGGATGAGGGTAGCGGTAACATAGACATTGGGTTTCATCTCTTCGCCGATAGTCAGGTCGAATGATGCACCCCTCTTTTCGGTGGTAATAAGGTTATGTTTAAAACTTCCGTTTCCCTGCCCTGTAATGATACTTACCACACCATCAAACGGCGTTTGCACAAGAATTCTTGCTTTTTCACCAGGCTTGTATGAGGCTTTATCGGCACTAATCCTGATCTCCCCTTCACGGTCTACCTCAAATGAAGAGCTTACAGTTCCCGACTGTCCATAGGCATATAAACGCTCATTAACCCATTGTTGCGTTCCGGCCACCCGAAACCTTACATTGTATTCGCCTGATGTATTCGGCGTAAATGACCATTGTTCATTTTGCTTTCTGATAACCATCCGGTCTATCAATACAGGTATCTCGCTTCTTTGGGATCTGTAATACGAACGTCCGTTTTCCTGCTCAATAACAGTTTCCCATCTTACTCTGGTCAATTCAATTTCTACATTGACATGCGGTTTAAAAACACCTTCAACATCAATGGTAGTAACCCTGATGTTGTGTGGTTGTCTGATTGATATCCAGGCAGAAGAGTTATCAACCCCCACAAAGGCATCCTGTGTCGAGACGAGGAATCCTGTTTCTCTGATAACAGGTCTTTCGTTCTCGTCGAAAACAGTCCCGATGACACTTGCACGCCAAAGTCCCGTACCTTGAATCGAAGGAAAGTCAATTTTCTGAACACCCCTGCCATCGGCACCCGTTTTCCCTTCAATTGTAACGACCTGTAGCGGAGGCAGGTTCTCTGATGACAGGTTAAAGTTGTAATTTTCAAATTCTTTTGATCGTGGAGTGGTCTGTTGAAGTCTGTACTCCATTTCATAACGGCTGCCGGAAGCAGGAGGCCCCATCAGACTGGCTGCAGCAACCGTTACTTCAGCCTTTTCGGCAAGTGTATATCTGTTTTTCTTTGAGGTCAGCTGTACCGATAACCTGTCAGGTTGGAACTCCTCAACTAGGAAGCTTTTCTGATTTATAACATTTCCCTCGGCACCTGATACCTTCAATGCCCATGAGCCTGTCATTGCTGATGCCGGGACTTTAAATGAAATAGCCAGTTCTCCGTTTTTCCCTGTTTTCTTCTGACGTGAGAAGAATTCACGCCCCGAGGCATCGTTTACTGTCAGAATGACGGGAAGACCATCGGGAGCTTTCCATTGAAGATCGCGCACTATCACAACATAATGGATCGAATCGCCCGGTCTGTAGAGATCCCGTTCACCATAAATGTAAGCATCGTAGGATCCTTCGGCAAGGTATCGGCCTCCGGCATCGAACCTTGAGGTCTCAACCATATTGTCGGCCAATACCATACAATTGAAATCATTCTCAAAACGGGCGGTGATCATTGCAGGCTCGAAGTTTCCCTTTTTAGCTGCAAAATCCTGCACAACCCACAATCCTCCGGTTCCTGTACTCCCTTTAATAATCTCCTGATTGTTACGACTTATCAAACTCATTGAAACCCCTTCAACAGGCTCGGCTGTCCTGATCGAAAATGCCTGCACCAGCAACTCATCTTTATCCATCATGGCCAACAACCCGATGTTACTAAAAGAAATCAGCCGGACATCATTTACCCATGGCTTCTTAGCCGACTCAACCCTAATCAGGTAGAGCCCTGATGCCTCTCCTTCTTTGTGAAACAGCGAAGGATCAAGATTCAATAAGCGCATCTGTCCACTGGCAGCCATGGCATTGACGGGTATTTTTTTATTGAAGATAAGGGCTCCGTAATCCTCATTCAGGCTATAGCCATAGTTTTCGTACCATGTGCCGTCTTCCTCACCCCATTCCCATTTCTGACCCTGACGCAGATAGTGAAGAATATTGTTATCAAATATGCGGAATATTTTAAGGTTAACCATTTCGGTATTGCGAATGAAAAGTCCCATATTACGGTTCCCTTCACTCCCCACGTAGAAGCCCTTTTTCTCGCTGAAGGCAATGGTCGGAAGAGGTGACCCGAAATTCGCGGCAGCTTCCAGATCATTGGAGGCATGGTTTCCAAATACACTTCGTACATTGGTTGATACTGTGATCAGGTAATTGGAGCCTTCTGTGAAATTCCCCCTGAGGGTGAACCCGTTTTCGGTGGCTTCGGCTCTAAACAGCGCGAAAGGTTCTACCTTCACATTACCCGACAGTGTAGCCCCGTCGGGTGGTTCTGTGGTAATGACGGTTATCAGTCCTTCTCCTCCCTGAAAAGCGGTGGCGACATCAAGTATATCGAACCTTTCCCTTGCAGGAAAATCGATATTGATGATTTGCGATGAAGCGAGGGCTGCCCCCCCCAGTGTGCTGGAGGCTCCCATTTTCAATTCACAGACGATGTCATCGGTTGTTGTCGACGGTTGAAGAATGAGCCTTGCTTTTTTTGTGGTTTCATTACCAGTCAGACTAAAGGGAATACCGATTCCTGATGAGGTCAGTCCGATGAACTCCCGGATGGTCTGCCGGGAAACGGGATAATTGAACTGAAGTTCAGCTACCGGTTGCCGCCCCACCCCTGAACTACTTGCAATATACCAGGACATGACTCCTGTTATGGCGAGGTCAGGGGTACTAAAACTAACTGTCCCCGGCCGTTGAACACCAAATCCGGACGATGCGATTGATTTTGAAAATGTGGCTTTAAAAGTGGTTCCCGGAGGCAGGGGTTCATCGGCATAGAAGGCCAGTGAACGTGTGGTGAGCCATATATACTTTCCTTTGAGTTCAGGCTCAAAGGTGACAAGCTTATTGGTATCGACAGTTCCTGTTACACTGTCAATACACATCTCATCGGCAAATCCGAACACGATTATAGGAACAGAAGGATCGATGGCATCGCCGACGGTTACAGTAACAGTCGATTCCCCAATTCCAAAACAACCTCCGAGGACGAAGGCTATTGCTATAAGCCAAAAATGAAAACGTTTCATATCAATCGGTATTTAGATCAAATGTAGGAATTCTGGTTATGCAGGATGTAACGAAGTGTAAGAAATTGTTTGAGTAATTACGGTGCTGCCATCGAAGACCTAATGAAATAGTGCATAAAATGATAAAAATCACGCTGTATGGTTGTTTATGGATCACCGCGAAATGCTGATTTTTCATAGTCCGGGTCATCATGTCAGCAAACAATGGCCGAGGGGTGGGTATACGTAAGGGCTGTATGAATATAATGGAACCAAAGATGAGTAGTAAGGCTCATTAATCAAATTCTGAATATAGCTGTGAGTATCTGTTGACGATTAAGTCATATTTTTCTTTATTGTTGACGTTTAAGGATGAGTTTTTGTCTTTCGGCTTTGTTTATCGCCAAATTAAACTCCCTGAAGGCATTATAGCTTTCTGCCGGAAAAAGGCCCTTTTCTTGCTTCAGATAACGAGTTACGGTGATATTGTTGCTTCCGGCTTTAAATTTTAATTCGTAATCGCCAAATCCAGAATGTTTGCTCATGTTGTCGGGCAATTGTTCGATCAGAAATCCAGATGGATAATTGATCCTTATGGTGTCAAAATCAGTAAAAGCTGCTGTCAGTTGAATCGGGTTGATCCGTTTATCGTCGGCATCCGGAATCTTAGGGGTACTCCCGGGAGTGAGAGTCGGAACAAAAAGTCTGTCACCAGCAATGGAAGCAAATCGTTTGCAGGATACGACGGCTGTCATCACAACCATTGGCTTTCCCGCGCGCTGATAATCCCATGACAGTTTTTCAATTTCAATACCGTTGTAGTCAAGGTCTTCGTATAGATTTTTCATCTGATCATCCGGTTTCTCAATCCACTGATTCAACCCGGTACTAAGTTGACTTCCGGTAAAACGATCACACAGTATCATCTTCGATGATCCATCGTCCGAGACATCCACCGTTAGTGTTCTGATTTTATTGCTTTCAGCAGCACTCATTCCGGGTATCCTCACAATTTTTCCTCCTTCAGGTGTAACCACCAGGGCCGGATTACCGGCAGTTGATGGCCCCATGTATCCAAACGGATAATACCTGTTCGTGCATTCCACCCAAACTGTATCGTTATTTATAAGTGCAGCGGCTACTACATGATTGAAGTATATATTGGCCGGGAAATCTTCATAAAACCCCGGGGCGCTTTCATCGCTGACGGTAACGGCATAGAGGCATCTGATTCCGGCTGCCTTGAGCAGTGCAACATAGTAGTTCGACAAAGCCTTGCAATCACCATAGTTCCACTTATCAACATCCAGTGCAGGAAATGGCTGAAAACCTCCTACGCCATACTGAATGCTTACATATCGCATACGATCCTGAAGATAGCCATAGAGGGCGGCTGCCTTTGAACGATCATCAGGTAAACTATTGGTAAGGGCTACAACTTTTGAAACTGTTGTCTCCGGTAATGCTTGTCTGCCCTCTAGCAGGGAGGCAATCCATCGTCCGTAACTGTTCCAGTCTGAGAAGTCTCCTTTCGAACCGTCATATTCAAAGTTGGCACATGACAAAAACACCCGGGGAAAAATTTCCGGATATGAAGGAGTGTAATATTCTGGTTCAATGGCCTTCACTGAGTGAAGTTCCCATGTAAGGCTGTGCTTATTCTTAGATTCCTCTTTATGGGGATTAAACCCCTCAGGCAGTGTTTTATATCTCAGTTTAACAGGATCGCTGTATTTTACCCTGAAGGTAGCATGTTCGATACTCCGGTTAAAATCAGTCATAGGGGTCCAGCCAGGTATTCCGACATATCCCTTAAAAGCGAGTGCGTAGGAAATTTCTACAGTATATGGATAGGTCAGAACTACAGGTTTGTAGAATTTTGCACGGCTATCGGTGTAAAGCGACATCCCGTCATTAACTGAATAGTCGTTGACTTCGTCTGACTTTACTTTTTTTAACAATTTGCCGTTGGCGTCATAAAGCATGATTACAATTCCGGATGGAACGGAATGGTCGTTATATCCAAGACCGAACAGGCCGGCATCCTCACCATTTTTGTTTAGAATGGTCACTGCCTGATGCACCTCCATTTTCAAGGAAGACTCTGACCCTGCCACAATTGTTTTATCGGAATACCTTATTACTGCATTTGCTTTCAGGGTGAGCGAGTCGGGGATAAGGTCTGCCGCAAGTTCTTGCCCCATCACCGGATTTATTATCAGCAGAAAGAGACAGGAGTAGAGAAAATGAAAATGCTGCATCTGCTATATTCTTTTCAGTATGATACTTTCAGCTTGCTTGGTAATGATTTGGTTGAAGAAAGCTTTGATATTATCATATTCCTGTGGTAAAAAAACAGTCTGGTTAAGGTTAATAAGGCTGATGACGGTAATGGTATTGCCATTCTGAAGAATATTGTAGGTGAACCTGCCTCCTTTTTCGGGCAGCACTACTACCGCAGGTTTGGGAAGGTGATCAACAGTAAATCCATTTGGCACAGTCCAGTTAATCATCAAAGTTTCATTAAAAGGATTGGAGAATTCGACCGGGTAAACCCGTTCACGGAGCTTAAAAGGATTTGTTGAAGTGGCTTCAAACAAGAACGGGTTGATGATAACCAGCCCACTGTTCAAATCTATGGCATCGGAGAGTGTAAACACCGACTTGATCTTCAAAGGCAAGGTGAGGGTATCAAATTTTTCAATGGTATGGGAGATGTATTTTAACCCTGCGATATTCTTTTCCCGCGTTTCGAAATACACGTCGATGTTCCCCAATCCGGTCAACTCTTTTCTGATATCAAGCGCGTTATATCCTTCGAATGTCTGATTGGCAGATCCTTCGATTGTTCCGTCATCTGCTATTAAAAGTGTATAGCTGGCGGCCTGTTTACTGTTGAGACAAGGTTTCAGGGCAACCCATCCCCCATCTTCATCCAGGATAAGCCTTCCTCTGCCATTAATACATCTTACCGGCAGCAATCCGGCAGGTGCTGATAGTTCAGTGGCATCGAGCAGGATAGTATCCGTGTTCGTAACTACACAGGCAATTACATAATTAAAGTCACTGATAGTGGGGTGTGCCAGATTCAGGAAGCCATTTGAACGGGTACTCAGTGCAATGGGGTGGGCTTGTAATCCTGTCATACGTAATACGCTGACCATTGATAAGTTGATATCAGCAGCATTCCCCCTGGATTCATTCCATGCTTTTTTCAGATCGTTCGCAAGCAGGGCATTGTGGCCATCCCAACGAATCCGCTTTTTGATCAATTCGTACACTGCCTGCACCTTCTCCTGATCGGTTGAAAGACCAGCTATCGCCTCACGAAGGGCTTCTTTCATGTAGCCATGAGAGGAGATCGCTTTCCCGAAGTCTTCATGACTGAGCAAGATATCGTTAATCTTCTCCCAGGATGTGGTGTAATCTTTATAGATGTTATCTTGTGTCTTGGTTGAAGCCAGCTCAAAAGAATAGATGCTGGTATAATTCCGGGCGGTGGTAAGGTAATCTTCCTCCCTGAAGGCCGGCACTTCTTTCATCGCCAACCTGAAACGCTTCTCGATGTAGTGAAATGTCTCTCTCTCAAAATTCGTTTGTGTCACCTGCCCAACGCTTCTTATCTTATTGGTGAACACTATGCTGTTTCGTCCATCGGTAACCTCATTGACAGCTAATGGATTGTAACCCGAAAGCGTGTGCTTATAGATGAAGTATTCTGGTATTGAAACGTTATACTCCGACCATTGAACAGGAATCTTATATTGAAAAACCCAGGGTTGAAGGTTTATTAAAAAGTCAGATTTGATGCGATAACTTACATCAATCACTGAACCAGCCCGCACATTGGGCATGGCAAACGAATAACCCGTATGATACCTGTCTTCTTCTTTTTCCAACAAGTTTTCACGTTCGAAATTCGTCTTTACTATCTTACCATTCTCAAGGTTAAAGGTTATCCCCTCAAGGTCTTCCAGCTTTTCCTTTAAGGCTGTACCGTCGTGGTAAAGGGTGAAATGAAAATCACCGGCCGAGGTACCTTCTTTACTGAATACCTTGATGCGTACTTTGCGGTTGAAAATCAACTGCCATCCATTATCACCATTAACATCATAACGAAATTCCGACGAACCGAAATCATAAAGAATTACGGCATTAGCTGAAGAGTCAGCCGTATAGATGGTCATATTCAGCTCTTCTTTGCTTACTTTTCCGAAGTTCATCTCAGGATTCCCGGCTTCCAGCCCTGAAGATACTATAATGGCAATTAAAAGAGTAAATGGCTTGTACAGGCTTCTCATAGTCGAAGTTTTTATGGTCGTTGTTAAGCAATTCTTGAATGCGCCTTAGTCATTGGTAATATCCCGGAATCCATTAATTAAACTCTGGTGACCGGTTTTGTTTCAAATGAGACATGACAGCACAAATATAAAAACAATTCTTTTAAAACCCTCTGTTTGCAACAGCAATCAAATTTTTATACTGTACCTGTCTGTCATGATCCTGAGTTTTCATCCCATGGCCCGCTATTTCCATTCCGGAATTTCATAACGATGACTCAATCACCGATAGACAATTCCTCACTATGCCAGTTACTCAAAGCCTGACAAATGCACCTTCTTTTGTAATGACTGTCGACAAAGCATCATTGAAAATCATTCATGGAATTATGCCTTCAGTTCCCTGTTTGAGAGGAATTTTGATTCCAGGTAAGTCATAAGATTACACTGATTATAAGCTAAATTAACAACAACAATTAAAGTGAAGGTTTATATCAATATCAATGCCTCCCCGGATAGCTATCAGGAGCCAATGCCATATTTTTTGTTTCCCCCATTATATATCAATCCGTACCTTAGCAGCATCAAGAAAACAATCATGGGTTTGAAGAAAAACTTTCGTTCTGGTGTGCCGGATCCATTGGTGCTGGCCCTGTTACTTACCTTTCTCACGATGATACTGGCATTGGCCCTTGGAACAAATCCCGGAGCAGGCATTGCCGGGGTGGCCGATGTGCTTTCATATTGGGTGAAGGGTTTCTGGGATCTGCTTACTTTTTCGATGCAGATGGTATTGATTCTGTTGCTCGGCTATATGCTGGCCCTGTCGCCTATTTTCGATTCATTATCAACGGCGCTCACCCGTTTAAGCCGGAACCCTGTACAGGGCGCAGTTGCCGTTACAATAATAGCCGTTGTGTTCGGATTGATCAACTGGGGGTTGGCGTTGGTATTTGGAGCAGTTTTCGTTAAAAAAATCGCCATGCAGGCTGAACGATCGGGTCATGCCATCAACTACCCGTTAATGGGCGCCTCGGCCTACATCTGTATGATGATCTGGCATGGCGGACTTTCGGGTTCTGCCCCGCTCTCGGTAGCCAGCGACGGGCACTTTCTTGTTGCTAAGACAGGCATCATCCCATTAAACCTAACCGTCTTCTCCCCTCTCAACATCGCAGCCAATGCAGCGTTGCTTGTGCTTCTTCCTTTGGCCACATGGATCATGGCACGTAAAGGAAAACTGGCGATCCCTTCGTTTGAGACTTTAGCGATCAATCGTACCGAGGATTCCCCATCTGCCAGATGGCGCCCCACCGTCCTTTCGGTTGCCGGATTTTTACTTCTGGCAGGATTCATCATTTCGACGTTCTTCTCAGCAAAAGGGCATTCCATCGGCCTTAATGAAATCAACCTTATTCTATTCTCGCTGGTACTGATCGCCATGCCAACGGCTGAAAAAATCTCGAAGACGGCCGGAGATGCCGTAGGCAGCACCGCCGGGATTATCATTCAGTTTCCACTTTATGCCGGCATCATGGGAATCATGCAGTATTCAGGCTTGCTTAACGTAATGACTCAATGGTTTGTCAATATCTCGACTCCGGCCACCTTCCCTCTGTATTCCTTCATCAGTGCCGGCATCGTCAACCTGTTTGTACCAAGCGGCGGAGGACAATGGGCTGTGCAGGGGCCCCTGATAATCGACTCCGCTACAGCGCTGGGATTAAATCACGCAAGATCGGTGATGGCGCTTGCTTATGGCGACCAGCTTACCAACATGCTTCAGCCATTCTGGGCGTTGCCGCTGTTGGGCATTACCGGATTAAAGGCTGGGGATATCTTCAGATATTCTTATCGGTTTATGATCATCGGATTTATTGTATTCAGCCTCTTTCTGCTCTTCTTCTGAGTTTCTGAACCGGTAACTTCAGGACGGGATACTGCCTGTTTATGATAACCACAACCATTAACCCGAAACTACGGGTGTGAAAATTTTATACTATTAACAGTTTAAAAAACCTTTTTATCTCCTGTGAGGCTCAACATTCCGGTGCCATGATTGTTTATTTGTCCTTTAAAAGTATAAAATAAAAAACATGGAAAATAGTAAGCTTTTCACACCAGGAAAGATAGGTGAAATGAGCACCGCCAACCGGATGGTTATGGCTCCCATGACCCGTTGCAGGGCTATCGGAAATATTGCCAATGATTTGATGGCCGTGTATTATCAACAGCGCGCCTCAGCTGGATTTCTTGTGACTGAAGGCACCTCCCCTTCGCCCAATGGTCTGGGATATGCCCGGATTCCGGGCATCTACAGCAAAGAACAGGTTGCCGGATGGAAGAAGGTAACCACTGCTGTTCATACGGCTGGTTCTAAAATTTTTGTGCAGCTAATGCATACAGGGCGAATAAGCCATCCACTGAACATGCCTGAGGGAGCAGTAATATTAGCCCCATCGGCTGTTAAGGCAAAGGGACAAATGTGGACTGATGCCCGGATGATGCAGGATTTCACGGTTCCCAAAGCGATGACAACGGAAGAGATTCAACTGACAAAAGAAGAATACGTAAAGGCTGCACTGAATGCCATTGAGGCAGGTTTCGATGGTGTAGAACTACATAGCGCCAACGGTTACCTGCTCGAGCAGTTCCTCTCACCGGTAAGTAACATGCGCGAAGACAACTATGGCGGCAGCATTGAAAACCGCAGCAGGTTTGTGCTTGAAGTTGCTGCCGGGGTGGCTGCTGCCATCGGAAAAGAACACACCGGAATCAGACTCTCTCCCTATGGTGTGGCCTCCGACATGCCGCATTACCCTGAAATTGATGCAACCTATGATTACCTGTCGGTCGAACTCAACAAGCTTGACCTTGCCTACATCCACATTGTTGATCACTCGGCCATGGGTGCCCCCGCTGTTCCTGTTGCAATCAAGCAGAAAATTCGTCAGAACTTCAAAAACACCATCATCCTTGCTGGCGGTTATGATGCAAAGAGCGGGGAAGCTGTTTTGGAAAGCGGACTTGCCGACTATGTTGCCTATGGACGCCCCCTGATCAACAATCCAGATCTGGCACTACGCTATAAGAACAATTGGCCAGTTTCACAAGAAATCAATATGGATCTGTTTTACGCGGCCGACGAAAAAGGCTATACCGATTATCCGGCATATTCCGGCTAATAACAATCTAACATCGACATTTGAATCCCCTGGTTGCGGCAACGAACTGCTATCAGGGGATTCTCTTTTAATATCGTTATGTTGTTGCCTAAATGCTTAATTAAGCCGGTAATCTCAAGCTTTCTGTAGTATGTATATAATGGTTAAATATTATCATTTTTTGTTTGTTGTTGAGTCATCAAGAAGAATCAACATAACTGGTCCATAAGTCTCACAAGAGTCAAGCTCGCCACTTATCGGCCGGGATTGCTGATCTTTCGATTTGACAAATTGTAAAATAGTATCATTTGGAGCAAAATTGAACTCTGATAATTCCTTTAATTCAAGCGTATCATTATTAAGCTTCAGTATTTTAAACAAAACTATTCCTCCACACATCGATAAAAGAAAAGAGTCTCGCCGCACTGAGAACCTGAAAGGATCACAAATCACATCTGAATTTATATCATAAATAATCCTTTTCTTTTTACAATTTTCCTCATAATCCACATATAACCCATCCCTGAAAAGGGCAACACCACTTTCTTTTTCACTATTCAGGGATGGTTCGTTCGGTATATAAGTCCAGTATTTTACACTATCATTTGTCAACAATTCTAATGTCGTTTGGTGATAATGATTATTTCTTAACAACGTAATACCAGAACAGCTTAATAATAAACAGATTAATAATATTCTAACACACACCCTCATACAAGTATGTATTTGTTATTTGATTTATTTTATTTCTACATAGGGAAGCATAAGGCTATAGGTTACTTGATTCGTCCCTGTATTATAATTTAAATAGCAAGAATTGATCAATGGAGAGATGTTAAAAATGTCAACAATTTCTTGAACTTCTTCATGAGAAATTTTATTTATGTTTAGAAGTGATAATCCAGCCACCCATTCCTATCTACCTAAACTATTTATTTCCTGTTTTTCACATACTTCTCGAGCCACTGGTCGGTTTCCCAAAGCATGTGCAGTATGTTTTCACGGGCTGCATAACCATGACTCTCGAAAGGCAACAGTACCAGTCGGGCTGTGCCGCCAAGCCCTTTGATGGCGCTGAAGAGCCTTTCGCTCTGTAGAGTAAATGTACCCGAATTGTTGTCGGCATCACCATGAATCATCAGCAACGGCTCATTAATTTTATCGGCATGTACAAAAGGTGACATCTTCATGTAAACCTCGGGAGCCTGCCAGAAGGTACGCTCCTCGGCCTGAAAGCCGAATGGTGTCAGGGTACGGTTGTAGGCGCCGCTTCTGGCGATACCTGCGGCAAAAAGGTCGCAATGAGCCATCAGGTTAGCGGTCATAAAGGCACCATAGGAATGGCCTCCGATGGCCACCCGGTGGGGATCACCAACGCCCATCTCATCAATTGATTTGATGGCAGCGGCAGCATTGTCAACAAGCTGCTCAATAAACGAATCGTTGGGCTCGGCAGTCCCTTCACCGATGACCGGGAAGTCTGCATCGTCAACGATCGCGTAACCACGGGCAGCCCAATACACCGGAGACCCATAATACAACTGGACAAAACGGTAGGGAGATTCTTTTACCTGACCTGCCTGATCTGCATTCTTAAACTCTTGCGGATAGGCCCACATGAGAACCGGCAACCGTCCGTCGCGGACCTTATCGTAGCCAGCCGGAAGATAAAGCGTGGCTGTCAGGTCGACACCATCGGCCCTCTTATAACTGATCCTTTGCTTGCTCACTCCCGAAAAAGAGGCATAAGGATTGGCGAACTTCGTGATCGTCTGCACCTTATCCCCTTTACGTAACCAAAAATCCGGATTTTTCGTCGGGCTTTCAACCGTTGTGATCATCACGATATGTTCCGGATCAATCACTCTGATGATGTTTTCGTAGGTCGATTTTCCCTCTGCACGCCAGAGACGCCGGGTCTTGAAACTTTTGAGATCAAATTCATCAAGAAAGGGACGGTTCCCTTCGGGAGAACAACCTTCACCATTAAGCCAAAGCTTCTTGCCATTGGCTGAAAGGTGAAGCACAGAGCGATTGTACTGATTGCGGGTTCTGATGAAATCTCCCGGATCGGCGTACACATCTTCTGAAGAAAGATCGAAGATCACCTTCAAGGCACCACCTGAAACCGAAGGGTTCAACAGGTACCGTGTCTGACGACGGGTCTTCCACCAATATTCGCTGATAACAGCCAGATTATCATTTGCCCAGCTAATGCCTGAATAGCGTTTGGGGAGTTCGGCCAATAAAACCGGTGTTGCCGTAAAAGGGGCATCCTGTATGTAAACCTTATCGCGAATGGATGCCTCTACAGCAGGATCACCCTCATCCTGAGCCTCCGCCCAAACAAGTGTAGCCGGCTTATCGGCCCGCCAGCCAATGCTTCTTTTACCCTTTTCAACGGCATCAAAGCCGGTTGGTATCTCTTCAACCAGGGGTTTTGCATAGAAAAGTTTTACCAATTTCCCCTGACCATCGAAAAGGTTATAATTCGCCGGAAAGCGGTAGAATGGAACTATATACGAATAAGGTCGTTCGACGGTGGTGGCCATCAGCCAATTACCATCAGGAGAAAAATCAAGGGATGAATAGATTGCGGGTTCAAGCCAGCGAAGTGAAGTCCCGTCCAACGAAACCTTCTGCACTTCAGCCTTCGCGTAATAATCAAAACGTGCTTCATCAGCGGGCGAACGCAACATGTCCTGGTATGTTCGCACGGGAGCCTTGCTTCCGGTGGTTTCCTGAATAGAAGGGCCTATGGGCAGAACCTTATCGGCCGGCAGGGGGCGGCGATGTTCAGGAATACACATCACGTAGAGGCTCTTTGAATCGGGTCCCCATTCATAACTGAAACCCATGACCCCGTTCAGCCGGGGCTCTGTCAATCGCTTTGCCTCACCTGTCGCGAGATTAAGAACCCAAAGCTCTATGCCATCAGATGTGGTATTGGTAAATGCCAGTTGCGAATCATCAGGAGAGAAACTCACCTCTCCAAAGCGGGGGTTTTCAGGCAACCCGTTAAGCTTTACAGATTGACCTGAGGCGATAAGTATTAAATCAAGCCCATAATAGACAGTCGATCTGCTGCCACCATTGGTTTGGGGATTTATTCGAAGACCGGCCAGCTTAACTTCATCCTGAGCCAATTCTTCAAGGGTTTTAAAAGCATAACGCTCAAGCAACACCATGTATTGATTACGTGAGTCGATACGTACCGCCGGCTGAGGTCTGATGTCAGCAAGCTCCAGAATCTCCTTTGGCGGGAGCTGGTATTTAAGCGCGTTCTGCGATTGCGATGAAAGCATCATCATGAAAAGAATAACTGTGAATATTAGATTTTTATTAGCCATACAAAGCTGTGTAATGTGGAAAAAGTATGTTACAGGTTAAATTGTATGCGAAAATAACCAATTTAACAACATTATTGCAGGAAGAACAGTTCAACGACGGGTGAGCTTTCTCAATTAAAGCAGACTCCAAAATAGTAAAGACTAATAAGTGACCTTGTATACTTCCGGAAAATGCCTAATTTTGCCATTACCAATTCATCTCCTGACAATGAAAAAACCTACGATCTTATTCGGCCTGATGGCCTTCATTCTGATTACATTCTTTACGCGATGCGGAAAAGATTCTGAAGAAACTTACGCGTACCAGCTCCAGTTTCTTACAGAAAACTTTAAACCATTGAACTATGTAGAAAACGGATCTGTCACAGGATTGGCACCTGAACTACTCAGGAACATCTGCTCCAATCTCGATATCCCGTTTGATGTGACTGTCCTTCCATGGGATCAGGCATACAGCACCGCGCAAACCACCAGCAACGGGGTTCTCTTTTCAACTATATTAAACAACGAACGAAAAGATCTTTTCAAATGGGCCGGCCCTATCATCTCGCTCGACTGCCAATTCTATGCCTTATCGGGCAATCAAATCACGCTGAAAACACTTGACGATGCAAAAGCCGTTGGCAAGATTGGCATCCTGAAAGATTACGCGATCGAACAATACCTGATCGGCAAAGGTTTTACCAATCTCGTCCAATGCACCGATAACATTGATGCTTTCGACAAACTCCTTAAGGGTGAAATTGACCTCTTTCCGGCTGATAAGCCCACAACCGAGGCTGCTCTGGAGTCGCTCAACAAATCATTTTACAGCGTGACTCCTGAACTGCTTATCAAGACTGATCTGATGTACTTTGCCTTTAACAAAAACATCCCCGATCACATTGTTGAAGAATTCCAGCAGCAGATCGACAAAATGAAATCAAACGGCGTATTGAGAAGCCTGACGCAGAAATATCTGAATTCATCCAATTTTCCCGGTGTCCTGCAGGTTTATACCGAGCAGTATCCTCCGCTGACTTTTCGCAACACTGCCGGTGAGATTACCGGCTTCGGATCAGATATTGTTTATGAAATCATGAAGCAAAACAATCTGTATTATGATATCCGACTCTCTTCATGGAGCAATGGATATGATCTGGCACAGATTAATCCCAACTTCTGCCTCTTTACCATGGATCGTACTGAATTGCGCGAAAACCTCTTCCAATGGGTGGGGCCTGTTGGTACCAACACTACCTGGATTTACACGAAAGAAGGTTCGGGAATCACCATTTCATCGCTTGAAGATGCCCGCAATTTATCCGCTCTTGGAACTGTCAGCTCATGGTTCTCAGATCAATACCTCAGAGATTTGGGCTTCACTAATCTTGTAAGCCATAGCGACCCCAATGTCATGGCGCAAAAACTTCTCGACGGTGAAATCGATGGATTCGTCTGCACCAGTGTAACATTCCCTTCCATCCTCAATGAAATTGGTCACTCCTACAACGAGGTTGTCCCTTCCTTTTCGGTCATGTCGTCCGACTACTACATCGCTTTTTCGAAGACCACCGCGCCGGCTATTGTCAGCCAATGGCAGTCCACCCTGGATGCCATGAAAAGCAATGGAACATATAATGCGATTTTCGCGAAATGGCTTGAGTAAAACATTCAATATCGCGGCCATAGTAACGATCCGTTCATTCCTGAATCGCGGGATAATGCTATAATCAGACCTCCGGGGGCATAACGCCCCTTTTAAACAAAGCAGAATTACCCTTCATTCCGAAGGCGAAATGGCTATCTATGTGATATGCTGATGGTAACGACCCAATTATCATTTAAATCAATATTGTGAATTAATCGTTGACCATCAGATAGTTCAATATTTCTATCTATCATACGCGTTTTACAAAAAAAACGCACCTGCAAGCTTCCGTAGGCCTCTTTTCATTCAGCCCCTGACCTACTCGTTTCATTAAATCAAAATCAATCCAGGCATCGGCATTTGCCTCACAGAGCCGGTATGCCCGCCCCTGAACAGGATGCCTGCACCGCTGCTCCTGAACTTGCTTTTTAAGATTGAAGAGCGGTTCCGCTTTTTTTATTGCATGAGTTATACCATAGTCATAACCCATTTGAAGCTCTTTCATGGTCGCTTCGTTGTCGCTTCGTGAAAAGACGAAAAGACTACGAACCCATTACGAAGCCACTTCGAAGCTACTTCGAAGCTACTTCGAACCGGGACTATGTTTGAATACTGTTTGTCAGCCGTTTGGCGTTTTGTGTTTTTGTTTTAGAATAATGTGGGTTTTTGAGAGAATTTGAGCTTATAATGACAATTGATTTTAAGTATTTATGATCGTCGCATGCTGCTGCTGAAGAATGAATATAACTTAATCATCAGGCAGCTTTCCGTGAATGATTGCCGGGACGAACCAGGTTATCTGTTCACAAACTTCCAACCGCCTGGCGCAGCCATGCTGGTCGTTTGTACAATCCGGGGGCTGGCCTGTTACGAAATTCCTTACCTTTACGCTCAATATTATTGATAGTATGTCATTAACAATCAATATCGATACTGATAGCGGGTTTTGTTTTGGTGTAACAAATGCCATCAATACGGCGGAGCGTGAATTATTGGCTGGTAAACCGCTTTGGTGTATCGGAGAAATTGTACACAATGAAGCTGAAGTCGACAGACTTACCAGCCTTGGATTACAAGAAATCAGCACCAGGGACCTGAACCTAATCAGTCATAAAAAGATTCTTATCAGAGCTCACGGAGAACCTCCATCAACTTATATCACAGCAGCCAGTCAGCATTTAAAGATCATTGACGCGACGTGTCCCATCGTACTGAAACTTCAACAGCGCGTTGCCGCTGCAACCGAAAAGATGAGGCAGGAAGCCGGGCAGGTGGTCATCTTCGGGAAAAGAAACCATCCGGAGATGAAAGGATTGATCGGGCATGCTTCACACCAGGCACTTATTGTTGAGAAAGCGGAAGAAACCGGGGCGATTGATTTCACAAAACCTGTCAGGCTGTTTTCGCAAACTACCATGGATTCAACTGAGTATGGTAAGATCAAAAAGATCATCGAAGAAAAGTGTCTGGCACATAACAATCTAAACTTTGAAACTTTCGATTCAGTCTGCAAACAGGTCGCCGGAAGAAAAGAGTCGCTTTCGGGGTTCGCGGCAAGCCATGACCTGGTGCTCTTTGTAAGTGGAAAGAACAGTTCAAATGGCAATATCCTGTTTAAGCATTGCCGGACCATCAACCCCAACACCCGGTTGATCGAAAAACCTGAAGACCTTCAGCCGGAATGGTTTGCCGGTATACAAACTGTCGGAATCAGCGGAGCTACCTCTACCCCCGGGTGGCTGATGGACCAGGTAGCCGCCACCATAACAAAAATCACGGAACAATGCACCTGAATCATCTAACCATCAACCAGTTTAAAAACTGTAACGAGGCCACGCTCGACTTCTCGGGCAACATCAATTGCTTTGTTGGTCGGAATGGAGCCGGCAAAACAAACATCCTCGATGCCATCTATTATCTTTCGTTCTGCAAGAGCTATTTCAATCAGACCGATTCACTAAATATCAATCACCAGTGTGATTTCTTCGCGATTAACGGGACATTTCAGCGTGATGACGGAAGGACCGATCAGGTACAGTGTATCCAAAAAAGGAATGCCCCCAAAAAATTCTCGCTCAACAAAAAGGAGTACGACCGGCTGGCTGACCATATCGGGCTGTTCCCGCTTGTTATGATTTCACCTTACGACAGAGACCTCATCAACGATGGAAGTGAACTCAGACGAAAATATCTCGATGGTGTCATTGCCCAATTTGACCATGGTTACCTCGACGATCTGCTGGTCTATAACAAGGCCTTAGCCCAACGAAATGCCTTGCTGAAACAAAGTGCCGAAACAGGCTTTTATGACCGGCCGATGCTTCAGTTGTACGACAACATGATGGAACAACCTGCTCAACGGATTTACGAAAAACGTGTCAGTTTTCTGGAGGCCTTTAAACCTGTCTTTCAACATTATTATTCGTGGATATCGGAAGGGCGCGAGCAGGTTGAAATCGCGTACGAATCGTCAATGCATGGTACTGTTTTTACTGAAATGATGGAAGGGGCATTCAACAGAGACAAGGCTCTGCGCTATACGTCGGCAGGGATCCATAAAGATGACCTTGACTTGAAGATCGATGGATACCCGGTTAAAAAATTCGGATCACAGGGGCAACAAAAATCTTATGTTGTGGCCATGAAACTGGCGCAATTCGACTATACCCGGCATATCAAAGGAACGAAACCCATCATGCTGTTTGACGATATATTTGATAAGCTCGATTCAACGCGCGTCCAGAAAATCATTGAACTTGTAGGGAACGATAGTTTCGGTCAGGTATTCATTTCTGATACCCAGCCCGAACGGATAGAAGCTATCTTTAGCCAGGTAACGCTCGATCACCGCATCTTCGACGTTGCCTCCGGCGTTGTAAAACCAAGAATGAACCAGTAACTACTCTTATGAAACACATTGCAATCGCTCTATTGCTCCTGTGCCAGGGCATAGCCGTCATGGCAGACTCACTCGACAGCCTTGTAAGGGCTAATTACCTCAAGACCACCCTTGTCGTTACCTCGCTAAAAAGCGGAAAACAATACACCTATAACGAAACCAGGGCAGGGCAACAGTTTCTCCCCGCCTCTACTTTTAAGATTCCCAACACCCTGATCTCGTTGCAGGAAAAAGCCATTTCAGGGCTGCACGATACAATCAGATGGGATGGTAACGAAAGATTTATAAAATCATGGAATCATGATCAGGACTTAAACTCCGCGTTTCAAATCAGTTGCGTGTGGTTTTTTCAGGAGTTGGCTACCAGAGTCGGGAAGGATGCTTTCCTGAGCTATCTGAAAAAAATGGAGTATGGCAACCAACTTTCAGGTCCTGATGTCAGAACATTCTGGCTCGATGGCGATCTTCGCATTTCAGCCCGGGAGCAGGTCAGTTTCCTCAAGAAACTTTATAGGCGTGAATTGCCTTTCGATCAGCACAATTACGATCTGTTACGTCACGTCATGCTTGCCGACAGCAATCAGGCCTATAAACTATTTGCAAAGACAGGCTGGGCTGTGCGGGCCGACATTCAAACAGGCTGGTATGTAGGATATGTCGAAACGTCTGATGATGTCTGGATTTTTGCCTGCAACCTCGAAATAAGAAGTGATGAGGAGGCAGGTTTCAGAAAAGAGCTTGTTTACCGGTACCTTCGCGATCTGAAAATCATTCCGGAAGTCTTGTAAATGTACACCGCTGCTGCCGCTTAATCAATTTTAAAACATGCCGCCAACCCAGGGTCCAATACTCTACCTCGCTCCTTTCCAGGGCATCACCGATGCCATATACCGCACTTCCTTTAACCGCTACTTCGGCGGACTTGATGCCGCCTTTACGCCTTATATTTCAGGAACAGGCACCGAAAAAGTCTCTAAAAACAAGCTTATTGATGTGCTCCCGGAAGTCAACCAGGCAATCAGAACAATACCCCAGATACTTAGTAAAGATGCCGACGAAATGTTGCTCCTGTCAAAATCATTGGCAGCGCTCGGGTACTCCGAGGTAAACTGGAACATGGGCTGTCCGTTTTCAAGGGTAGCACGTAAGCAACGTGGCAGCGGGATGCTCCCTTACCCTGAGCTGGTAAGGCAAATACTCGATAAACTATACCAGGAAGGAATGCCGCTCGGGCTTTCAGTCAAGATGCGTACAGGTTACAACGGGCATGAAGATATACTGGCAATGATCGATGTGCTGAACGACTTCCCACTGACCGAGGTGATCGTTCACCCCCGTACCGGGAAACAATTGTACAAGGGAGAAGCATCAGAAACTGCCTTTTCTGCCATTGTGGATAAGGTAAAATCGCCTCTGGCATGGAATGGAGATATCTTTTCGGTCGAAAAATTCAGGGAATTACAAGACAAATTCCCTTCCATACAGCGGTGGATGATCGGGAGGGGTGCCCTTATAAATCCCGTATTACCACTCATGATCAGTCACCCTGATGCCGCGAAGAGTATTGATTGGAGGAAAGCCCTTTCAGGGTTCCTTCAAGACATTTACCTGGAAACATATTACCGTAATGAAGGACGCACTGCCGTCGTAAGCCGGATGAAATCACTCTGGGTCTATTTACGCGAATCGTTTGAAAACCCGACAGAAGCCTTCCGCGTGATCCGGAAGACACGCACCCCTGAGGAATACCTTGAAGCCGAAATGAAAGTGATTGCTGATGCTGAATTAAAGCTGTTTTATTAATTAGCGCTGACAAGCTCCAGCAGGGTGATCTCCGGAAGAATACCGATACGACCAGGGTAGCCAATATGCCCAAGCCCGCGGTTGACATAAAGATACTGATTGGTAAACTCCTTTCGGTATAATCCGGCCCAGTAACGATACATATATTGGGCAGGGCTCCATCTGAATTGTTTCGTCTCGATTCCCATTTGCATTCCATGCGTATGGCCTGATAGGGTAAGCCCTATTTCAGGATTTCTGCGGCTGACAATATGCTGCCAGTGTGTTGGATCGTGCGATAAAAGGACGCGTGCAGCTACCGTTCCGGGTAAGTGTTTTTGGGCAGCAGCCAGATCACCCTTCCTTGGAAACCGCAGATTAGCCCCCCAGTTCTCGACACCAATAATACCCATTGCATCTTTTCCGCGTGATATCACCAGCGACTCGTTCCGGAGAAGCCGCCAACCCAATTTATCATAAAAACCGACCAGGTCATCCATGTTCCTGGTTTTGTCTTTTTCGTCATCCCACATCATATAATCACCATAATCATGATTCCCGAGAATAGCAACGACACCGTCAGGTGCCTGAATATCAAGAAGACTATCGCCAAACCCATCAACCTCATTGGTTTGGTAATTCACGAGATCACCGGTAAACACGACCAAATCAGGATTTAATGAATTAATCAGCCCAACAGCCTCCTGAAGCGGTTTATCTGAGCTCCAGCTACCGAGGTGCAAATCGCTGATCTGGACGATACGATAACCCGAAAAAGACGAAGGCAGTCCTGACAAGGGGACTTTTACACGGTGAATCCGAAAATCATAGACCCACTTGACCATACCAGCCAACATGCTGCTAAACACGATTCCGCCTCCCAGAAAACCCGTGTAACGAAGGAAGCGGCTCCTGCTGATGCCCCTTTTCGCAGTTGGCACAGGCATCGTCTGATGGCTCGTGAAACGCCAGGTAAACTTGACCAACCGCAACAAATCGGCCAGAATGAGCAGAAATACAGGGATTAACTTCGAGGCATAAGCCAGGACAATAATCCCGAATACCCAGATGCGAATAGAAGGCCGCCAATAGCTGAAGTGGATAAAAAACATGGTTACAGATGCCCCGATCAGCATGGCCAACGGGAACCAATAGAGAATCCGCATGACGACAGCCATCGGATGTGAAAGGTCGGAAAGCGATCGGCGAATAGAACTCCAGAGATAAATATCAAGACCTAATACGATCAGGTAGAGATAAGCCGGCCCCGCACCAGAAGGAAGGATTACCGGCAGAAACACCAGCAAAATGGCAGCCACTGCAACAGCAATGATTATATAAATGGTTCGGGTCATAGGGCTTATATAACGAAATGAAAGGGCGTTTGGTGCACGACGACGATTATTAATCAAAATATTAACATAAATGCAAGGGAATAGTCTAAAATCGGGCCAAAAAAAATTTGGCAGTTTTTAGAAAACCGCTATCTTTGCACCCCTGAAAGCTAAAGAGCAGGACTCAGTTATTTGAAATTGTAGTTTATCTTTTAATTCACACTTCCCGGTGAGATGGGTGAGTGGCTGAAACCAACAGTTTGCTAAACTGTCGTACGGGAAACTGTACCGGGGGTTCGAATCCCCCTCTCACCGCAGCCATTTTCCGAATATTCCGCCATTTTTCGGGATATTTTTTTCGGGGTGTAGCGTAGTCCGGTTAGCGCGCCTGGTTTGGGACCAGGAGGTCGATGGTTCGAATCCATTCACCCCGACAAAATGGGATTCTTCCCAACACAGAAGCCTGCAAATTGTAAGATTTGCAGGCTTTTCTTTATTTTAACGAACCCATATCAATTGAGCTATTCCTGCGGAACCACTTACTAAGCGCCGAACCGGGATAAGGCTTTTCCAGCTAACCTGAAACAACACAACACACATTCCACCCGGATACGCTATTGTTTAATCAACTCCTTCCCTAACCTGCCAAAAGGCCATTTCATGAACTTTCGCGGAAAGCCAAATCGAAAAATCTGACCGTATATTCCCCTGGCAAAACTTGCTGCGAAACGGCCATTACTAAAATTGTGCAAAAAATACATATAGTTATTGCTCTTACATATCTAAGATACCCAAACGTTACTACAACCACGGGCGATACATAAGAAAAACCTATCTTTGCCCTAACTTTGGTCTATCTTTGGGGTGACTTAGCGGTAAAACGCGACTATAAACAACTCATAATCAACTGAATAAAAATTAGCATTATGTGATTATATTCACACAAAATTTTTGAAAAAAAATTGAAATATTTTTTCGGAAGGGGAAAAATGGGGTGAAATTAGGAAAGAAAAGAAAGAGGAAGAGCAGATGGAGGGTTTGGGGGTATTGGTTGAGGTTGGATGAATGAATATGCTCAAGCGATAATTCAGGGTTGAACGTTACAGCAAAAGAATCTTGGCAATTAATTTTCTGGTTATCAGAATATTTAATATAATTTGCAGGAGTAATTAATAAATAAAACCAAAGATTTTTATCCTGGCCAACCTCTTCTGTTCCTGAAAACTGGTGATAAGGTATTGGATATTATGTTATTTTTACATCCATAACTGGTGTTCATATATCATAGCTTTAGATGTTGCAACAATCCATCTAATGTACTGAATACCAAATTAATGCTTTGTATATGACAATTTGAGTATTATCGATTGCTAACATAATATGTTCATTTTTATACTATTAACCTTTTGCCACGCATCCCTAATGCTGCAAAACAAAGACTGCAATTTCAATCCCTAACGCAAGTCGCTGTATAAAACTAAGGTCTATGATAGAATATAAGGAAGTATATACATATAATGATCAACCAGTAACTTGTCCACAGTGTGGAAATAGAACCGAAATCCTATTGGATTTTTATTTTTTGCCTGAAAAAACACAAGTTCATAAATGCTTGTCTAAAAATTGTAAAACTGAATTTATAACCCAAGAAGATATTGAATGAAAAAGGGACAGAATTTATGGAGTAGAGATGAATTAATCTTAGCAATTAATCTATATTGTAAATTGCCATTTGGAAGATTACACCGGTTAAATCTTCAAATTATACACCTTTCAGAATTAATTAATAGAACGCCAAGTTCAGTTGCCTATAAATTAGTGAATTTTGCAAGTCTTGATCCAAGTTTAAAAGCCAGAGGAATCAAGGGAGCTTCTAATGCAAGTAAATTAGATAAAGAAATTTGGGATGAGTTTTACAATAATTGGGAAGATTTACCATACGAAAGCGAAATGCTCCTTGCAAAAATTGAAAATAGACCAATTGAAGATATTTGCAATATTGACATGAAAGATTTGCCGTTAGGTAAGACAAATGAAAGAATAGTCAAAGTTAGAGTTAATCAATCTTTTTTTAGGGATTCTATTCTTGCCTCATATAATAATACATGTTGTATAACGGGGTTAAATCAGAGCGAATTGCTAATAGCAGGTCATATTAAACCATGGAGTGAAGATGAGAAAAATAGATTAAACCCCAGAAATGGCATTGCTATTAATGCTTTACATGATAAAGCTTTTGAAAATGGTCTAATAACAATTACCCCTGAATATAAAATTAAAATCTCTGATGTAATCTTGAAACAGAAGAGGACTGAATCTATTGAAACTTATTTTCTTCAATATGAAAATAAAGATATTGTGCTGCCTTCAAGATTCTTACCTGATATTGAATTTTTAAAATATCATAATGATTATCGTTTTCGAAGGTAGTTCATCAAATTAAAATTCTATCCAGAATACTATGGATAAGCATACTATTACTGAAACAATCATTGCTTTGGAGACTGCAGCGCTCGAGGCCTGGCATAATGGGAACCCCTCTCCCTATCTCGAACTTTATTCGAAGGACTTCACTTATTTCGACCCGGCCCATGAAAAACGGCTTGATGGTTGGGACAGGATAAAGGCATTGTATGAAACCATGCGCGGAAAGGTAAAAATGGACAGATTCGAAATGATAAATCCCGTTGTGCAACAAACAGATACCATGGCGGTATTGACTTACAACCTGCAATCATATTCAGGCGATAAAGTCTGGAAAGAAAATTGCACGGAAGTTTACAGGCTTGAAGAAAATAACGAATGGAAAATCATTCACAGCCATTGGTCGTTTACCAAACCTTCGATGGATTAATTTCACGATCAGCTATTTTAACGGCTTATGGATAAATTATTGACATTCGCTGACCGGCAAGCCTTTAGGGAATGGCTTGGTAAGTTTGGAACAGAGAGCGATGGTGTATGGTTGCTCTTCAGTAAAAATGAAGAATTTGTTACACTCTCTGCCGGCGAGGCTCTGGAAGAGGCGCTTTGTCATGGTTGGATTGACGGGCAAATTCAATCCCTTGATGAAGCTGCTTACAAAAAGTACTTTGCAAGGCGTATGCCCAAAAGCAAATGGTCGGTTAAAAACATACAGATTGCAAAGACGCTTTTAGAAAAGGGTTTAATAACCCCGCCGGGGTTAGATGCCATAGAACGCGCCAGGAAAAACGGTTCATGGGGTAATGCTTCGCCTATCCTTTTAAAGGATGAGCAATTACAGATGTTTGAAAAAATCATTCAGCCTTATGAACCGGCATATACCAATTTGCTCGCCATGTCGCAGTCGGTACAGCGTACATACGCGAGGTTTTATTTTGATGCAAAATCTGACAAAACTCGTCAATCCCGAATAGAAAAAATTGTTGACAGACTCAACAGGAATCTGAAACCAATGTAAAATGGTGAGAAAAAACTGTTATATACCTCAGTCATTATAATGATGAATTATCTATCTTAGAGAACCATTAATTCACTCCGGCTTAACATTATGATTATATGAAAATCTATCGTCTGACTCTTTTATTGATTGTTGTCTTTACTCTTTTTTCATGTAAAAAGGAAACTGAAGAAGCAAATAAAAAACCAAAAGCAGTTGCAACGTTTGAAGTGATTGACGATATCTTCAAATTGCATGGAGAAAAGTCGACAGACCCTGATATGAACAGCTTAAGGTATAAATGGACAACGACTTCAGGTAACATTACTGTAATAAATGAACAATCTTCAATCGCTCATTTTATTAATCCGTATCTACCAGCAGACGAAACTGTTAGAATATTATTGACAGTAAGTGATGGTGAATTGCAGGATACAGTAAGTTTTATTGTTGATATTCCGGCGACTAACAAGCTAGAAAGATGGGGACTGGGCACTACTCTTCAGAAAGAAGCAAGTAACAATAAAGATTATGAATGGTATCTTGATCAATTAAATACGGGAACCTATTCGGATATAAACTGTGGACCAACTTCTGTTACCATGGCTATTAAATGGTTTAATCAATCTTCAACCCTAACCCCTGCTGATGCCCGAAATACTTACTGGCCAAATGGCGGCTGGTGGTATACTTATGATATTACCAATTACCTTAACAATAATGGGGTATATAACGGAATAATCGAATTAGACAGTATCGGCATGCTAAGAGAACAAATAGACAGGGGTAATATTGCAATCCTGTGTTTAGATGTGTTTTATATAAGGTTTACTGATATCCCATCTTATCACGTCAATAAATACTACATGACCACAAACCAGGGCTGCGGTCATTTTATAGTTATAAAAGGGTATAAAGTAGTTGATAACAAGACCTATTATGAGGTTTATGACCCTAATAGCTGGGGGATTACCTATGCTGATTTCACTTTAAAGGGCAAAGACAGGTATTATCTTGATGAAGATCTTGATATTGCAACAAATATATGGTGGAATTATGCAATCATAGTATCAGGGGCGCCAATTAAAGGCATGAATACGGTTGACCCATCAAAAATAGAGCACAAAACTGGCAGATAGCTTTAAAGAGTCTGGATTTCGCAATAACTAAGTTTGAATGCAGGAATATAAATTCCAGGCTATCCTCCAATCGTACAAAGAAAGGCCTTAATATTAAAAACAGATTTATAGCAGGGGAAACCCGTCTATTGATCTTAAGACGAGCAGATAATCACAGAGTGCCAACCTCCACCATCGAACCCTTTGATTATTATAGTTATTTATTCAGCCAACAATTAGCATTCCCTTAACACCACGTTAAGAATCAGGTACTTTCTTTGTATCACTTTTGGAATTGAAACAAATAACAGTAAGCCTGATTGACCAATGTTCAAATCATTAAGTCTACTCTACACTAAAATTAAATATGGATTTTTCAGCCCTGAATACTATGAGCTTTATACGCATCTTCATAGTAATCGATTCATGGAGGCTTTTGCCGTGAAACCCGCGACCGGGCTTAGATTCGAAGATCATTTCCGGCAGTTGTGCGAATTTCGTAATCATCAAAAGAATCATGTTCAGGGTCACTTTCTGTTAAGCAGAGTTGACCTGGGGGCCTCCTTCCGGCAATGTATGGAAGAGTTGGGGAAACCATTACTATTCAACGCTGCCTATGAAAAAGGTGTTCCGATGATGGTTGCAGGTTACAAGCATTCGGCCAATCCGATCGTGTACAAAACATTGTATTTTTTCTCAGGGAATCAATTTCTTATGAATGAAATACATATTTACAATTCTACCGACCAGCAACATATGTCATTTGCCCGCGAATTGCTAAAAAGAAGATCAATTTCAGTAACGCTCAGTGATGCCGACCTGCAACTTTTCACCGATAATAACAAGATGACCATTGCTGTGATTAAAGAGGCCTTCAAGGTTAAGATAATTTTCTTCCATGAAGAAGATCAACACCTTCAAAAGATCATTAATCAATTATGCAACGCGTCCAGAGATGAGCCAATAGTCATCACCGCGAATAAGAAATAACCAGACCTGTACAATAGTAGTCAACTCTTCCCATTTGCACTTTCGCTTCCGATATCAGTAATTGGTAACTGTAAAAAAATGGCGAATCCGTCCGCTGCAGCCTTTCCATACTTCATAATAGAGAATAACTTAATCAATAATATCCTGATTCAAATGACATCATATTGATTATGCAACTGATGAAAACTAAGAGCCGGAGACCAGATCGGGCAATATTCTTTTTCCTGAGAGACAGAAATCACCCCCCTCAGTATGTTCAACAGAAAATTTATTAACAGATGCAGTAAGCAGTAAAACAATACATTAACCAATATCACCCAAAACAAGAGCCTGACGCGAATTCCAATACTACCGCTGCAGATCAGTGAGCTTGCCGGGAAATATCAATCTGGCTTATTTGTTAAGTTTGGATTTGGGATTTGAATGTATATTTGTACCTCAGCCCATTGATATGGAACAAGCCATCAATTATGGCATGGGCTTCGTATAATTATTAAAGAGCCAGCGCATGACAACACGTAATCTTTTTCTACTGTTAATACTCCTTATTCCCGGATTTATAACGGCTCAGGGCACCCGTCAGAAAATCTGCATAGATAGTGACTGGAAGTTTCATCCCGGGCATGCATCCGATCCCTTACAAGACTTCAACTACAAGATAGCTAACATCTTCGCCAAGACGGGTAAGGCAGAAGGAACTGCCATTGATCCAAAGTTTGATGATAAAGGATGGAGATCGCTTAACCTTCCGCATGACTGGGCGGTAGAATTGCCGTTTGAATTCAGTGGGAATGCCGATATGATGTCACATGGCTACAAAACCATCGGGGCGTTATACCCGCAAAACAGTGTGGGTTGGTACCGGAAGACTTTTCCGATCAGCCTTTCAGATTCCGGGAAACGGCTGGCCATTCAATTCGATGGAATCTACAGGGATGCCAGCGTATGGCTCAATGGTTTCTATCTTGGGACAAATGCCAGCGGATATATTGGCCAGACCTTTGATATAACCGATTACGTCAGTTTCGGTTCAGAGAATGTACTCGTGGTCAGAGTGGATGCAACCCAGGCTGAAGGATGGTTTTACGAAGGGGCGGGCATATACCGGCACGTATGGCTTCTGAAGACCAATGAAGTTCATGTTGCGGGGAATGGTGTATATATTCAGACAAAGACGAAGGGCAACCAAGCCGTCATCGACATAGAAACGACAATTGAAAATGAATCATTACAGCGTGTACAATGTGTTGTGCAGCATCAAATACTGTCGCGTGAAGGAAAAGTGTTGGCAGAATCTTCAGAAATTCCATTACAGGCGATGATACATCAACAAAAAAAACTCTCACACCAGGTTGTACTACCATCGCCGAACCTCTGGTCGCCCGAAACACCTTACATATATCAGGTAAAAACCATCGTGAGGGCCAACAACATGCTTGTTGATGAAGTGGTGACCAAATTTGGAATTCGTACAATCAGGATCGATCCGAAAAGAGGTCTGCTCGTGAATGGCAAACCAGTAAAAATCAAAGGTGTAAATTGTCATCAGGATCATGCGGGTGTTGGATCAGCCATACCCGACTATCTGCATTTTTACCGACTAAACCTGTTGCGACGCATGGGTGTCAATGCCTACCGCACCAGCCACCATCCTCCCTCTCCTGAGCTACTCGATGCCTGCGATAGTTTGGGAATTCTGGTTATGGATGAAACCCGGTTGCTGAATTCAGGGAAAGAGTATGAAGACCAGTTCAGACGGTTGATCCTTCGCGACCGGAACCACCCTTCGGTCTTCATCTGGTCGATTGGAAATGAAGAGGGCTATGTGCAACGCACCGGCACCGGTAAACGACTGGCACTCTCATCCATGGCATTGGTAAGTGAACTCGACCCCTCCCGCACATGTACCTATGCTGCCGATATGGCCAATGAGTTTACCGGAATCAACGAAGTGATTCCGGTGAGAGGGTTTAATTATCGTGAAAAAGCCATGGCAGATTACCACAGAGATCACCCGTTACAGCCGGTCATTGGCACCGAAATGGGCAGTACGGTAACAACAAGGGGCATCTATCAGGCTGATTCCGTTGAAGGATATTTACCTGATCAGGATATTACTGCACCCTGGTGGGCTTCACGTGCCGAGGACTGGTGGCCGATTGCGGCAGCGCATAATTGGATGTCAGGAGGTTTTATCTGGACGGGATTTGATTACCGCGGTGAACCTACTCCTTACCAGTGGCCAAATATCAATTCACATTTTGGAGTCATGGACATGTGTGGTTTTCCAAAGAATATATACTATTATTATGCATCATGGTGGACCGACAACGACATCCTTCACATCTCACCGCATTGGAACTGGCAGGGAAGCGAGGGTAAGACCATTAAAGTCTGGGTAAATTCAAATGCCGATGAGGTGGAGTTAAGCCTGAACGGAAAGTCATTAGGTCGGAAAACAATGAGACGAAACAGTCACCTTAACTGGGATGTCAATTATGAGCCCGGCATCCTGAAAGCTATAGCATGGAAGAATGGCAGAGAGATCAGCACAAAAGTTGAAACCACAGGCAAGCCATACGAACTGGTTCTCACACCATACAAGACGACATTATTTGCCGATGGCAAGGATGCAGTGGTAGTGAATATCTCTGTCATCGATAGTCTGGGGCGGGAGGTCCCCGATGCCATGAATCTGGTCAACATTACATTGTCGGGCGATGCCCGCATCATTGGCGTCGGGAATGGAGATCCCAGTTGTCATGAACCTGATAAATGCATGGTCGGGCAATGGCAGCGAAGCCTTTTCAACGGCAAGGCTCAACTGATTTTACAAGCGGGAAGCAAACAAGGCATCGTGATGCTTGAAGCCACGTCTAAAGGTTTATATAAGGCATCTTCAGAATTGCATACCATACCGGCCTACAAACCCGCAGGTTCTTTTACCGCGCATCGTACATCAGGGCAAAAGCAAAAAATGAATCTGTCGGATAAGATACTTGGGGCCGACATTTCACACCTCCCCGAGTTGGAGGCACATGGAATGAAATTCTACGATAATGGTACAGAAAAAGATGCCATTGAAATATTAAAGGATCATGGATTCAATTACATACGTCTTCGCATTTTCAACAACCCATCCGCTAAAAACGGCTACTCGCCAAATAAAGGCTTCTGCGATCTTGACCATACCCTTCAGATGGCCTTAAGAGTAAAAAAGGCTGGCATGAAGCTGCTGCTTGATTTCCATTACAGTGATTATTGGGCTGATCCGCAAAAACAAAACAAACCTGAAGAATGGAAGAACCTTCAGCCCGAAAAGATCCCTGAGGCAATCAGGAGTTACACGAGAAAAGTGCTGCTGGCTTTTCAAAAGCAAGGAACCCTGCCCGACATGGTTCAGATAGGAAATGAAATAAACCACGGGATGATCTGGCCTGAAGGGCATATCGGAAATCCCGGCAACCTGGCAGCCTTTATCAAGGCAGGTGCCGAGGGAGTGAAGTCAGTTGATACAAATATTCTGATCATGTTGCATGTAGCTTTAGGTGGTCAGATTGATGAAACCATCTTCTGGTTCGACAATATGTTCAGCCGCGGGGCAGACTGTGATCTCATCGGGTTATCGTATTACCCCAGATGGCATGGGACATTGGCCGACCTTGACTTCACACTTCGTCAGATTATCGACCGTTACGGGAAGCCGGTAAATGTGGTAGAATACTCTCACATGAAAAGTGAAGTGAATGAAACAGTCTTCAACCTTCCCGACCGTATGGGAACCGGCACATTCATCTGGGAACCACTGAGTACCTGGGAAAAGGTATTTGACGGGACGGGGCATTCAACACCACTGATCGGAACGTACGATGAAATTTCGAGAAAATTTATCAAGAAGCAAAACTGACCCGGTTTTAAACAAGAAAAGCCGGTTAAAAACCGGCTTTTCATTTAAAATACAGAGATATTCAGAACCAATAATTAATTTTTGTACTCAGCCAGAATATCTTTTACACCTTCCGGAGCCAGACGACCGTAAACCTTGTCGCCTACCATAACAACCGGAGCAAGTCCACAGGCCCCCACGCAACGCAGGCAGGCCAGTGAGAATTTTCCGTCAGGGGTAGTCTCCCCAACCTGTAAGTTGAGCAGTTTGCGGAATTCGTCAAGAACCTTCTCAGCACCGCGCACGTAACAGGCTGTTCCGAGGCATATAGAGATAGGATGCTCACCCTTGGGGGTCATAGTGAAGAAGGAATAAAAAGAAACGACACCATATACATGAGCTACAGAAACATTAAGTTCTTTGGCCACGACCTCCTGCACTTCTGCGGGAAGGTATCCAAAAATTTCCTGAGCTTTATGTAGCACGTTGATCAGTTCACCAGGTTCATTGTTAAACGACCGGGCAACCTCTTTCAACTGGTTGAGTTTATTTTCGGGCAATTTAATTTCAGCCATTTTAATTCAGTTTTTAATGATTTCTCAAACCTTTGATATATCAACGAATTACTCGACAGTAATTTTGGTACTCTTGTCGAAATAGTGCGTATGTAAAAGATGATGTGATTTCTCGCTCAGTGGTTTACCGAGGAATTCTTCATACAATTTGATGATGAATGGATTCTCGTGTGATTTACGGATGGGTTTTTCGGCGTCTTCTCTATACAGAGCCATCTGACGAGCCTTGAGAATAGACGAATCGCCATGATGAAGCGGCTGTCCGCCACCACCAATGCAACCACCCGGACAGGCCATAATTTCGATCGCATGGAATTCAGATTTACCATCGCGAACATCATTTAACAACTGACGGGCATGTCCAAGGCCATGTGCAATACCGATATTCAGTTTCAGTCCATCGAAATCAATTTCAGCATGACGGATTCCTTCGAGGCCACGCAATTCTTCAAAATCGACTTTATCGAGCTTTTTACCGGTATGTACTTCATAAGCTGTACGGACAGCTGCTTCAATCACACCGCCGGTTGTTCCGAAAATAACAGAAGCACCGGTTGATTCACCGAGCGGGTTATCGAAATCTTCAGCAGGCAAAGCCTTGAAGTCGATATTGGCTTGTTTAATCAATGCAGCAAGTTCACGAGTTGAGATGCTGAAATCTACATCAGGGTTGTTGTCATGTTTGAATTCATCGCGGCTGCATTCATACTTCTTAGCCAGGCAGGGCATGATGGAGACCACCACAAGATCTTTGCGGGTTACACCAATCTTATCAGCAAAATAGGTCTTTGCAATGGCACCAAACATTTGTTGCGGACTGCGGGCAGTAGAAGGAACGTCTTTCAGTTCGGGGAAATTATGTTCAAAGAAATTCACCCATGCAGGGCAGCAGGAGGTGAGAATCGGGAGTTTAACAGATTTATCGCCACCCAGGAATTTGCCCAGACGATCAAGTAATTCGGTTCCCTCCTCCATAATGGTAAGGTCGGCAGCAAAATCGGTATCGAAAACGTAGTCGAATCCTATTTCACGCAGTGCAGTGACCATCTGGCCTGTTACCAGTGTTCCCGGTTCCAATCCAAACTCTTCACCCAATGCAGCACGTACTGCAGGAGCAGTTTGCACGACGACAGTTTTGGTGGGATCGGCTAGAGCTGCAATGATCTGACGGGTATGATCAACTTCAGTAAGGGCACCGGTAGGGCAAACAGCCACACACTGTCCACAATAGGTACACACTGATTTTTCGAGATTCATTTCAAAGGCAGGAGCCACGACCGACATGAAGCCACGATTGACAGCAGAGAGAGCCCCAACGCTTTGTACATCGTTGCACATCATTTCGCAGCGGCGGCACATCACGCACTTGTCAACATCGCGGATGATAGAAGGAGAAGTATCCTTACGATAGGTACTTTGTTCACCTTTGTAGGTAATTTCACGAATACCAAATTTATGGGCCAGATCCTGCAATTCGCAGTTACCTGACTTAGCACATACGAGGCAATCGAACGGGTGATCCGAAAGGATCAGTTCGAGGACAGTGCGACGGGCATTAAGTACTCGGATTGTATTTGTACGAACTACCATTCCTGGCATGCATTCGGTGGCACAAGCGGGAGCCAGATTACGGCGTCCTTCGACTTCAACAACACAAATACGACAGCCACCCGGTTTGTTCTCAATTTTCATGTCACCTAATGAAAAGTAACATAACGTGGGGATATCAATCCCGATCTGCCTGGCGGCTTTAAGAATGGTGGTGCCTTTTTCGACTTCAACACTCTTTTTATCGATGGTTAATTTAATAAGTTCCATTGATCTGCTAATTAATATTGATGTTAAAAATCATCATTCCGGTACGCTTAGCGAACGAAGATGGCATTGAATTTACACTTCTCAACGCAAGCACCGCATTTGATACAGATATCCTGATTGATTTCATGGGCTTTCTTACGTTCTCCGCTGATAGCATTCACCGGACAGTTGCGGGCGCAGGCAGTACATCCAACGCAGGCGTCAGGTTCAATTACATAGCGAAGCATGCTCTTGCAAACACCAGCACGGCATTTCTTCTCTGTAACGTGTTCAAGATATTCATCCCAGAAATTATCAAGGGTTGAAAGAACCGGATTGGGTGAAGTCTGACCCAACCCACAGAGGGCAGTATCTTTGATCACCTGACCTAGGTTGCGCAGGTTATCGAGATCTTCCATTGTGCCCTCACCTTTAGTAATCTTGGTAAGAATTTCATGTAGGCGTTTGTTGCCAATGCGGCAAGGGGAACATTTTCCGCATGATTCTTCAACGGTAAATTCCAGATAGAATTTAGCAATGGCCACCATACAATCATCTTCATCCATAACGATCATACCACCCGAACCCATCATAGAGCCGACAGCAATCAGATTATCATAGTCGATAGGTGTATCCAGATGTTTCATGGTGAGGCAACCACCTGAAGGGCCACCGGTTTGAACAGCTTTAAACTGTTTGCCATCCTTGATGCCACCACCAATTTCATAAATGACTTCACGGAGTGTGGTGCCCATTGGAACTTCAATCAACCCAACATTATTAATTTTTCCGGCGAGCGCGAACACTTTGGTACCTTTTGATTTCTCACTTCCAATAGAGGCGAACCATTCGGGTCCTTTAAGGATAATAACGGGAATATTGGCATAGGTTTCAACATTATTCACATTGGTAGGTTTACCAAGGTAACCGCTTTCCGAAGGGAATGGGGGCTTAAAGGTAGGTTCACCACGATGACCTTCCATCGAATGGATGAGTGCAGTTTCCTCACCACACACAAATGCGCCGGCACCGTACCTCATCTCAATATCGAAACTGAAATCCGAGCCCAGAATATTTTCACCAAGAAGGCCATACTCTCTGGCTTGCCTGAGGGCAACTTTAAGACGTGCAATGGCCAGAGGATATTCTGCACGGATATAAATCAGCCCCTTGGAAGCACTAGTGCAGTAACCATTAATGGCCATAGCTTCGATAACACTGTGAGGATCGCCCTCGAGAATGGATCTGTCCATGAAAGCACCAGGGTCACCTTCATCGGCATTACAAACCACATATTTCTGATCAGCTTTGACTTTGCTGGTAATCTGCCACTTGAGGCCTGTTGGAAAACCACCTCCACCACGACCACGAAGACCTGATTTAATAAGATCACTGATTACCTGTTCAGGTGTTGATGACAAAACTTTACCCAGTGCTGCATAACCATCGCGGGCAATATATTCATCTATATTTTCAGGATCAATGAACCCACAATTTCTTAAAGCAATTCGAATCTGTTTGCGATAGAAACCCATATGCTTCGAATCGCTGACGTGTTCCTGATTTTCAGGATTGGTATAAAGCAGACGGTTAACTTTTCTGCCTTTATAAATATGCTCGGCTACGATTTCATCGCAATCAGCAGGAGTCACCTGCGTATAAAATGTGTTATCGGGAAGGACCTTGACAATGGGTCCCTTTTCACAGAAGCCGAAGCAACCGGTCATCACAACTTTAACCTCTCCGTCGAGATTACGTTCTACCAGTGCACGATTCAGGCTTTCAACAATAGCATCACTGTGCGATGCCCGGCACCCGGTTCCTCCACACACCAAAAGGTGCTGGTTGTACTTTGCCATACGTTTTCCTCCTAATTATTTATTGTCAATAGTTTCATAATTGCGCGGGATAATCCCGTCGACTAATTCACCGTTTTTGATATACTTCTCGATGATCTCGTCAGCTCTTTTTACATTGACGTTACCAAATACAACAGGTTCCTGACCCGGAAGTATCACCTCGATGGTAGGTTCGGCAAAGCAGTAACCCATATCGCCGGTCTGGGTCACAACTGCATCTACATTACGTTTCTCAAGCTCTTCGATCAGAAAGTTCATCACTTCCTTAGCACCCGAAGCGATGCCACTGGTAGCCATGCCTACTTTAATCTGAACAAGCTTCTCTGGTTGATCGGCGTTTTCTCTCAGACGAATCTTCTCCTGCACGTCGTCCTTGATCTTCCGGAGATCGGCCAATGATTTGATTTTTGTCATAATTACTGTTTTTAATCCTGTTTCCAGCACTGGTACGTCTGGTATTTCAATGATTTGTGAAACAAAATGTTACCATTCCTGATTTTGGGTGCAAAAATAACGCTCAAATGTCACTTAAACAAGTATAATTGTTAATATTTTAACACTGTGAATCAGATAACAAAAATTTATATTCATTCTAAATAAGAATCAATATATACAACTCGGATCCAATGGGTTAAAACTAACGATTTATTTTAATTTCCGTTAAATTTTCATCAATCATTTCTATCAAAAATTTTCTGACTGAAGGATCTGTTATGGAGACGCCATCCAAGGCTGCTTTAACTTCACGGCTATCGAAAACATATTCGCCATGACTTGTAAAATGTGTATAGATGAAATCAATATCGGTGAAAGAACATGTCAGCATAGCTATAACACCAGAAATATCGCCAATAGCAGGGCGATCAAAGTTTCTAAACTCAAAACGACAAGTCACGGTTGTTCCCTCCCCTACAACTGATTCAAGGTGGAAATAGCCACCGGTTCGTTCTGCATTCTGTTTCAGTAGTGGCAAACCCAGCCCAACCTTACGCGTAGAACGGGAAGTAACAAATGGATCAATCACCTTATCAACCATCTCCATGGGAATTCCTTTTCCATTATCCGTTACAATCAAAAAATAACTGTTGGCCTCTTCCTCTTCTCTGATCGTGATCTGAATCAGCGAAGCACCCGCTGTAATCGAATTGTTTACAATGTCGAGAATGTGAAGTGATAATTCTTTCATTTGTTTGATTGATTAGGAAACAATGCGCCGGCCACCGATCGCCTTAAGTACCATCTTAAACTCATCGAATGATGGAGATTCCATTTCAAACTCAGAAAAGTTCTGACCAATATCGACAACGAAATGGGCGTCACTGCTCCTGATTACCGGCAACTTATTCTTTCGTCCCAAACCGTTGGCGAACGCTATATTTGAAGTATGTTTAGATAATTCCAAAGCGTCTGCATTGAGGTCAGGGGGAATAAAGCCTAACTGGCTTACAAGGCTATACATCGGCCGTGTAACGTGGGCAGGTATAAAAAGACCACCAAGAGAATGTACAAATGCTGCAACTTGATCGATGCCCTGGTCTATGGCTGAAATCAGAAGCCAGGGGTATTCCAGTACTATATTCTCATCACGATCGACCACCAACTGATAGCCAAACTTATCGATATTATTTGGTATTCTGAGCAGGTGGCTTTCGATATAATCCTGCAGACGACCGAGTGAATCTATATCTGGCATATAAGACAGACAATGAGTTTCCTCGCGAGTAGTAATTTCAGCTCCACAGTATACAGCCAGACCTTTTTCTGCAGCTATTTGAGCGATCAGAGGTGCCTGAAGGGTAGAATTATGATCGGTTATGCCGATTATCTGAAGGTTTCTCGCCAGAGCTGTCTCAATGATCGCTTCAGGACTCATTGAGAGGTCGCCGCAAGGCGACAAAACCGTATGGATATGCAAATCGGCTCTGAAAACCATTCGTTGGCAGCTATTTTAATAAATCATAGATTTTCCCAGCCAACTCAAACGTTTGAAGGGAGGAACTTAATACTGGGATTTCTTCCTCTTCACTCTGCAAAGCCATGTCAGGCTCAGGTTTTAAGTCTTTAACCAGAATCACTGCCGAAAGATCCTTCAGGGAGGCAATGGCCATCACATTCTTATGCGTTTGCAAGGTAATCCATATTCTTCCTGCATCACAGTTACCCATCACATCGCTAAGCAAATCTGAAACATAACCACCGGCGACTTCTTTATTCAGTCCAGACGCCCCTGATACAACAGTAAGGTTGAGTGCATCAACCAATTCTTTTACAGTCATTATTTTTGGATTTAAATGTTTTCTGATTCGGGTTTCTTTAGCTTTTTTTTACCCCATATACTCTCGATGATAGCAGTTGACCCGGCCATATTCAACTTACCGGATGAAATTTGTCGGTTTCTGATAAAGAAGCATTGCTCTATTCCGGCTTTACCCTGAACAATATCTTCAGCAAGAGCCTGACAATTGGGTGCACCACAAGCTCCACAATCAACCTGAGGCAGCGATTTCAGTAGTCTGTTACGCTGGTTCATCTTCTTCATTGCCTCGGCCATGTTTTCATCCAGCATCAACATGCTACGTGGATTAACATCATCAATTGCAATGTGATTAATCAAATATTCCTTTGAGCGGACGATTGACTCTTCCGACATTTCCGACGGAATCGGTCCACTGACAGAGGGTAGGTTGGCAGCCCTGTTCTTTAATCTCTCGACGGCCAGAAACCTATTGGCGACAGCTAAAACACCACCTGCACAACTTTCATCACATGCCCTCAATTCAACAAAATCGATGTCATCAATTTCCTCATTCTCGAGTTTTTCAAGGAAATCAATCACGTTATGAATTTCATCGATCGCCAGACAACGTCCCTGTATAGGAGTAGCTTCACCATGAGTAAGGCTCCACATGACCCCTTCACTTGTAAGCGGATCGATCTTCGGCAGGTAGCACGACTCACTCTTGCCATTCTGCTTAATCGACTTATAGATTTTGTTGAATATAAAATCCATGTTAATAACCCCAGAAATGGGTGACCATTCTTCGCCTACCGGAGATTTGATGGCAGCAATTTTGGCGGCACATGGGGTAATGTAAAAAATTCCAAGTCTATCAGAATTTATGCCTTTATCAGTATATAGTTTTTTAATATGAAGCGCCGCAATGTCCAGGGGTGGCTTTAGCAACATCACATTTTCTGTCAAAGCCGGAAACCTGACCTGAATAAGTCTGACGATTGCAGGGCAAAAAGAAGAGATAACCGGCTGGTTAGCGGCAGGATTTTTCACAAATCGTTTAGCGGCTTCCAGAAGTATCTCTACACCATGCTCTACTTCATAGACTGCAGTGAACCCAAGTTCCATCAGGGCGCTATATATCTGGGCAACTGTAATATCTTCAGGGAACTGACCACTGAGTACTGCGGGTACCAATGCTACCCGATGCTCAAAGTCGAATATCTTTTTAAAGTCATCATGTTCGATATGGATGGCCTTTACCGGACAGTTGCGCAGACACATACCACAATCAACACAACGATCATCGATGATCACAGCTTTGCCATTTCTGACCCTGATGGCCTCAGTCGGGCAAACCGTCATGCAATGGGTACATCCAATGCAAATGTCATCCCTAACCTTCAACGCATGATGGAATGATTTGGCTTCCATTCAGTTAGTATTAAGTGGTAGGTTGATTGATAAATACAATTAATTCAACAGTAGTTCCCTTGTCAACTACTGAGGTTACATGCATCTCGTCGGTATTTTTTTTCATATTGGGGAGTCCCATTCCCGCTCCAAATCCCATTTCGCGTACCTCCGATGATGCAGTTGAATACCCTTGTTGCATTGCAAGTTCAATATCCGGAATCCCAGGGCCTTCATCAACCAAACGTATTCTAACCTCCGACGTGTCGATATTGGCTATAATTCTCCCTTTAAATGCGTGAGCTACAATGTTTACCTCGGCCTCGTACAACGCCACAACAATGCGTTTAATGTCGCGGTGATCGACATTCAACTGCTTCAATATTTTCTTGATCTGGCTGGATGCATTCCCAGCCGTAGCAAAATCTCCACCTTGTACTTCAAACTCAAAAACCATAGGATAAACAATGTTAAATCAAAGGCAATAATCCGAAAAAATGAGGATAATTCCGAACAAATTTACCAGCAATGTTCAGAATACGGGCTTTATACCTGCTTGTGAAAGGATTGCAATTGCTTTAAACATAGAAGAACTATATTCTATCAGCGTAATATTGCTCTCGACAGCCAGTTCGATCATCTCTTGTGTAACCTTTTTGTTTCTCACAAAAATAATACAGGGAATATCACTCATTTCAGCTGTTCTGACAGCCTGATTATTCGCTAATCCTGTAATTAACAAAAGATTATCTGTTTCAAGCGTAAGTACATCACTCATCAGGTCTGACGCGAAACCATATTCAACCTCACGTTCACCCAATTCACGCCCGCATACCATGGTGGCATTCAGAAGACTCACTATTTCACTTATTTTCATAAATCAGTATACTAAAACAATGATGATTGATAAAATCTGACGCAAAGATAATGTAAGTATTCATGTTAAACCAATTATTTGTTAAAAAATTAACAATGTTATTAGAATAACAACAAAAATATAATGCAAATAAAATTTAATGTGATAAAAATCTCTAAAAAGTATTGTTAACTAATTAACAAACAACCATGAAGATTATTACGACTATTTAGACTAATTTAAAATTAAACCTCTATTAGCAAACTAAACCGGTTGATTAATATGTAAAATGAGCTAAAGTCTACTTTTGACCAGCACTGTTATTTGATTAACAATAAAGCAAAAGATCAAATCAATCAGAAGTTTTTAAAAATCAAACTAATTAACAAACGGAGGATAAATGTCGAACACAGAGAACTTTGTAAAAGAACTTGCCGACAAGTATGGCCGAAGTCGCGAATCACTTATGCCAATTCTACAAGAAATTGTAGATGTTCAAAACTATGTCAATGATGAAGCAATGGTAAATGTTGCGCGCGAACTTGATTTGTCGGCTGCCGAGGTATATGGTACCGCAAGTTTTTATTCTTTTATCGAAACCCGCGAGATGGGAGAATACATTATCAGGGTTTGTAAAACCATTGTCTGCGATATGAAAGGAAAAGAAGCTGTTCTGCGCGCCATCGAAGATACACTGAAGGTTAAAATCGGAGAAACTACTCCCGATAAAAAATTCACACTACTTACAACCAATTGCCTTGGCTGGTGCCATAAAGGTCCCGCCATGCTCATAAATAACGAGGTCTTTACTGAGCTTACACCAGGTAAAGTGGTGGATATCATCGAAAGCTACATGCACAAATAACCCAATTCGAACAATTGAAAAAAACAATCACTATGGAATCGAATAAATTATCAAGGGTTGACTATATCTTCAGACCCGAAACAAACAGATTGGATTTGTTGAAACGGGTAATGTCGAAAGACAAAGACGACTTCCTGCTCGAACTGATCGACTCAGGGCTTAAAGGACGTGGCGGAGCAGGCTTTCTTACCGGATTAAAATGGAAACTGGCTAAGGAAGCTGCTGGTGATAAAAAATATGTTATCTGTAATGCTGATGAAGGCGAACCAGGTACATTTAAAGACCGTGAAATTCTGGACAGGGTAGCCGGAAAAGTGCTTACCGGCATGGCACTCTGTGGATATATTGTTGGTGCTGATGAAGGGTATATCTACCTCAGGGCTGAATACAGGTTCCTCTCACCTAAACTCAATAAAATGATGGCCGGGATTAATGAAGAACTCAAATCAATCGGCCTCAATTTCAAACTTGGAATCCGCTATGGCAGCGGAGCCTATGTTTGCGGCGAAGAAACTGCACTCATTGAATCGATGGAAGGCAAACGAGGAGAACCTCGAAACAAGCCCCCCTTCCCTGTTACTGAAGGCTACCTTGGAAAACCTACTGTAGTTAATAATGTAGAGACATTTGTCAACACGGTAATCATTGCCGAAATTGGCTATCATGAGTATAAAAAACTCGGTACAGACAGCTCCAGAGGGATGAAACTGTTTTCCATTTCCGGCGACTGCTCCAAAGAAGGCATCTTTGAACTGGAACTTGGAATGTCACTTGCCGATTTCGTAGATGAATTTGGTGATGGTGATACAAAAGCCGTTCAAGTCGGTGGTGCTTCCGGATTCTGCGTTCCACGCAAAAAATTCAAAGAAACCATCATTGGTTTTGAAGGAATCCCAACTGGCGGTTCGATGAAGATTTTCAACAGTTCGCGCTCAATGTACAATGTCCTTCACAACTACCTGGATTTTTTCCAGGAAGAATCATGTGGACAGTGCACACCCTGCCGCGTTGGCTGCCAGCAACTTTACAAAGGCATCATGGCAGTTAAACGCAGAGAACGCCCAGCTACCTATCTTGATGAACTGGTTAAACTGGCCGAAACCATGCGTTTCGCATCCAAATGCGGACTGGGGCAATCGGTTGGCAACGCCTTCGTATCGATTGTAGAAAACTTCAGGGAAGAAATAGTTTACTAACCTAAAAAACAAGGAGACTGAGAAATGACACAAAAGATGATCAATCTCACCATTAACAATATACCCGTTACGGTTGAAGAAGGCACCACCATTCTTGATGCTGCCCGCAAACTTAATATCCGGATACCTACCCTATGCTACCATGAAGATCTATGTGTAGCAGGCAACTGCCGCGTTTGCGTGGTAGAACAGGTCGGAATGCGTACGCTACAGGCTTCATGTGCTGTTCCGGTACGTGAGAACATGCAGATTCTTACTAATAGCATGAAAGTCAGACAAGCCCGTAAAAATATTATTGAGCTGCTGCTCTCTGAACACCGGGCTGATTGCACAAAGTGCTACAAAAACGGAAACTGCGAATTGCAGGATTTGGCCAATGAATACAGGACAGGAAACCAGATGTACCTCGACCTTGTACATGAGAAGTCCTTCACCATCGATATGTCATCGCCATCAATCATGAAGGATGACTCGAAATGTATCCGCTGCCAGCGTTGCGTTCGTACGTGTGCTGAACTGCAGGGGGTGAATGCACTCTCTGTAGCCAACAAAGGGCATGAAATGAAAATTTCAAGCTTCTTCGAAAAGCCAATGCACGAAGTGGTTTGTACTAACTGCGGGCAATGTATTAACCGTTGCCCGACTGGTGCGCTCGTCGAACGTAATTACATTGACGAGGTATGGAATGCCATTTACGATCCTACCAAACATGTAGCCGTTCAGACAGCCCCCGCCGTCAGGGTAGCCCTTGGTGAAGAACTGGGATTCGATCCAGGTGAACGTGTTACCGGAAAAATGGTATCAGCACTGAGAAGACTGGGATTCAACTCTGTACTTGATACCGATTTTACTGCTGACCTTACAATCATGGAGGAAGGCACTGAACTACTTACCCGCCTGAAAAGAGCACTTGTCGACAAGGATACAACAGTGTCGCTGCCGATGACTACTTCATGCTCCCCTGGCTGGATTAAATTCATCGAACACACCTTCCCCGAATTTTTACCAAATGTTTCTACTTGCAAATCACCGCAGCAGATGTTCGGTGCGCTGGTAAAAACTTACTATGCTCAACGGAAAAACATAAACCCGAAAGACATTGTGTCGGTTTCAATCATGCCATGTACTGCTAAGAAATATGAGGCTCAGCGCCCTGAAATGCGTGATAGCGGTTATCAGGATGTCGATTATGTACTCACAACCCGCGAATTAGCCATCATGATTAAACAGGCGGGTATTGAGTTCCTGAAACTTGAAGAGGAACAGTACGATCGCTTTATGGGTAATTCAACCGGAGCTGCTGTAATCTTTGGTGCAACTGGTGGTGTCATGGAAGCAGCACTCAGGACTGCATGGGAAATTGTAACAGGGACTCCTGTGCCATTCGAGAATCTTAACATTACACCTGTCCGTGGTATGGAGGGCATCAAAGAAGCGTCTGTCACCATTTCAGGATGCAAACCTGAATGGAGTTTCCTTGAAGGTGTCGAACTTCGCTGTGCTATTGCTCATGGTCTTGCCAATGCCAAACAACTGATGCAGGCTGTGAAGGATGGAAAAGCAAACTATCACTTCATTGAAATCATGGCCTGCCCTGGCGGATGCCTTGGAGGCGGTGGACAACCCATCCCTACGAGTCCTGAAATCCGGAAAAAGCGTGCTGAAGCAATTTATTCAGAAGACGAGCACATGAAATTGCGCAAATCGCATGATAATCCTGAAGTTGCACAAATCTATCAGGAGTTCCTTGGCGAACCACTGGGACATAAATCGCATGAATTACTTCACACACACTATAAAGCACGGAAACGTTACTAATAATGTACAAATTTGCCGCCTGCAGGGGGTCTCTCCATCAGGCGGCTTCAAAAATTAATATTCAATTAAACTAGCCGAATTAACATGAAAGATTATAAAATATTGTTAGTTGACGACGACATTGACTTCGTTTTTATTCAAAAAGCCATTCTCGAAAAAGAGGGCTACAAAGTAGTGACCGCCGGCGATAAATTTGAAGGATTTGCCAAGGCTCGTGCAGAAAAGCCTGATCTGGCAATTCTTGATGTAATGATGAATACCGACCAGGAGGGTTATGAAATGGCTCGTGAAATGCGTAAGGATCCTGAATTTGAGAAAATCCCTATTATCATGCTGACAAGCGTCGACAGTATTACCGGGATTAACCTGAAAGAAATGGCTAAAGATCCTAAATGGCTACCGGTTAATGCTTTTCTGGAAAAACCGGTACAACCGCAAACTTTGCTGGCAGAAGTCAAACGTTTACTTGGTAATTAGTTAAACTATTTTATATATTTGCTTTTTAATCGACCGTTCGCGGTGCCCTGATTAACCAAACTCCAGCAATACTGCCACTTCTTAGCAATAAGAAGTGGCAGTTTTAATTTACCGGACTTTATAAAATCTTTTTCTTATACCATAATTCTGGTATATACATAAATATCTGCCAAGCATAACAATTAACGAAATTCTTCACTAATAACTACCGGCCCAACGCCTGAGTACCCATTCACCGGTAAGTAACAACAAAATCAAGACAAAAACAGAGGCCAAACTAATCCATTCTGAAATATGCTCTTCAGTCAGCAATACAGGCTTCATCTTATGCTCATTCAAAAGCTGGATGGCAATGCTGTCAATCTCAGCAGCAGGGACAAAAACCCCTCCCCTCACCCTGGCAAGGTTAAACAGCAAACGGTGATCAGCCTGCAGGTTTTGAAGTTCCAAATTTGCCGGCATGACAACAAACACCCCATTTTCTTTTAACTGTTCTCCCGATTCGGTGGTAGTTGCCTCCCAAGTGTATCGGCCTGAAGGGAATCTTCCCACATTCAGGGAATAACCTTTATCGTGACGCACAAAAGCATAGGGTAACGATTGTGCATGTTCATCTTTAATTACCAATTGCACTTCTGGTTTATTGATCATTTCATAGCTCTTGTTGTATAGCTCGGCATCAAAAACTACCGGATCGAACTGCTGAACCGTCCGTGGAGAGGAAACCCTTAAACGCTTTTTTGATTCCCTGACAGCCAGATATTGGATGGTTTTAGTAAGCCATACATCATACAACTCCGGACTACCTGTCTGCATCCAGATACTTTGCCTTTGCCGCCAGAATCCTTCACCGGTGATTACTCCACATCGTGCTTCCTTCATTCTGCCAAACACCACCAGCGGTCTTTCTGTCTGAATACCATCGATTTTTTGATATAGCAACACATCCGTACCGGTACTCAACTTGTACGATCCTAATGGAACCGAAAACGGAGGGAGTCCCTGATATAGACTGGTAGCCTGCTCAGGCATCACAAACAACGAAAACTGCGGATTGACCACCGGAATTGCATTGGACAGAGCAGTCCGGTCAACCTGAATAGAAACCGGAGGCAACAAGTTGTTAAACAAGGTAAGGTTGGTTAATGCGCCAACTATAAAAAGAGAGGATACTCCAGCCGTTGCTGCCTGATTAATAAAATCGGTCATCGGAAATGCCACCGAAGGAAGCTGATGGTATACAATGAGGTTGTATGCGTCGGGATTAGGCAGGTTAAAGGGTGGGGTCTGAACATCTACCTCCAGATGGTACTGAGATTGAATAATCTGCCGAAGAGCACCCAGATCAGGATGGGGTGCTGCACCAAGAACCAACACCCTAAGCCGGCTATCCAACACTTCAACATAGGTCTCAAACCGGTTATTCTGAGTAGAAGTCTCTCCACCAAGCGGGGTTACTTCAGCTGCGATACGCAACAGACCCTTCTTTTGCGTTTGAACTGTAAATCCAACATTCTTGCTAAACATCGATGAGGTCACCACTACAACCTCTTCTCCCTTACGCTCTCCTTCTACACTGAGGTTTACCTTTAGTTTTTCGCCTTTGAAACCGTTTGCATTCACAACAACTTCAACCGGAAAAGACGTCCCCGTAAAGGCAACCTTATTGACAAGAAGCTGTTTTATCCTTGTATCGCGACGAGACAGGGTATCGCCATAGCCAACCGCAAATATGCTAAACCCGACGTCTGATGTAGCAAACAATGGATCGGCTCCACGATTAATAATACCATCTGTGAGCAATACGACGGCACTCTGACTTCGGTTCTCAAAGCGCGTTTTGAGGTTGGCAAATAAAGTGGAAAAATCAGTTGCCTGATCGTTAAATTGTTCATTAAGTCCTTCGTTAACCACGCTTCCGAAGTTCACGTACCTGACATCATAAGTTTTATCAAGCTGCCCGGCAAGGCGTTTGGCAGCAGAAGGAAGCTCCTGCCTAATCCTCACGGAGTCATTACCTGAAACCATGCTCATGCTGTTGTCCTGGGCGATGATCAACAAAGGTTTCTGTTCTGAGGTAGAGGTAGAACGGATCATCGGCGAGAGTAACAAAAAACAGATGAGTGAAACTACAACAAACCGCAGCGATGCCCCAATCAGCAGTACACGTCTTGAAAAATCACTCTTTTTATCATTATAATAGAGTACACCAGCATATAAAATGCCAATAAACAGGCATAGCGGGATGTAAAAAAAGGATGATAATAATGTCATTATATACTACTGTATTAACATAATTACATGACAAGCCAACGAGCAAAGACACACCAGGTAATCAGTAACCTTAAATTAAAGAGGGTAACATCACTCGCTAAAAACATAAAGCGATTTCCGGCATACGTTCCGGAAGAAGATCAATTGCTTTCCGAAAAAGCCATAAGCATAAATCTCTCTCTGTTTTCAGGAGGCAAAGTTAGTCAATCACAGCGAACAGGAAAATTATATCATTGCCCCGGCATTCCGGGGCAATGATGAACAGGCAAAAGAGAGATTGCACCGAATAGTGTTGCCGATACCAACGGAAACCATATATTTGCCTCTGTGAGGAAGTCATCTGTCTGACAGCGCCGTTTCAGGTGTCTGATTATTGATTATATGATAATACGGAAGTAGCGACTGTTACATCTGGCAGTTAACAGCCCTAAACTCCCGATCAGATGGCTGGTGCTCCTTTTGATAGTTAAGACAAAATAATTAAAGTGTTGCGCTATGTTGCTTAACATCAACAGAAACAGCCCAATACCAATCTTCGATCAATTGGTTGGGCAAATCCGGCAAATGATTGATGAAGGCTTGCTTGAGGAAGGATACAAGATGCCATCCACACGACAATTGTCGATTTCGCTTGACGTAAACCGCACGACGGTAGTCAAAGTATATGAGGAGTTATGGGCTTTAGGGTATCTGGAAAGCACAAGCGGCTCCTACACAAAGGTACGGCTCAGGAAGAAAATATCGGTACCGGCTAAGCATAATAGCATGCCCGCTTCAGCTACCCGCCAACTGTTCGACACACAGAATCTCTTCGAACTGCCGCAAATGGATCGGTATGCTCAGTTGATGAAAGAACCTTTACCCGGAGTCATCGATTTTTATCACCTGGTGCCCGATCCCCGCCTCATCGATAAGAGACTCATCACCAATTGCTTCAGAGAAGTGATGGCCGATAGCTCAATGAATATCTTCGGATACAATCAACCAAGAGGTTTACCCGCTTTGCGACAGGTTATTGCAACCCACATGCAACTGCACAGCATCCATGCCACTGACGATAATATACTGATCACAAACGGATCGCAAAACTCACTGCAACTCATTTTTCAGACCTTTGCCCAAAGAGGTGATACCATTGCCATCGAAGCGCCTACTTATGCTATGTTGTTCCCTTTGATCAGATTCTATGGGCTAAACGTCGTAGAAATCGAATCGACCGATACAGGATTTGATCTGGAAGAACTCAGCCGGCAGATTGAAATTCAAACGATTCGATTCATCTATGTCATCCCTACTTTTCAAAACCCTACAGGGTCGACTATGCCACAACAAAACAGGGAGGAACTGCTGAGCCTTTGCGAACACCATAGCATAATTTTAATTGAAGACAGCATCGAAGAAGAGATGAAATACTTCGGCAAGGTTCATCTCCCAATCAAATCGATGGACAAACATGATCATGTCATCTACCTGGGTAGCTTTTCGAAAGTACTGGCACCCGGTTTCAGAACTGCCTGGATCATCGCGCCCATTGACTGCATCAGACGAATCACCATTGTTAAGATGATGAGCGATATAACCTCAAACACGTTAAGCCAGGCAATTATTTACAGGTTCTGCCGCCTTGGCTATTACGAATTACATCTTCGGAGAATGATGCGCATCTTTCGCCGGCGCATGAAGACAGCACTGAAGGCCTTGAAAAAATGGATGCCGGCAGGTATGGTTAGTTGGAAAGAACCATTGGGTGGCTTTATTATTTGGCTGGAAATAACTGCCGATCCACCAGCCGATGTTGAGGCCTGGTTCCAGCAACATGGTGTCCGCATCACTGATGGCAGCTTGTTTTACTATACCCCACGTAGTGGGTTCAGAATCCGGATCAGTATCAGTAAATGCAACGATCAGGAAATCGAAGAAGGAATGAAACGAATTGGTGCCGCCATCAGAACCCTCGGGGAATAAACCGGAAACAGCATCAAAAAGGGGATTATCAGTCATAAAAACCAAAACGCTCTTGATTGATGTCCATCAGTAAAACGCCCGCTAATGCCCCTCCGCCATCCTGTAGGCGCTCATCACGGCTTCCGGAGACCTATCCTGTGGCAGGCAGATGCGTCAGGTATCGCCATACGATTTGAAGCATCAGGGATTTTAAGATGCCAACCCATCAACCCATAAGAAATATACGGGCAAGCGATACGCCACGCGTACCGCCTCTTCATTCATGATGTTTTATTACCAGGTCCTAGGGCAAGTGCTTAATAATCCTGATAGTTTTGTTTCCGCTTTTACTCAAAGTCAATTTTAACAAATAAATTCCCTCCTTTAAGAAAGCAGTATTTACAACTTTTTCCTTCCCTTTCATTATCAGTCTGCCGAAAGAATCATAAAGTTCAAATTCTGTTGGTGCGTCTTTTGAAATATTGATAAAAGAATTAAAAGGATTTGGATAAACAACTAAATCATTAGTCACATCTGCCCGGATCGATAACGGTTCGTGTAACGGCCTTAAATAATCGCAATCATTTGTCCAGTAACTTGATTTAAAAGAAATCAAACTATCAGTGTAACAACGCAGACAGCATATCTCACCTTCCAGTACGAACATCTCGCTAACACCAAAAAAGGACTTTAGTGAACCTATTCTATCAATAATCGGATAGACATCATGATCATTAGGACGATTAAACATCCAATCAGATGATGAAGTCGCTGAATTGTATATCATTTTCAAATTATTTCCTTGCAGTGATATGCTCGAAACACTATCAACAACATACTCAAACCGGGAGCAAAAGTATTCGTTCATAGTACAGGGAGTTGTCCTATCTCTTATCAGAATCGTGTCATTCGGGCTTATGTTTAAAAGATATAATGGATAAAACGAGCTGTCATACTTATTGTAATGATAAACTGTATCATTCGAATTATAAATAAAATTTCTCGAAATTAAAGTTGTATCCCAGTAAAAAGTACCATTAGGCCTATTGAATTCGAAAATTTGGTTTGTGACCAGTTCTCTGCATGACTTATTCAGTATTATGGTATCCCTTACCGATTCCATTACTGTCAGATATGGAGGTAAACCATAATCGTGATCGTAATACCATCTTGCTCCAACAGGAGCCCAATCTTGTCCACTTACCAGAGTCGGAATGAAAATCAATAAGGTTAATAATCGTTTAATCATGGTCGTGATTTTAAATTATTTAGTATTTAACTTAACCTGGATTTACCAGTGTATAATTTCCGTAAAAATGAATTTATAAGTCTAAAAATGGCATAAAATAACACCTTTTACCGCCAGAGGCATAATAAGCGACTCTTATCCGCCTCCCGTCTTCATCTGATTGGTCACTGCCATTCATCGTTTTAAACTGGGTTTCTCACCAGTCAAAGATAAAGGTTATGTTTTAGAATATTGTAGTAATCTAATTTCTTGGACTATCGGGTCCTGAGTTCGGTACATTTTTATGGTTTCCATGTTGTCAGCCAAAACACGGAATAAATCATTTAACTGTTGTTTTGATT
>Ga0209319_1000181_pt1 | contig 104679 bp, 94 predicted proteins | sample RifGroE2_FD_184000 | JGI IMG/M metagenome (GOLD analysis project Ga0209319, IMG submission 184000) | Groundwater microbial communities from Rifle, Colorado - Groundwater E2 (SPAdes) (version 2) | ecosystem: Environmental > Aquatic > Deep subsurface > Groundwater | place: Rifle, Colorado, United... | reverse complement strand
TTTTTCCATCGAAATTTTGCTTTTTGAGCTCGATTTTTTTGTTTCTTTGAGTCTTCATAGGGTCTTTGTTTAAGTTGAACATTTAAAAATTTGTAGCAAATATAATTTGACTACTTGTTGCAACTTCTTCAAAGACCTTTTTTATTACATGGATACTCCTGAAAAAACAGACGAAGCAATTGTTCCTTTCTCCAGTAATGGGGCATAATGATTTTGCGACGCACAAAAATAATTAGCGGCATGGTTATCGCAATGCGCCCCGTCTAAAAATTTTTTTTGATCATCCCTTTTTATGCCAGTCACCTACTGCGATTGCAATTGCAAGCCTGTCGAATAGCCGATCTCCGAAATACCTGCGGTTTAGTTTGTAGCAGAACTCATCAAGATATGCCTGGAGATATTTGCCTTTGATTTTATGATAGATACCCAGCAGCGTACGTTTTGCATTACTAATTGCCACATGTACCCATTTAAGAGTGCTTGTTGTGACTTCTTCTGAGGATTTTTCCACGATATGTACTTCAACATATTCTGAAATGTTGACATAGCTTGTACTCTTATCTGAGAACACAATGCTTTTTTCATCAATGCTTTGTTCAACCATCTGATCTATATTTTCGGCCTTGTGATTTTCCAAAACTTTCATCTTGAAAAAGCGGCACTGATTGCTTTTCTTGCCTGTATTCAAGTCTTCAAGCGGTGTTGACTCTGCCATTACTCCAACATTCTTTTTCTTTTTGCTGCCACGGCCACGCTTTTGATTTTCTTTATCCTCTTTGCTTGTTTCGGTTACAAAGTATCCTTCATCAATTTCTATCATGCCCTCAAGCTGATACAGTTCTTCTCTCTGACCCATTGCCGCACGAATCTTATGCATCATTGCCCAAACCGGCTCATATCGTTTATGTCCCAACTGCCGCTGTAACTCGGTTGCGGATATTCCTTTCTTGCTATGAGTCATAAATGCCATAGCCAAATACCATGTACGAATTGGCAGATTCGAATTTTCCATCATGGTTCCACTTCGCAACGTAGTCCTGAACTCACATTCAGAACATTGCCACATGTCTTTTGCTTTTAACCAATAGTGTTTTTCGCATCCACAGCGCTTACAAACTATGCCTTCTTTTTCACGAACATGCCTGAAATGATCTCTGCAGCTTTGTTCATCAGGAAAGTTTTCAATGAATTTGATTATTTTCACGTCAAATAATTTCCCTATAAGGTACAGGAATTTTTTAATCTGGCATTATTGCGGAGATACAAAAAATTTTTTAATAAAATGAAAACATTCAAATTAACAGCAGCGCTTTTTTTAGCTGCAACAATCATTCTTGGATTCAGTAGCTGCAAAAAATGCAACGGCGAAGATCCGGCAGCACGCATCGTTAACGAGGGCAGCGAAAAAGCCAGTGTTCAGATAAAGACATCGGGTGGAAATACCGAAAACATAAACAACATTGAGCCGGGCACGTCTTCGGCTTATGTGTCCTATGCACCGGGCGAAGTTGTATTCACTGCAACGGTTGACTCCGTGCTGTTTGTTGATACCGTATTTATGAGCGAATGCTTCGATTACGACATCATTATCAACGAAAACAACACCATCTCTGCCACTGCTGTTGACAGGAATGATTAATTAAAGTCATCCTCTCTTACTGGCACGGCCTGGTAAAAACTAACAGGCGCGGAAATGAAATTCGTGCCTGTTTTTTTATTGCACATACATTAAAACGCTTGCATTGGCGTGGGTTAATTAGTCGTTGCAAAAACACAAAATCCGAATGCTTAGTTCCCGGTCCCTTACTGAGTTTTAGCTATACTGACTCAATCGGGATCTCCCCGAAAACCGCCAGACTCCTTTCTTCTGCGAATTACGCAAATGAACGCGAAAGATTTTGCACCCCCTCAGCAGGTCTTATTGACGCAAATGCGAATCAACATTCATCTGCGATGTATGCTGATTCAGCGTTTTCAATAAAACTCCCCATTAAAAATACACCACCTCATCCCCCACCAGAATCTTGTATTTTTTCTTTTCAAGATTGAAAAAGATGACAATCCGCACATTGCGCGCGTCGTACACAGCAATGAAGGCATCGACGGGAGATTCGTACAAATTGATTTTATTAGATTGCTGCTTTAGTGCCACTTGCTGTCGTAATGCGGCTTCACGTAGTGTCATATAAGTTTGATCAATCATGTATTTCCAGACGGTGTCGCGTGACGAAGCATTCAGAACCTCATATTCCATGCGTAACGCAGTGGTATCAAAGGCCGGAAAGCGATGTTTGAATTCATCAATGGTTTTCACATAACGATAGGCGCCAACCTGTACAAACGCCCGGTAAGGCTTGAACGCAATGGTATCGAGTCTCTCTTCGAGTTCAATCAGTTTCTGCTCGAATTCAGTTACAACCGGCACGGTGTCTATTACTTCTACTACAACGGTATCCGGTTTGATAACCGGAATGGTGTCTTTAATTATTTCGCAGGAATAAATATCATAATTTCCACTGAGGTTGCTGCTAAAATAAAACACGGTGTCATACACCACCAGATCGCGCACATCGCTTGCAATAAAGCTGTCCGGGATGAATGATACCGCTTTGGGTGCAGACCATTTTGAGCCGTCAAATGTAGAATAATACGGTTTGAATTTTCCGTTGCGGTTGCTGCTGAAAAGCAAAGTGCCGTCGTCCATTACACGAACATCCGTCTCATCGGAAACGGCATTAACACTATCGATCGACAAAACATCTGATAATTTCATTTTCTCATCCGCCAAGCCGAAATACAGATCAAATCCACCTTGTCCGCCACTTCGATCCGATGAAAAAATCATCCAATTGTTAAATGAAGACGCTGACTGTTCCTGACTTTCGTCCGTATTCAGCGGAAACGGAATGCGTTTGAAATGATTGTATTTTTCTTTTCCGGATAATCCGGCGGTTGAATAAATGTCGCCTCCATTCCAGGCACGGAATAGAAAGACCGCCTTCTTATCAGCGCTGATGCCGGACACCGCTGTATGATCATCGGTGTTGTAGAAATAGCTGTATTTTGTTTTACCATTTTTCGGATTGTATTCATACACGTTCTGATTGCCTGCCAGCGACATTTCGCGCGTTTCGGGATTCACCCGCTCCGAAGTAAAAATCAGTTTTCCCGAATTCAGCAATACAGGTGCATAATCGCCCTGAGGACAATTAAGCTCGCTGACCGGTTTTATTATCAGCTTGCCGGCTGCATACAGACTATCGATCCGCAACAACGCTTGTTGTGCAAAACCCGCATCAGCTGCGTATATCAGAAACGTCAATATAAAAAACAGCGAACGTTTCATTAGCGTGCTGCTTTTTGTTCGTTGAAAATCTTACGAATAAAAATCGCATTACTCACACCGGCATAAGTGGCATTGTTCTTCACTGCATCGGACATACCATAGGCAAAGGCATAACCGAAACTGAAGCTCTGTGCAGTGATTCCGGCGTTGAAAATAATTGATGAATTATTTCTGTACCCTGCGCCCACCCAAAATATCTTGCGGTATTTGAAATCGGCGCCAAGCTGAAATCCGAAAATTTTATTGCTCATTCCTGCAGCAGCCCAGCCCTGCAGCGAAGCATTTTCATTGAGCGAATATACATAGGCCCCCTGCAATCCGATGACCGGTTTCATCTGGTTGTCTACAACATTATTCATGAATCCGTAACGGACAGGGATCAGCTGCGAAGCATTAAGTCCAATATAAAATTTATTCTGGCTCACCAGCGCTATGCCCGCAGATGCATTTCCTGCCGGCTGATGCATAGTTCCGCCTGCAAGTATGGGATCATCGTACTGATTGACTACCGCATCATCTATATTGAATGTCATCTGATTGAAGGAGCCGGTCCCGTGAAACACCAGCTTCATGGCCTTTTCAGGAGCCAGATTCAATGAATATAAAAAAGAGAAATCGGCGGACAGCATCGTTGTAAGTCCTGCTTTTTCGCGGTTTATAACAAATGCAGCACCGGTGTTGTTACCAGTCGGCGCCGAGAGTGCGAGTGTTTGATAGACAGGTCTGTTGCCGAATCCGTCGATGCGCGATCCGGTCGAGAAACTGAGTTGCGGAACACCGTACCACGCCGACAAGGCCTGATTCTGTGTTTCAGGCGCAACATTCTGAAAAGGGCTCAGGCTCTGGCCTACCTGAAACTGTGCAAAAAGAGCTGTGCAGATTAGCAGCGATATGCTGAAGATTATAATTCTTTTCATGGCTTAGTATTTTACGTCAATACTGTTCTTGTATTCCTTTTCGATGATGCCGTCGTTCAGACGCACAACATAATAATAGACGCTGTTCGCAGGAGCATCATTGTCGAGCGGATTCCACGCGCCTGCACAATCGGTGGTTTCAAACACCAGCTTGCCCCACGAATCGTAAATCTGCATGAAGAAACTCACGTAATTACAAGCGCCTTCTACATAGTAGGTATCGTTGAATCCGTCCCCATTGGGCGAAACAAGATTCGGCAACGTGAAGCAATCGCCCAGTTCGCTGTGAATAACAACGGTCGTTGTATTTGTACACGCGCTGTCGTCAGTAGCGGTATAATTATACACACCAGATACAAGGCCCGAAATCATCGTTCCTCCCGTAGCAGTAAATCCGTTCGGTCCTGCCCATGTGATATCGTAGTCCGGCTTCGGATCACCTCCTGTGATAAAAAGTGAAATGGAACCATAAGTGTCGTTGTCACAAATGTTGTGAACAACAGTTTCAGACACCACCATGGGCGTTGCCGATTGATTAATGACAAAATCATAATATCCCTGGCAGGCAGTCTGGTTGTCGGTGATTGTAATGGTATAAGTTCCTGCAAGAAGCGCTACCCCACCCTGATAAATAGTATCGTTGGTTGTAAAGGAACCATCAACAAATTCTGTGTCCCATGTGTAGGAGTAATAATACCCGGTATCAGCCAACAGAGCTGTAACACTTGCATTTCCTTTGAGCCCGTTGCAAACATAACCAACCAGGTTTGATGTGTACGGAATCGTATCCACATTCGGAATTACAATAGTGTCGAACACCATGCAGTTCCAGCTGTCTGTTACTTCAATTCGATAGGTTCCTCCGCGCACTCCGGAAATATCTTCAGTATAAAAGGTGGAATCGAAATTTACATCACGCCAGAAATAGCTATATGCCGCAACACCGCCACTGACGCCGATATCGATAGCACCATTGTTGAAGCCGTCACAGGTGCTGGGGGTGATTGTCACTGTGGAAATGGCTATTTGTGCTGGCTGCGTGAGATCGTAGGAATAAACTGCAGTAGCCGCAAGCGCGTCGGTAACAGTGACACTGTAGGTTCCGGCACTCAGATTGTGAATGGCCTGGGTGGTCTCAGTTGTGTTCCACAAATAGGTATGCGGAGCAGTACCAAAGCCAGGCACGGCAATGACAGCACCGTCGGTATCACCAAAGCAGGTGAGGTCGTGGACTACCTGAATCTGCGCCTGCAACGGAAACAGGGACACTAAAAAGGCTATAAAAAACAAATACTTTCTCATGGTGTTGGAATTCGAACTCAATTAGGCCTCCAAGATACACAATTGTTAAATAAGGGCTGATGAATGACCTATCACTTTAACACAATTGTTAAAATAAAAACTTCAGCAACCTGGCGGGTTATGTTTGCATTTTAACGTTATCTGAAAATCCAACTAATCGATTTATCAGGTTTTACCTGGCCAATAAAAATCAGTCAAAATAAATGATCAGATTTTTAATCAATATATTTACTATTTTTACCTCTGTAAAAAGCCATTTTATGCAACAGTTTGATCAGATAATATCAATAATGCCTTTGCTGATATCAGTGGTTGCCATTGTGATGCTGCTCTTAAGATATCTGCTGCTTCGAAAAATTCATCATTTATTCCTGTTACTGGTTTTTGTACTTCTTGCATTCAGTTATCTCTACATCTGGCTTTTCTGCCAGGCAGAATATGAGATCATCGCATGGCTATTCCCATTACGACAGCCAGTGAAGATGCTGCTTATTCCAGCCTGTTATTTTTTTATGATTTCGACCTTTCTGGGTAATAAAATGCAAGCCGGTATCGCAATGCTTCATATCCTTCCTGCCATTTTTGTATTTGTTGGCTTCATTCCATTCTGGTTCGTGCCGCAGGAAATTCAACTTGGGTACCTGTCACAGGATTACACGAACACCACAAACAATTTTGTCATTACAAATGTGCAGATTCTCCGATTAGTGTCAGTATTCATTATATTCAATGCAATGCTCCTTGTTTATTCACTTCTGGCCATCCGTGAATTCAACCATTATAAAAAAACACACGCCCATTCACTTTTTCTGATTAAGGGAACCAGCACATTTACTGTCACTTTGGTGTTTCTTACTTTATTGCTGGTGCTGGTCGACAACGCCTATTTCCTTGGTATCTCACAAATGCAGAATTCAAGAATAATGTTCAGCCTGCTTTCTACTGTCATATTATTGCTGATATTCATTTATGGGTATTTGCGAAAAGAATGTATTTCGTTCGAAACAATAGAAACAATGTTGAATGCTAAAACGCCTACAGAAAAGCAACGATAGAATTGTAGCGACTTTCATTAGCCAGCTTTATTAATGGCACTGACACCGTCACTACAGCGATCGGGAAATAATTCGTGACAATGAGTAGTTTTTATATAGCCTCTAAACATCTGTCAAAGAGACTTCATAAAATAAGTAATGTGGCATGGCTGCAGCAGTTGAGATCAAAACGAAAACAAATCGAGGAAACATACCCTTGTGAAATCAAATATTTTTAGACAAGTACTAACAAATTGCCAAAGAATGACATATATTTGCATTCAAGGTAAATCATGAAATATGAATTATTTCGATCTGGCTCTTTCAGTTCTGCCACTGGCGATTTCTTTTTCAGCTTTTATACTGCTGCTAAAAAGGTATTTTCAACTTAAACAGCTGCATCACTTGTGTCTGTTCATCGTTTTCGGATTGTTGACGTTTACCTATTTATATTTCTTTATATTTTGTATAAAACTGAACAGTGTTGCTACAATTCTGTTTCCGCTCAGGCAGCCGGTCAGCTTGTTGCTGATCCCGTTCAGCTCATGCTTCGGCTTTGCCTTATTTCTGGGAGCATCGGTTCCTTTCAGAAAAGTGTTCATTCATTTGTTGCCGGCCCTGTTTGTCTTTATCTGCTTCATCCCTTTCTGGTTTCTCACGCCTGCACTTCAGGTTGAATATCTGTCCGGTGCATTGCCAGACAATTTTGATAATATGATTGTTAGAAATACCGACACACTTCGTCTGACTTCCATCTACGTTCTCTTCAACGCTCAACTGGTTTTATACAATATTTATTTGGTTTTGAAATTCAGAAACTACGATAAAAAAAGTCCAGTATCGCTGCATGCTCATCACGATGCAGGAACAATTGCCATTATACTTGTTCTTTTCACCTTTCTGTTGGTTTTAATCAACAACGCATATGTTTTGGGAGTGTCAATGTATCTGGGTTCAAGAATTTTTTTCAACAGTACATCAGCCGTCATTTTACTGATGGTTTTCCTGGCCGGATATTTAAAAAAGCAAAGTCTTGCCAGCGAAAAGCTGCCTGGAATTGACGAGGAAGACACTAATCCGGGCATATAAATTCGAATATTTTAAGTTGCCACAAGGCAAAAAGGCTCTAAATCAGTGAACTTAGCTCGCTGCCTGCTACTTGGTTTCAGCCCCAGCCAACTGGCGCGTATAAGATTTCCGGGACAGTGTTTTTGCCGCAAAAAGCGAGTAATTCACACCTGATTTCATATCGCATTGTCGCATCATCGCCCCCTCGAATTATCGCATCATCGCACCATTGCCCCATCGCATTTCGCATTATCGAACAATCGCATCTTGTGTTTTCACATCTCCACATTCGCGACCGTGTCACGTTTCACGTGAAGCGCACATCTTCACATCATAACGGCATCATCGCTACACGATTTTATCGTCTCTCTTTTTCCCACATACGCGCAGCGTCACATTTTCACATTCATTCGCATTTCTACATAAGCTCCGCCTCAATCTCGCTCATAGCCTGCAAAGCCATCGTGGCAAAAGCCTCAATCGGCAAGTCGATTTTTTCGCATTCAAGAATGTTTTCGCGCTTCACGGAAGCAGCAAAATTCACTTCCTTCATGCGCTTCACAACCGACTTCGGCTTCACACTGCTGATTTTTTTATCCGGATAGACCAATGCTGTGGCCATAATCAGACCTGTGATGGTTTCAGCTGCTGCCAATGCATGATGAAACCGCGTGCTGCGAGGCTTCGGAGCCGACATTTCGTTGTGCAGGCTGATGGCCTCAATGGCATCTTCGTGAAGGCCTGCTTCGCGCAAAATGGGCACACAGACTTGTCCGTGCGTCATCGCATCGGCGTTGGTGATTTCGACATCAATGTCGTGCAGTAGTCCGGCCAGTCCCCACAATTCTTCATCTTCGCCAAAATGGTCCGCCACTGCGCGCATCACTACTTCCGAGGCTAGACAATGTGCTTTCATACGAGGATTCTTAATGTGCTGGTCAAGTAATTCGAGTGCGGTGGTGCGTGTCATTGGATTTTTTTGCAAAGGTAAAAAATCGTGAAATCGAAGAAATGTAATACCATCAATAACGGGCATCTAAGCGAATATTCCGCCGCGCTTCGGACGAATTTTCCCATTTGCCGGATTAAACATGTAAAGAACCTCGTGATTTGTTATCAAATTGAATATCAACAACTTCATATTGCTGATAATTAGACAGAACCCCAAGGTAAGTCTATCGGAAAATGAAATCTAATGCCATGCTGATATTAAAGAGTCAATTGCTTGAAAAATAAAATATTAACACCAACCTCATAGAGTATGAGTATCCACATATATATACATGGTGCATGCATTGGTTAATACGGAGTCAATTGTTCTTACTTGTTAATTGTCAAATATTTATTTTTAGAATTAGAATAAATAAGGCGTAATTTTGCAATACGGACCGAGCGACAAATAAAATGCTCAAGGTCGAAATATTTTTTCGTGCAACCTGTTTAGAATAGAATTTCTCAGGAACTGCAAAAATAAAAATTCCGGGTTACTTTTTTCATGATTAAAGTACATGTTTGCTCACCAACGCGAGTTCAACAACAATTCTACATGCTTTTCAACCCAAACTTTAATTAAACGACTTTTATGAAATTTATTTCTGTTTTTTTCTTCTTCTTTTTTCTGACATTATTGACCCGGGCTCAGGTCAAAATTGGTGACAATCCTGGCTCCATCAATTCCAACTCTATGCTCGAAATTGAGAGCGGTAGCAAGGGGTTTCTGGGGCCAAGAGTCGCAATCAATGATATAACAAATGCGTCACCTCTAAGTGCACCCGTTCCCGAAGGCATGCTGGTGTATTCCGACGGAGGCGCAGTAGCTGATGGTTTCTACTATTGGGACGGCAGTCAATGGGTGAAACTAATTACCGGCGCTGACAAGCCACAGATCTATTCAAAAACCACATCCAGCACACTAACCAAATCGGAGACCTTTGTAGTGGCCAGCAATGACATAACAGTGACATTACCTGCAGTGACGGCAACCGACGATGGAATAAAAATCACCATTAAGAATATAGGCAGCCATATGGACCTTGTTGTTGTGAAAGGCAACAGTGGTGCTCTGATTGATGGTTTGGACAGCTGCAATATGAATCGCTTCATCTCTCGAACCTATGTAGCTTACAATGGCAACTGGATTGTTCAGGGACGCGAACCGCACCTCGAAGACATCCTGGATGTATCGCCGGATGATAGCTGGCAAAGCTTAAACGAAGTCTTTGAATACCTGGAAGAACACATGTCGGTTCCTACCATTGTCAGACTGAGTGGAAGCGACTATGAAGTTAGCAACACCATCACCATTGACCTGCCGTATCCGGTAACAATACAGGGGGCTTCGTATGGCTCTGCTGCAATTATTCCGGCTGCTTCACTCAGCGGAAAACCCATGTTTCGCTGCGTATCGGAGACGTATTTCAAAATGCTCGACTTTGTCGGAAATCCGGCGCTGGCTGGTTATGGAACCAATGTGGGCGAAGATGCCATCCGCTTTGTGGGACCTGATACTTATAATGAGATAAAAGACTGCGTTTTCGATGGATTTTACAACACTATCCTAGATTCCACCAATGCCGAGCTCTGGATTTTCGAATGCGATTTCTATGATGCTACAAATAATGGATTGCTCATTCATGGAAATGTTCCGGGTGTGAAGATCCGCATTTCGGAAACCGATTTCATGAATTGTACACGTGGAATTAATTTGGATAAAGGTTCGGCAGCTGCCTTTCATGCTGGTTCAATTGTATTTGAATGCGTCAATGCAACAGACACCGCCCTTGTCTATCACCCGGCCGGGTTCACGTTCTCAACCATTATTATCAAAAACACTGCGTGGAACCATCTTGGATATTATATTGAAGGGTTTGATTTTTCACGTACCGATGGACGTGATGCAGATGCTGAAATTGCCAACAATTTAGGGATAGAGGATAAAACGCCGCATGCGAAAATCAACGTTGTGAATAATGGAACAACAACTCCGATTACAAATGCGTCCACATGGTACAAATGTGTATGGACAAATACTTCAAGCATTTCCTGCAAATGGAAAGTTGAAAACAATAAAGCCACTTACCTGCCAACGAATAAACGCGATGCATATGTGATCATCACCGGCAATCTGACGAGTAGTTCAAGCAACAGAGTTGTGACAATTGGTCTGGTAAAAAACGGAAATCCATCTGTACTCTTTGGCGAAACAAATCTCAGAATAACCACTGCTGCACAACCCTTCCAGTTTTCAACCGTCATTTATCTCGAAGACATTTCAAAAGCAGACTATTTCGAATTGTATTGCTCCGTTAACAGCAGCGGGCTGAATGTCACCTTTCAGGATGTGCAATGGTATATGAACACACAATAAAATGCAGATTGGAAAATACACTATGAAAACTCTCATCTTTATATTATCAACTCTATTAATTGTTCCCCTTCTGCAGGCACAATTAACCAACAATGGCAACCTGCAGTTTCACGATGAAACCACTGTTGCAATCAAGGGCGATTTTGTAAACAATGGGGTCTTTGCCGACTCCAGCCAGACGGTAATTATGAACGGCAATACGGTTCAGAGCATTAGTGGCAGTGCTGCTACAGGCTTCAATAATCTAACGCTTATAAATGCTTCGGGCGCACAACTCCAACGAAATGTTTTCGTTACAAAGACACTGGTTCTGGAAAATGGCCCACTGGAAATAAACTCAAATACGCTCACCATTCTCAATGATCAGACAACGGCCATAAGCCGTACCAATGGATATATTGAGTGTGAGAAAACAGACAACAGTAGTATTGTGGCGTGGCAAATCAGCTCAACAGTTGGAAGTCATATCATACCGCTGGCAACTTCAACTGGCGAATACATTCCGTTTACCGTCAATGTCACATCTGGCGATGTTGGACTGTTCACTCTTTCGACGTACCCTACAGCCAGCGACAATATGCCACTGCCAGTGAGTCCGGTGACAGTGACACATTTGTTCGATTATAATTACATTGATAATAGCAGCAATGTTGCGGATCGCTTCTGGCATTTGACAAAAAGCGGCGCAGGTGGCGTTGCGACACTCACTTTCACCATTTCTACGACCGAAGCAGCAGGCGTCAGCACCATGATTGCGCAACGTTGGAACGAGTCAGTCCAGGGATGGGACGCACCCCTTCCGGAACAGACTGCAACTGCGACCTCTGTGACCGTACCCGACGTTAGTTCATTCTCGACATGGGCATTGGCCTCATCCGACAATCCACTGCCCGTAGAACTGCTTACATTCACTGCCGAAAAAAACGACGAGACCGTGCTTGTGTCATGGGCTACTGCCACTGAAACAAACAATGATTACTTTGTGATTGAAAAAACCTCCGATTTCGTTCACTACAACGAAGTGACTCAAATTGATGCAGCTGGAAACTCCAATATGCTTATTAATTATTCAGTAACAGATTATCAGCCATTTTCAGGAGTTAGCTATTACAGGCTTCAGCAGACCGATTTCTCCGGCCAAACAGAATACAGCCAGTTTGCAGCGGTGAATTTTGACCCGGCCAATCAGACCAGTGTTATGGTTTACCCTATTCCTGCCACTGCCGGCGAATTGAATATCCGCTTAAACAATTTCAGTGATGGCCCTGTCCTGATAGAAATCACGGATATGCAGGGGCGTTGCAGATACAGCAAAATGTTTGAAGTGAACAGTCCGGATATGGATTTTTGGCTTCCTGATACTGAATTTCTGGGCGAGGGACCAATGCTGATAATTGTTTCCGGTTTTGATGGTATGACAACCCAAAAAATCCTGATTCGCAAAAAATAAAAATGGTTAGTCTGGAAGACCTTACCGTTTTCGAAGAATCAACATAAAGCATTTGTGGCAGGATCAATGAGTTCACGTAATAGCTCAGAAAGTCAGATGTTTCAAGTCCCTGCATACGAGGTGTTTATTCTTTACAAAAATAAATTTCCCCAATCATTTGGTCAGTTCAAATAAATTTTCTACTTTTGCAACCCAAAATTCACGGAAATGGCAAAGAAATCAAAAGAAGCGCGCGTTCAGGTTATCCTTGAGTGCACCGAGCACAAAAATAGCGGTGTTCCCGGTACTTCGCGCTACGTTACCGTTAAAAACAAGAAGAATACGCCTGAGCGTATGGAGCTGAAGAAATACAACTCTATTCTCAAGAAAGTTACTGTTCACAAAGAAATTAAATAAGCTGAGTCATGGCAAAGAAAGTAGTTGCAACCCTCAAAACCGGCCAGACACGTGGATACACCAAGGCCATCAAAATGGTGAAATCGGAAAAAACCGGCGCCTATTGCTTCAAACAAAGAATTCTGCCTGCTGACGAAGCACAGTCTTTCTTCAAGAAGTAAAAAAAATATTGTCTTTACAAATAAATGACTTCGGGATGCAATTGTATTCCGAAGTTATTTTTTATGCTGGTCTGAATCTCTTCGGCCAGCATTTTTATTTCCTGTCCACTCGCTCCACCCAGGTTGATCAATATTAAAGGCTGCTTATCGTGCACACCGGCATGAAACCCCTGAAACCCTTTCCAGCCGCTCTTTTCAATCAGCCATGCAGCTGGAATCTTAAACTTTTCATCTGCTTCAGCATAAAAAGGCATTTCGGGAAACTTTTTATGTAATTGGTCAAACACCTTTTTCTCAACCACCGGATTCCGGAAAAAACTTCCGGCATTACCAATCTGCTTATAATCTGGCAATTTGCTTTCGCGAATGGCAATGACAGCTTTGCGCACCACCATTGGATCGCTTCCATCCAGATTATTTTCTTGCAGAAATGTTTCTACCGCTTTATAATGCGTGCTGGTTGCGGCAACAGATTTCAGGCGATAATCAACCGACACCACAATCCAGGCGGGTTTTGATTTAAAGATGCTGTGCCGATAGCCAAAGTCGCAATCCTTGTTTTCGATATCAAAGAATTTCTGCGATTCGCGATCGAATGCATGTACGCTTACAATAAACTGCGAAGCTTCAGCGCCATAGGCACCAATGTTCTGAACCGGCGTGCTGCCAACCGTTCCGGGGATATGCGATAAATTTTCAAATCCGAAATATCCCTTAATCAATGTCTGCTCAACCAGTTCATCCCAGATGCAGCCAGCGTTTGCGCGAATAGTCACCTCATCTCCCTGCGACGAAATTACTCCCCAGCCTGTATTATTCATGCGGATCAGCGTACCATTAAAGTCCCTCGTGAAAAGCAGATTGCTGCCCTGACCTATGCAGAATAACGGCTCCGGCAATGAGGATTCGGAAAGCGCGATCAAATCATCAGCATTCTCAATTTCAGCCATGCATACGGCCTTCACATCAATGCCAAAAGTATTGTATTGTTTTAGCGAAATATCGTACGAGATTCTCATACGTGGGTCACTTTAAACGAAAATGGTTTTCTAAATTGTTTGCGTGTTAGAAACAGGAACAAATAATAAACAAAAGCCAAACCCAGTCCCAAACCCGAAGCCTGCAACTCATTCAAACCTGCAGAAATTCCACCCAGAACTCCCGCCAGCAGCAAAATAACCGGAACTATATATCCAAGAACCGCTGCAAGCAAACCCATTCCTTCCGAAATAGACAACTTGACAAGTTCGCCGGGTTTGTAGTTCTGTGGATCCTGTACAAGAACTTCAAATACTTTTTCTTTCATATCCGACGGGTTACACACCTTTTTCATCTGACAGGAAACACATGCAGCAACAGTTACAATGCGCACTTTAAGTGTACTTCCAGTCACTTCATCTACCACCCCATCGTGTTCTATTTCATTCATCTTTTACAGATTTCATATGAACCAAAGCAACTCGTTTCAACTGCTTACTCTTCAAGATTTGCAAGCTGTTTTCCGGCTTTGCGTCTGGCTTTCATCGTATTCATAAGTAATGCAGCAATGGTTGTCAAACCAACGCCGCCCGGTACCGGTGTAATCCACGAAGCTTTTTTGGATACTTCCGGAAAATCAACATCACCCGTCAGTCGGAAACCGCTTTCCTTCTTCGCGTCTTCAATGCGGTGCATTCCAACATCAATAACGACTGCGCCTTCTTTGACCATATCTGCCGTAACGAAATTTGGTTTGCCGATGGCAACGATCAGAATATCCGCCGAAGCCGCAATTTCTTTAAGGTTCACCGTCTTGCTGTGACAGAGAGTTACCGTGGAATTGCCGGGATTGGTAGTGCGCGACATGAGAATGGACATCGGAGTGCCGACGATATTGCTTCGGCCTATCACCACACAGTGTTTCCCAATGGTCTCAATCTGGCATCTGCGCAGCATTTCCATAATGCCATAAGGTGTTGCGGAAATGAAAGTATCCTGACCAAGCACCATTTTACCAAGATTCTCCGGATGAAATCCATCAACATCTTTCTCAGGATTTATAGCTGCGATAACTTTATTTTCATCAAGATGCTCCGGAAGCGGCAACTGGACAATAAATCCGTCAACTTCAGGATCTCTGTTCAGAAACTCAACCACATCCATAAGCTGCTTTTCAGTAGCATTGGATTCCAATCTGTAAATAGTCGAAATGATTCCAACCGAAGTACAGTTTTTTTCTTTGCTTGCGACGTAAGTCTGACTGGCCGGATCTTCGCCAACCAAAACAGCAGCCAGATGTGGCGCGCGTTCACCGCGGTCGATCATCGCTGCAACTTCTTTTCTTATTTCTTCTTTGATCTTTTCGCTGATCAGTTTTCCATCAATCAGATTCATATTTATATTTTTTCTAAAACCTTTTTCGTTACAATCGTGACAGCCGTTACACGTTACAAATTTTCTTCACAAATATGTCTTCACACATTTTCACATATCCACATTTTCACATCAGGAAACCGTTACAATCGTGACAAGGTGACAAGGTGACAAGGTGACAAGGTGACAAGTTAACGAAATTCATTTTCAAATCTGCTCATCATCGCCCCATCGCATCATCGCATTATCGCATCAACAAATTATCTTCTCTTCATCTGTTTCATTTGCTTCATCGCATTGCGTGCCCCGCCAGTGGTAACCATCTTCATCATTTTTCTTGTATCCTCGAATTGTTTGACAAGCTTGTTTACATCAGCAACTGTAGTTCCGGAGCCATTTGCAATTCGCTGACGGCGCGATCCGTTCAATAAAGCAGGATTAGTCCTTTCGTCCTGCGTCATCGAATATATGATTGCTTCGATACTTTTAAAAGCATTGTCATCAATCTCAACGTCCTTCATCGCTTTGCCCATACCTGGAATCATTCCGATCAAATCCTTCATGTTTCCCATTTTCTTCACCTGATGAATCTGTTTCAGAAAATCATCAAATGTGAACTGGTCTTTGGCAAGTTTCTTCTGCAGCTTGCGCGCTTCATCCTCATCAAACTGTTCCTGCGCTTTTTCAACCAACGACACAATGTCGCCCATGCCCAGGATCCGGTCAGCCATTCGTTGTGGATAGAACACATCAATGGCATCCATTTTTTCGCCAATACCAACAAATTTGATCGGCTTATTGACAACAGCTTTTATGGAAATGGCCGCACCACCGCGGGTGTCACCATCAAGTTTTGTAAGAATAACACCGTCAAAATTCAAAACATCATTGAAGGCTTTGGCCGTATTCACTGCATCCTGACCGGTCATGGCATCAACCACAAACAAGGTCTCAGCCGGATTTACAGCGTCATGGATATTGCGGATTTCCTTCATCATCTCCTCATCCACGGCCAGACGACCAGCAGTATCGATGATGACCGTATTTATTCCATACTGCTTTGCGTACGCAACAGCATTTTTTGCAATTCGAACCGGATCAGTCACGCCTTCTTCGGTGTAAACCTGAACGCCGATCTGCTCGCCTAAAACTTTAATCTGATTAACCGCAGCTGGTCGATAAACGTCGCAGGCAACCAGTAAAATCTGGCGTCCTTTTTTGCTTTTCAGATAGGCTGCCAGCTTTGCTGAGAAAGTGGTTTTACCTGAACCCTGTAAACCCGACATCAGGATTACAGCCGGACTGGGTTTCAGATTAATCTCGACTTTGTCGCCGCCCATGAGGGCTACAAGTTCATCGTGAACAATCTTCACCATCATTTGACCTGGAGAAACCGACGACAAAACATCCTGCCCCAGCGCCTTTTCTTTCACCGTGTCGGTGAATTGTTTGGCAGTGGCATAATTAACGTCGGCATCCAGCAATGCTTTGCGGATTTCCTTCACCGTTTCAGCAACGTTGATTTCAGTAATCCTGCCCTGCCCTTTGAGCATCTTAAACGCGCGATCTAACCTGTCGCTCAGACCTTCAAACATAGCTATTCAATTTTGCGCAAAAATAGTCATTTTTTTGCATTTTTCCGAACCATTTCTCCTAAGCTATACTGGTGATAATTGTCATTTTGCCTTCAATAAAACCTCATGCAGGACTATCTTTGTACATCAAAAAATCAAACTACATGAAAACTTCAATAATAATTCTATCGGTTTTGTTAAGCAATATAGCTTCGGCACAAACAGGAACAATTCATCAATTCAAAGTCAAAACCCTGGAAGGAGCGGATTTTGATTTGGCATCACTGAAAGGCAAAAAAGTGATGATCGTAAATGTGGCCAGCAAATGCGGACTTACTCCACAATATGAAGAATTACAAAAATTATACGATCAGTTTAAAGACAAAAACTTCGTCATCATTGGTTTTCCGGCCAACAATTTTTTAAGTCAGGAGCCAGGAACGGCCGAAGAAATCAGGGAATTCTGCAGCCGGAATTATGGGGTATCGTTTCCGATGATGGAGAAAATCAGCGTGAAAGGCAATGGCACACATCCGCTCTACAAGTGGCTTACGACCAAAGAACTCAACGGAGTTCTGGAGTCAGATGTGCAATGGAATTTTCAGAAATATCTGATTGACGAAAACGGAAATCTGGTTGACATGATTCCTCCAAAACAAAGTCCAATGAGCGAAGAAATCATTAAATGGATTGAAGAAAAATAATATGTAAAATCTATGAATCAGGAATAATATGCAAAAAAAAATGGCTGAATTTTTTGATTCAGCCATTTTTTTTTGCAAAGCAAATTATTTATCTGCACGTTTGCGCTCTGTATGATCGAGAATAATTTTCCTCAAACGTAACGCCAACGGTGTAATTTCGAGATATTCATCTTCGGCCAGATATTCCATGGCTTCTTCGAGCGAAAATTTACGGGACGGAGCAAGAGTCACTTTGTCATCGCTACCGGACGCACGCATATTACTGAGCTTTTTGGTAACAACCACATTCACCACCAGGTCGTCCTGACGGATTTGCTCACCGATTACCTGACCGGCATATATATTGTCAAACGGCTCGACAAAGAAGCTGCCACGGTCCTGCAAACGATTGAGTGAATATGCAATTGCCTGCCCGGTCTCCATTGCAATCAGGGCACCGTTGCGGGTCACCGGAAAGTCGCCCTTCCATGGTTCAAATCCTTTAAAACGATGGGAAATAACTGCTTCACCTTCAGTGGCGGTAAGTACAACATTTCTCAGACCGAACAATCCACGGGCAGGAATCGAAAATTCAAGCTTGGTGCGGTCTCCACGATTTTCAATATCCACAATATCACCTTTGCGCTGCGTGACAATATCAATCACCTTTCCGCTGAAATCGGATTTCACATTCACAGTCATCCATTCAATCGGCTCGCATTTTACTCCGTCTACTTCTTTAAGAATGACCTTCGGCTGTCCGACTTGCAGCTCATATCCTTCGCGGCGCATAGTCTCGATAAGAATACTGAGGTGAAGAACACCACGTCCAAACACCAGCCATGAATCGGCTGAAGGAGTGTCTTCAACACGAAGAGCCAGGTTCTTTTCTGTTTCTTTGTACAGCCGGTCTCTCACATGACGCGAGGTTACAAACTTTCCATCCTTTCCATAAAACGGCGAGTTGTTGATGGTGAACAACATTGAAATTGTTGGTTCATCCACATGAATTGGTTTGAGCGGCTCAGGATTTTCAGCATCGGCAATGGTGTCGCCGATTTCAAATTCCTGCGGACCAAAAACAGCACAGATTTCTCCGGCCGGAACTTCAGTCTTAATGCGCTCTTTGCCCAAGCCTTCAAAAATATATAATTCCTTAATTCTCGATTTGACAATACTTCCGTCTTTTTTGCAGATGGCAATTTCGTCGGTAAACCTCAGCGTTCCGCGCAGTACGCGACCTACAGCTATTCGACCCGTATAGGTAGAATAATCGAGCGATGTGATCATCATTTGCAGATTACCTGGTGGAATTATTGGTTCGGGAATACGCTCAATAATCAAGTCAAGAAGGTAACTTACATCTTCGGTTTGGTTTTTCCAGTCAGGCCCCATCCATCCATTCTTAGCTGAACCGTACACAACCGGAAAGTCAAGCTGGTCGCTGTTGGCGCCCATCGAAAACATAAGGTCGAACACGGCTTCCATAGCGTGATCCGGATTACAATTGGGCTTATCAACTTTATTGATAACCACAATTGGTTTCAGATTCAATTCCAAGGCTTTCTCAAGCACAAAGCGTGTTTGCGGCATCGGGCCTTCAAAGGCATCAACCACAAGCAAAACTCCATCGGCCATATTGAGAACCCGCTCAACTTCGCCGCCAAAATCGGAGTGACCCGGAGTGTCGATGATATTAATTTTAAAACCCTTGTACCGTACAGATACGTTCTTTGCGAGAATGGTAATTCCGCGCTCGCGTTCGAGATCATTGCTGTCGAGAATCAAATCGCCCATGTCCTGATTGTCACGGAACAATTTTACCTGATGTAGCAAACGGTCTACCAGTGTGGTTTTCCCGTGATCAACGTGCGCAATGATGGCAATATTCCTGATTTTTACTTTGTCGTGCATCCTGTTTTCAAATAAGGGCGCAAAGGTACGATTTTTTTCGCAGCAGAGTAGTTAAATGTTCAAAATCGGGATGGGAACTGTCTTAAACGTGTCAGGTTACACAACTTTGCGACCTGTTAAATGAATTTTTCTCACAGGAAAATCACGAAATAAAGACACAAGACCTTCATTGCGAAATTGCTACAACAAAGAACTCAATTACCTGTTCAGGTTGCGGATATCGGAACCTGAAGCTGTCTGGAAAATATCAAGGTCGAAATAGCGCGTGGCAGCCAGAATGTGATCGAAAATATCTGCAATGACAACTTCATATTTTTCCCAGTCCTTTTCAACCGAGAATGCATAAATCTCAATTGGAATACCGTTGTCGGCCGGAGACAACTGGCGAACCATTGTAATTTCTTCGTGATTAATGGTCGGTATACTTTTCAAGTATTCGAGCAGGTAGACGCGATAAATTCCAATATTAGTCTGCTGCTGAATATTGATCAGAGAATCCGGTACATTGGTCTGCATGCTGTTGTATTCATCGAGCTCCAGCTGTTTCGAGCCAATATAATTACTGATCAACGCAATCTTCCGGTATTTCTGCAATTCTTCTTCTGTTACAAAATGCACACTGCTGACATGAATATTCACTGCGCGCTTAATTCGTCTGCCAGGGCTTTCCTGCATCCCGCGCCAGTTTTGGAAAGAATCAGTCAACATTCCATAGGTAGGAACGTATGTGTAGGAGTTATCGAAATTGCGCACCTTCACACTGGAAAGGGTAATTTCAACCACATCGCCGTCCGCTTTAAATTTATCAACAGTGATCCAGTCGCCAAGCATAATCATTTCGTTGGAAGACAACTGAACTGAAGCTACAAATCCAAGAATGGTATCCTTGAAAACCAACAGCAGTACAGCAGAAACAGCACCAAGACCGACAAGAAGATTTCCTGGTGTTTCGCTAAGCAAAATAGAAAGCATGAGAATGGCAGCGATAAAACCTGCAACAATTTTCACAACCTGCAAATAGCCTTTAACCGGCTTGAAACGCGACTTTTCAGTATTGAGATATTTTTCGTAAAAGCTGTCCAGCAAGGCAAAACCGCCCGTTACAATAAAAAGAATCAGAATGACCTCTGACAATTTTCTGACTGTAATAATCCATCCGGGATAATGCGGAATCGCAAAAGGGATAAGCTGATAGATAATTATCATCGGAATAACATAGCTGATACGCCGGAGAAATTTTCTATTTACAAAAACATCGTCATAGTAGCCAGGGGTGCGCTTAACAACAGACCTGATGATTCTGAACAAAATAAACTTTCCGATAAAATAAAACACCAATGCGAGTACGCATAGAACCAGCAATAGCACAATCGTTGTCAATGCCCCAATCGGCAGCCAGTCAATATCTATCGAGGCCATCTTCTGTGATGCCCAGACAAACAAATCGGCGAAGGCGGTGAAGTCTTTCATTATTTATCCTCCATAAACATTGGATCCCATGGCGGCAGCATAATGGCTTTCTGCTTCAGAACATCCAGCACTTTGGCCGGAACATATTTTTTATTTATCACCAGTCGGAACATGTATTCATCAAACCACTCATCGGTCATAATCAGATGACCACCATCGAATCCAATGTTGCCCCATGAATTCTCTATCAGCCATTTCACCGGCTTTTCCGACGCATCGACATCAACGCCGACCAAAGTCATTCCATGCGTGCTGCCACTTTCGAAAGTCTGAATCCGCTGCTTCTTGTTCATTGAGAAATCAATCCCATACACACTTTCATAATCATAGTTCTTTATATCAAGCGTGCTCGAAGTCTTGTCATACTGCTTGCCTACATCGCATGAAAAATACATGGGCTCATTGCTCTTGATACTCTCAATAGCCATTAGCTTGATTTCCGAAGCAGGGATATTAATGTATTTCCAGTTTATACCTTCCTGAACATTGCGGTCGTACTGAATTTCATACAACTTGTAATATTCACGGGAGGGATCATCCATAAACATAATGTAATCTGTCGCATTAAAAGTGACCGTTTCTTTGTAGAATGAAAGAGGTGTGTAATCCTTGTATTCACCCGCGGTTTTGTTCTTGTCAATGAAACGGTATTTGAATGCTGTCGGGGGTTCGCCGAGATTATAAACAAGCACTTTGTAAATATTCGATAACATTTTTATTTTCATCTGCTGCAATTCAGCCATCGGTTTTTTGGCGTTGAAAGCTTCGCGCAATGCCAGTGCATTTTGACGAAGCAATGTAGTAAGCACCGACGACATGTAGCGGGTGTCAGTACTGCTTTTGGTTTCCGGCATAATTTCAGCGGGAACAAGACCATATTTGTCCACAAGATTTGCAAATCCGCCCCAGACGCCACCATCACCCATCGCATTTTTCATAAGCCATTCAACACGCCTGTCGTCTAGCGGCTTGTCAGCGGTTTCAAGAATTCCTTCCAAAAACAGATTTGCTTTTTCAAGCTGATCATAGAAAAACAAGTAATTCTGTGAAAACTCGAAATCAGAAAGATTGTATTTCTCAATAACCTGAGGTCTGTACACATTCAGGCTGGCAAATAACCAGCAGCGGCCAGAATTTTTCTGATCCGTTATTCCGGCCGTTTTCACACGATATTTGAAATATCCATCTGGTTTCACCGAATTCGAATAATCGAGTGTCAGTGACTTAAGGTCGTTATTCATCAAAGCATTGATCATGGCCTTGTCGGGGCCAGACGCCTTATAGCTTTCCTGAATTTTTTTCAACACTTCCGGAGTGATGTTCTGTGCCGAAAGTGAAAACAATAATAACACTGCAAGCAGAAAAGTAAAACAGGTTTTCATTTGAAAAGGTTTTTGCGAAAGTATAAATAATCTGATTTATTTCAAAAAATATACGAGATAACTGACAGAAAATAAAAAACCAGAGTCCATGTAAAGACATAGACTCCGGTCAGTATTGTTTAAGAAAACTATACGCGCCTTCTTCTTTTTTTACGTGAAACTGGCAGTGGTTCCTCTACCACATCCTTTTCGTTCATGTAAACCCTTTTCCACATTTCATATTCGCTGTGCGAAATTTGTTTCTCTGCGTAAGCGCGCTCAAGTTTGTTCAGTTTGTCAGTTTTTTTCTTTGGACTCTCTTTCGCTTTCATTTGAATACTTTTTTTGAGGTAATAATCCAACTAAATTGTTAATTTTCAAACCTTTTCATTGGTTTACAAAGATAATTCAAAATATTACATCTAATTTTCTTTATATGTTTTTTAAATCTTTTGTTTTATCGATGTTTTCTCAATTTAATAATAAAAACCCGATTTCTGTTCTTCAAATCACTCTTAAAACAAGCTAAGTGAAAGCATTTGTAGGCATGAATCTGTACTTATCTTTCAAATCAATATTTCTGTTGAACCCTGCCTGATGTATTTGCCCCCCTTTTCATTCGTTTACGTATAAATCAATTATTAACAATTTCAAGGCTTGCTAGCGCTGTTAACGATTTTTAAAAACAAATATGGTTTGTCAGGTTTTGTAACTTTACAACAAATTTAATTAACAGTGAGAATCACCATTGCCATACTTATATTGCTGCAAATTAGCAGTTTGATAGGCTGCGCGAGTAAAGATTTTAAAGAAGATTCAAGACCTGATAGTAAGAAAGAAATACTTGTCTATTCATCTGACAGTGCAAGCATTTTCACTTATGATCCTGAAAACGGGGAAAGCAAACAGATTCTGGCATTGAATAAAGAAATTGTTCCGGAAACGTTCCGACTAATCAATGATTCGCTGCTGACTTTTACTACCCTGGAAAACATGCTGCTTGACTCTGTTTTGAAGGAGCGAAAATATACCGACTCAAACAATGTGGTGCAGTCATATTTATCAACCACAAATTACTATGTTGTCACTGAAAAAGTGCACCTGATAAGCCTTTCCGACGGCCGGCATTACATTCCTCAAGTGAATGAATATTATGTCCACGAGTTTCAATCGCAGAAATTTTCAACTTATGGTTTTCCGGGAATTTTGACCTTTTGCGTCTCTGATACAATTACTGATCATGGCAGATATTACGTGAATGATGACTCTTGTGAGAGATATATACTAACAAAAGAGTTTTTTGATAATTATGAATTCATGTATTCCGAATCAAAAACAATCAATGGCGTAAAGCTGGTGACTTTCCGGGGGAATCTCATTCTTATACATGAAAATCGTATTGCAGGAATTCATCATTATGACGGAACATTCAGTCAGAAAGCAGGAATGATTGGATATTACACCCCTGATATTTCTGGCAACGGGTTTTTGTGTGCATGGTATTACAAATCTCACATCATTTTAGACATTTTTCATTCAAAAGAATATCCAGATAATGGTATTTTTATTTGTAACAAAAGAACCGGAAAGCAAAAACGAATTGCCGGTCTGGAATACAATTCGCCGAAACTTTCGGCAGAAGGGGATTTTATTGCTTGTGGCAGTAAAAAAGAATATTATGAATACAACTACACAGAATCTGAATTGATAACAGTTTTTGATTTATCAGACAACACTCACGTCTGCATTGGTGAAGGACATTATTATGAATGGGCAAATAAATAACCAAATCATAATACTGCTTAGTCTGAATTTTTCTGAAAATAAGTACATTTACTGCAAATTTCCACTTATGCGTTTTCTCACATTTATACTGATCTCCTTTCTGTTTCTGACAACTTCAGCTCAGCAACAGACCCCGAAAAACATCATCATTTTCATTGCCGATGGCGGCGGATACAACCAGATAATGTGCACCGATTATTATCTCTATGGTGACTCAGGTAAATCCCCCATGGCTTCATTTCCTGTGCAGCTGGCCATGAGCACTTACAACGGTTCGTTGCAATCTACCGGGGCGACCTGCTACAACAGTAAAAAATTCTGGACGGACTTCAGCTACGGCATGGCCGGCTTCACAGAATCGGCTGCTTCGGCAACGGCCATGGGAACGGGTTTCAAGACACACAACAGCATGATCGGCATGAACCTCGATGGAAATCCGATGACCAACATAATGGAAATTGGTAAAGCTAAAGGCAAGAAAACCGGCGTTGTCACTTCAGTTCCATTTTGTCACGCTACTCCCGCAGGTTTTTCGACGCATTCAAAATCGAGACACGGGTTCTCTGAAATAACCGACCAGATGCTGTTTTCAGGGACACTTGATGTGGTTGGCGGATCCGGACATCCATGGTTCGACAACGACGGAAATGCAGTATCGGTGCCGTTTACAAAATACATCGACACCGTTTCATGGAACAAAGTAAAGTCCGAAAACATCTGGAAATACACTGAAAGCCGCAATGAAATCCGTTTGCTGGCCTCTGAAAAAAATGCACCTGAAAAACTTTTCATGCTGGCGCCCGTTTCAGGCAATCTGGCCGAAGCCCGGGAAGGCAAATCCATTGTTCCGTATGATATTCCGGTAAAACAAACCATACCTACACTTGCCGAAATGTCGCTTGCAGCGCTGAACACACTCAGTTCAGATCCTGACGGTTTTATCCTGATGATTGAAGGTGGCGCCATCGACTGGGCCAATCACGACAACGATCTTCCGCGTATGATCGAAGAATACAGCTGGTTTTACAACACCGTTGACTCAGTGCAGCAATGGCTTGGTGCAAAAGGAATTCTTGATGAGACTTTAATTATTGTAACCAACGATCACGAATGCGGCTACCTCTGGGGCCATGGAAGCGGCGGAGCAACATTTGTACTGCCGGCGAACAATGGCAAAGGCAAGCTGCCAGAATATAAATATTACAGCACCAATCACTCAAACACGCTTGTACCATTCTTTGCCAAAGGTCCATCCTCGGAAATATTTTATTCGCTTGCCGATGAGAACGACAGTGTACGCGGCCCTTTTCTAACGAATTCGGAAATTGCAATTGCAGTGAAAATGTTGTTGGGAAATACTACACACATTTACAGGAGCAATCCTTCAAGCACTAAAGGCGTTTTTCTTACTGCAACACTTCCCTGCCCTGACGCAAAAATTCAATGGAAAGCCGATGATAAAACGATTGCCGGAGCTAATTTGGTACAATTTTTTATTGACCCGGCCGTTTTTAAAAAGCCTGTAACTATCAGCTGCGAGGTGACCTGCGGAGAAACAAAATTCACATCACAAAACTATGAGTACAAACCTTAAATACATCTTTGCCCTTCTAATCACGCTCGCAGCGCTTAATACAACTGCACAGAACGATGAAATCGGCAGCGGACTGAAAAATCATTTATTCACCGGAGGCTCGCTGGGGCTGGCATTTGGAAATGAAACCAATATTGAAGTTTCTCCGCTTTTTGGATACCACTTGTCGAACATAGTGAGTGTTGGCATTGGCGGGACTTATCAGTATCAACATTCCAGATATTACAATTCGAGTCTTGATGTCTTCGGAGGTCGTGCATTCTTGCGCATACAGCCGCTGAAGCCGGTTTTCGTGCATGCGGAATATCAGGTTCTAACATATAATACCAATATTTATAACGCACCAACTTATCAGAATCAGCAGATTGTCAGCGAAGGTCTATTAGTAGGAGTGGGCTACCGCGAATATTTTTCAGAACGCTTAAGTTCGGTTATCATGCTGCTGTACGATTTGAATTACACCATTTATTCTCCTTACGCCAATCCGGTTTTCCGCTTCGGCATCGAATATGCGATACCGCTTAAAAACTGATTTTTTCGTTGCACGTGACAATCGTGACAATACTTTCACTGGCGCGGATTTGTAATCCGTGACTGTGAACCCATAGCACGGATTACAAATCCGCGCTATGAGAGCTGTGCATTATGCCCTGCGCCCGCGCCGTTGGCTGCACTATTCCGACCGTAAACTGACCAAAACCGACCTTTCGTCAAAAAATTGCTATTTTTACACTTCAGAAGTGTGGAAAAACCTCAGCACAGCATCTTGAATGACAAATTAACCGAGTCATGAAAACACAAATTCTATCTTTAGCCATTATGCTCGTGCTGAGCATCGCCACCATAAGCCCTGTTTTTTCACAGGCCGGCGGCACCATTAAAGGGACGCTGATTGACGCCGAAACAAAAGCTCCTATCCCAGTAGCCAATGCATACGTAAAGTATGGGGAAAATATGATTGGCGGAGTCACTGATTTCGACGGCAACTTCACAATTAAACCTGTGCCACCTGGAACATATGTTGTTACTTTTACAATGTTAGGTTACGGCGAAAAACAATTGGCAAATGTCAAAGTAGAGCAGGATAAAATTACTTTCGTCAACAATATTGAACTCATGCCCGGTATTATTATCGGAGGTGTTGATATTTTCCCAGATCAGATTATTGATCCTGAAAAAACCGGAATGAAATCGCTCGGCGCCGAAGAAATTATGGTGATGGCCAATAATGACAACATCAATTTATTATTGGCTGCCACAACAAGTGACATACAGGTGAGTGACAACGGTGACGAAATTTATTTTCGAGGCTCCCGCTCTGGTGATGCACTTTACATTATCGATGGTATGCGGATGCTTAATCCCTCTGCATTATGTCCTTCTATCGCTATTGGCAAAATGCAGGTTTATACTGGTGGTGTACCGGCCAAATACGGTGATTTCACGGGTGGTGTAGTTGTTATTGAAACACAAAGTTATTTTGAATGGCTGGCTGCTCAGGAATCGGAAAGACTAAGAAATGGTGGTTATTAAAAACTGAAATATGCAATTTCTGTTAAACAGAACAAATAAAAACATGCCGGACGAGGAACTGGTTGCAAGCTTTGCCGAAAATGGCAATCCCTCCGTCATTGGTGTTCTGTTCGACAGATACGCAAGACTGGTCATGGGGGTATGTCTGAAATATCTGAAAGACGAAGATGAAGCAGCCGATACCACCATGACCATTTTTAAAAACCTGCTCGAAACTCTGGGCAATTACGAGATACGGACATTCAAACCCTGGCTTTATACCTACGCGAAAAACGAATGTCTGATGAAGCTCCGCAAAGTGAAACCAATAGTATGCTCCATCGACAAAGTGGCATTTGGTCTGGCCGGAGAAGAAGAGGATGAAGAAAGAATTGAGCTTCCGATCGAGCAACTGCAGAGTGCCATCGCGGCTTTGAAAAACGATCAGCAGATGTGCATACAAATGTTCTATCTTGATAATCTTTCGTACAATGAAATCAGCGATAAAACGGGATATAGCTGGAAAGAGATCAAGAGCCATATACAGAACGGTAAAAGAAATTTACGAAACATATTAATCAGCACCGGAAATGAATAACAAGACTTACACATCGCCCCCGGAACAAGAGGACGATCCTTTCCTGAGAGATGCTCAGGAGGGCTGGGCCCAGTTCCCCGGCGCACAGTCGCGGTGGTGGAAGAAAAAACTACAGTTCAATCTGTTCCTCTTCGGAAAATCGTGGAGTGTGCTGCCTGCCGCAGGCAAACTTGCCATAGGAACGCTCTCTTCGGTTGCCATAATTACTGTGGCAGCTGTAACCATACCATTCAATTTCAACAACGACAAACAAGAACTGGCTCAACAAGAAAAAACAACTCAAACAGTAGCTCCCGCAGAAGAAGTTAACAACAGTGAAGACTTATTACAGGAACCGGCTTTGGCCGAAGAATCGACTGGAAAAACCACGCCTGAACAGACTATTTCTGGCGAATCGGAAAATCAAATGCCTGTAGTATATGACAGAAGCGAAAATCTGGGGTTCTATTCTATCGAAGACAACGATCTTGAAGCAGATCAGATGATGGCCGGCGACAAAGATATGGAGTCGACAAACCGCATGAATCCGTTGCAGGCTAAGAAAGTGAAAGCAGATGCTGTTGATGAATTCACCGATGCATTGCCATATATCTGGATAAATCAATACCGATTTTTGGATTACGATGCGCTAAATGCTGACATTCCTCAAACCACTGTTACATCAACCACCGGAAGCCTGGACACCCGATTCAGCAATCATGAAGAGAAAAAGGAAATGGCCGCATCCGTAGCAATGGATACGATTCCCTATAAAACTTTTGTTAGTGATGCAGTAGTAAAAGTCAAAGAAGGGAATTTTCCAGTGGCGGAGTATCAATTCAAAAAACTGCTTATTCAAAGGCCGGCAGACGAAAACGCACTTTTCTATCTCGGATATTGCTCCTATCAGCAAGGCAATTACACGCAAGCCCTGAGCTATTTTGATAAGACAAAAAACACAACCTTCATGGCTTTTGCATCCGATGCAGACTGGTACACAGCGCGCATATACCTGCTTACCGGAGAACGAAGCAAAGCAAAAACGCTGTTGAGAAAAATAGAAAGATCGCACGGAGATTATACCGAAGAAGCACAGGAGTTGTTGCAAAAAGAGTTTGATGATTAAATGGCTTATCACCGGATTTCTGCTCAGCTTCGGGCTGATGGCCACCGCACAGACAATCAGTGGAACCATTAAAGATGCTGACGGAATGCCGGTTTCAGGCGTTCATATTTTTTGTGAGGGCGAAAATGTTGGTGAAGTTTCGGATGCGAAAGGACAATACAGTTTCGATGTCAACGGCTGCTCACAAATTGTAATCAGGCATATCAGCTACGAGCAGAAAATAATTTCTGCAACTGAGTTGCAAAAAAATCCCAATATCTTTCTGAATGATTTTGCGTTTCTGAAGAACGGCATCGATATTTATTCAAAGCCAATCATAGCGCTGCTTCCCGATACACCATTGTTTGTTCATGATTATGAAATTTGCGATGGCAAAATTTTCATGTGCGCATTTTTTCAGCGAAAACTAAATCAGTCTGTACTTCTTTACACCGATCTGAACGGCCGCATCATAGATTCAGAGTCGCTTTCCGAAACCGGCGATTTATACCGCGATCCTGAAGGAGCTATTTATATAGCGCAGAAAAACTATGCTTATCAATTATTCACGGACAATAACCGCATCAGTTTTTCTGAATCGTTTGAATCAAAACATGTGTACGCAGCACGGGAACACTGGACACATTCGGTTGGAGACAGCCTTGTGCTGCAGTATTATTATTTCAGAAATCAGGGCGTAGGCTACTTTATAAAACAGCTTCCCGACGACAGCGCCCGATTATTTCTCGAATTCATAGATGAAGCTTCCTATGATAGGATGGCTATGGGGCCGTATTTTGACGGCAATGAATTCGATCAGCGATTCGAAGAAATGATTGTTTACAAACCGGTTCAGATTCCTATTTTCTTCAAAGAAAACGACATTGTTGCATTCAATTTCATTTCATGGAAAATCCAGTATTTCGATTTGCAGGGGAATTTGCTGAGTGAAACCGACATGCAATACGGTGATAAAAACAAGCTCCGGAAAGAAATTTATTTTGATGCTGAAACGGGGAGATATTACGGGCGCGAAATCAGAAATGGCCTCAATAGCCTGATTGAGATAGATATCAATACCGGTAAAATGATCCAGTATTTTTCATTCAAAGGATATCCGCACATCGAAAAGCTTTGTGTTTCGAACGGAGTTTTGTACTTTATTTACAAGGACTACAGCGGCGATGAATACAAGCGATTGTATAAGAGTCCGCTGAATAATATGGTTGCAGGGCGGTAGGCGCAAATGGCATGCGGCATGGACATCGATCGGCGGAGCCTTTATTAATATATGACTTAGGATGTTTCAAAAAAATCAGGTTGTTTTGAGACATCCTCAATAGTTTATTCTGTTTAGACTACTCCGAACGGATTCAATCGCGCAGAATTCGTATTTTTGTGGTATAAAACATCTGAATGGCCTTTATCATTTTATTGTTGTTGCTGCTTAACGGCGTGTTTGCCATGTTTGAAATCGCCATGGTGTCGTCGCGGCGTGCACGTTTGCAGGAGCGGGCTTCGAGAGGAAGCAACGGTGCAAAAACCGCACTAAAATTGCTGAACGACCCCGACAAAATGTTCTCTGCCATTCAAGTTGGAATCACGCTCATTGGAATTGTCAATGGGGCACTCAGCGGTATTTCCTTTGCCGATGATCTGGCTCCGCATATTGCATCCATTCATGGATTGGAGAACTATGCGCCGACACTTTCCATGTTGATTGTTATTGGCCTAATCACCTATTTGTCGTTGATTATCGGAGAGCTGGTGCCGAAGTCGCTGGCTATGAACAATGCCGAACCAATTGCAATATTTCTTTCGCCTCCCATGAATCTGCTGCGGCGCGTGATGTATCCAGTTGTGATGCTGCTTTCAGTTTCCACAAAACTTATACTCAAACTAGCCGGAGTAAAAAACCGAAATGAGCCTCCCGTTACCGATGAAGAGTTGCGGTTTATGCTGAAAATTGGTTCTGAGAGCGGCGTTTTTAATAAGGAAGAATCCGTACTCATGAATGAGGTATTACGGTTCGGCGATAAAAAAGCTTCGCAGGTAATGACGCAACGACGTGATATTGATTATATCGATCTGAAAGCGTCTGTGGAAGAGATCCTTGAAGCAGCTGAGAAAACAGTGTTTTCAAGATTGCTCGTCATCGATAAAACCATCGACAACATCGCCGGTGTAGTTTCGGTGCGCGATATTCACACGCAGTATATTTCAAAAAAAATCGTGCTGCTCAATGATTTGATTACAGACCCGGTTTTTATTCCTGAACAAATGCTGGCGATACGAGTCATTGATCTTTTTCAGCGTTTGAAAAATCACTTTGGTGTTGTTGTAGATGAATATGGAACCATGTCGGGGATTGTGACTTTGCATGACCTGATTGAAAATATTATGGGTGATCTCCCGTTGCTGGATGATGTGTATGAACCCGAACTCATTCAGCGCGAAGATGGCTCCTGGCTTGCTGATGGAGCAATGTTGTGGAGCGAGCTTGCTGAAAAGCTCAATGTAAAAGTTCCATCCGGCGAAGAAGAATTGCTTAGTGGAATCAACACCCTTGGCGGGTATGCGATGGTGAAACTTAATAAAATTCCATCAGCAGGAGACGTGTTTCACGCAGCCGGCTTCCGTTTTGAGATCATGGATATGGACGGGAAGAGAGTTGATAAGATGCTTATCAGTAGTCAGTAGCCAGTTAAGGTTAAAGCTGAGGTTAAGACTAAGGTTGAGGTTGAGCACCTTCACGTGAAACGTGATAAATCGGTGAGCGGCGAGCAAAATACGAATCGGCCGCGGCGGACGAGATACGAAAGGCAAGTTGTGAAATACGAACAAATGTGACGCTCATGTAAATCGTTGCAAGCGGGCAGACGCGCGCCAACATAGTGGTGCGTGAACAGTTTGTAAATATCAGGCCATTAAGGCTGATGGTGATGTAACAAAAAGCCATATGATTGAGTCTTATTCAAAAATCAACAAAAAAATGAGATCATCACTACTTCTAATATTCTGTTTCGTTTTATCTTGCGTTGCGTATTCGCAGGACATTGCAGGAACAGCCGATTCTATCAGACAAGCAAACAATATTCCTGCAATTGGATTTGCGGTAATCCGCTGCGACAGCATTTTGCTGGAAAAAACAATGGGTGTGCGAAAAGTCAATACAACCGATTCGGCAGGGCCTGATGACCGCTTTCATTTAGGATCGAATACCAAAGCCATTACCAGCTTCATAGCAGGGACGCTTGTTGAAGAAAGAAAAATACAATGGACAACAAGAGTGTTTGATCTGTTTCCGGAATGGGAAAAGCAAAGCAGAAAAGAATATTCAAAAATCACCTTACAGGATTTATTGTCGCACCGGGCCCGCATTCAGCCATTTACCAACGGAAACGAGTTTACCAAACTACCTGTTTTCGAAGGATCGACGGGTGAACGAAGATTGGCTTTCAGTCAGTGGTTGCTGCAGCAAAAGCCGGTCAAATTAAAAGGCAAACGCTATATATATTCAAACGCAGGTTATGCAATTGCTACAGCCATGTTGGAAAAAGTATCCGGGAAAAGCTGGGAAACACTCGTAACCGAAACACTCAAAACAAAGCTTAATATTGATCCTGCTTTTTCGTGGCCCAATCTGGTGAACACAAATCAACCCTGGGGACATGAGAAGAGCAGCGGAATTCAGACAGCCACACCGCCGGAAAATCCATATAAACTGGATCCGATGATTGCATCAGCAGGCGATATAAATATGACCGTGCACGATTATGCCTTGTTCATTCAGCAAAACCTGAGGGGTCTGCGAGGCAAAGAAAGTTTTCTTTCGCAAAGTACACTGGAATTCATTCATTACGGGTCTCCGGAATATGCCATGGGTTGGGGATGGGGGGAGAAAGACGGACAGCACATTTCTACTCACGACGGGTCTGCCGGAACGTTTTATTGCCACACGTGGATTATGAGAGAAAAAGACCTGGCCATCATCGTTGTGGCCAATGCCGCCGATGAAAAAACGATCAAAGGCATTTACGAATTACGCGAATATTTGATGACATTATATGGTCAAGTAAAATAAACGTCACAACTATTCAATCTCCGCCTTCTTCAACTCCAGCTGGCGCTTGTTGTCGCCGATGTAGCGGAAATAAATTACAAGGTCGATTGCAACAAGGCACATATTAAAAGCATACAGGTAAGTAACGATATCGTAGTGGTAAAGCACCTTGTGGGTGATGCCCATGGCATAGCCGATGATGAGCAGAATAAGAAAAATGGGGCTTTTGCCGATGACTATTTTGGTACGAAGACCTTTCATGATTGAAATTGGCCAGCTGCATGCAAAGCAGAGGAGCATGAGGACTTCGAATATACTGAATGTGGTTGATTGCATGGGATTGATTGTGATTTCAATAATTGCTTTCAAATCTTCAATGAAGTTTACCCCGCTGTTTCGATTGAGTATGTCCTTCTGTCGACTCTTCGATGGAGTTTACCCCGCTGTTCATACTTCGACTCCGCTCAGCATGACAGCGGCGGGGCTCAGTGTGACAGCGGTGGGACTCAGGATGACAGCAATTAGCATTAAAGTTAAACATTGAAACGAATGTGCAGAATATCGCCGTCCTGGACGATGTAGGTTTTTCCTTCAACGCGCATTTTGCCGGCGTCTTTGCAGGCAACCTCGGTTTTATACTGAATCATGTCGTTGTAGGCTATCACTTCGGCGCGGATAAAACCACGTTCGAGATCGCTGTGAATTGCGCCCGCAGCCTGAGGTGCAGGAGTATTGCGCGGCACGCTCCATGCGCGGTTTTCAATACCACCTACGGTGAAAAACGAAATCAGATTCAGCAACGAATAGGCAGCGCGCGTAATGCGGCGAACACCAGGTTCGGTAAGATTAAGATCCTTCAAAAAATCAACGCGGTCGGTCTCGTCCAACTCCGCAATCTCAGCTTCGGCGCGGCCTGCAACAATGATCACTTCGGTGTTTTCGTCTTTTACTGCTTCTGTAAATTTCGCAGAATAGGCATTGCCAGCCGAAGCCGATGCATCATCGACATTACAGACATACATCACAGGTTTTGCGGTCAGCAGAAAAAGTTCGCGAATCACTTTCATATCATCATCGGTAAGATCAAGCGAACGGATGTTGCCAAGATTTTCAATCTGGGTTTTAAATTTCACAAGACTGTCGAACGCCGGCTTTACTGATTTGTCGCCGGTTTTGAAAGCTTTTTCCACTTTCTGCAATTTGCGATCGATCTGTTCAAGGTCTTTAACCTGCAATTCGAAATCAAGATTTTCTTTATCGCGAACGGGATCAATACTGCCGTCCATATGAGGCAACAAGGGATCGTCGAAGCAACGCACCACATGAATCAGTGCATCGACATTACGCACATCGTTCAGAAATGAATTACCGATGCCTTCGCCCTGCCCTGCTCCCTTGGCCAATCCCGGGATATCGACCAGTTCGATTGTTGCCGGAATAACTTTGTCGGCTTTGATGAGTTTATCCAGTTCATACAAGCGCGGATCGTGAACGTGAGCCGTTCCCAGATTGCTCTTGGTGGTGCTGAATGCAAATGTGCTAACTTCGGCTTTTGCATCCGAAATGCAATTGAATATTGTTGTTTTGCCGCAATTGGTCAATCCTACGATTCCTACTTTCAATGCCATATCAATTGTTTAATTTAAAAAACTCCATGTAACGCCAAACCGGAAAGCCCTGTCTTGGAGCGGATATCCGGGTATTTGCCAGTAATTCACCTTAGTGAATCCGGCCGTAAAATTTGCAAGCTCTGCAAAAACAACCGCCCGCTTAATCTGAGCCCGAACAAACACAGTCGGATAAACGAAGCCGCCTGTTTTAATATCGCGCTGCATATAAAAAATCTGAAGAGCAGGATTGTATGCGTCGGCAAAATAAGCACCATTGATCCACGCGCTGAGACCGGTCTGCAGGGTAAGCGCCTTTTTGAAAACACTGTTTCGCATCGCAATTTCAGCTTTGGCAAACCATGGCGGAAGATTAATATAATTCGCATGACCAACATCCTGAACACCTGCAATGCCAGTTAATCGAAATCTTCCAAACTCCACATCAGCAGCCAATTTCAGCCCGGCAGCAGATCCTTCGCCCCCTTGAGCAAACGATGTTCCGTTGAAATACATGTAATCGGAAAACTGTGCGAAATATCCGGAAATGCTGAGTCCGCCAAAATCAAGACCACCAACGCCCATCAATGTTTTTGTCTGATTCCAGTTATGATTCCAGCTAATGTGATTACCGTGATATTTGAAATAGTAAATCTGAGGGCTAATCAAACAATAGCTGAAACGAAGGTATGGCCGCCATTTCAGGGAATCGTTACTAACAAATTCAATATGCAGATCGTGATCGCTGATTCCCTCAGACTCAAATTCAACCGACGCGTTTGCCACCAGTAAGTGCCCTTTTATCAAATTCACCGACAGTCCACTTTTCAGGATTTTCTGAGAAAGTACAGTATCAGAGCCGGCGTTATACAGATGGTCATCCGAAATAAAAACGCCAGCATGCCAGCGAAGCAGCTTAGAATGCCGATTTCCAACCATCAACGTGTTTTCGAATGCATAATGGTTAACGCTGTCGGCGGTTGCAGCCGCTGTCCATGCAGTATAATAACTGCTGTCGGGATCGAAGCTGTCGGAATAGATATGCCGCTCGCGGCGCAGATTGAAAGTATGCTGAAGAAATAAACGATGGTCGCCGTCCTTCTTTCCGCCAAAGCGAATTTCGTTGGTCACAAAATAATCGTTCTGGCGAAAACGGTTTTGAGCCGACAACAGATTTATTTCGGTCAGAGCCCGGTCATAGACCGTAGTATCGATAAATTCGTAGTTATACTTTACGCCGCCGTTTTCCTGCTGGTAAATACGGTTAAGAATGAAACCAGCATTGAGATGATACACTTTCGATTTCGTCGTAAATGAGGTGACAGCAAAAAAATTGCTCAGACTGTTCTTCTGATTCTTATATGCTCCGGGCGAATTGATAAGCCGGTAATTGAGCGTCAGCCGCCATGAATCAGTCAGTGGCTGTGAGTGTAAGAAATCGAAATACTGCTCACGTTTATAACCGTTGGAATAGGACGCAACTGAAAATGGCAGAGTGTCTAAAAAAATCGGAATATTTTCTCTGAAAAAAAGATATTCATCGGGCCGGTGAAAAAAAGCAAAAAAATCAGGGTGAAGTTCATCGACATGTTCCGGGAACCACAGTAGCTGATAAGGCGCGCCCATACTACCGTTGCTGGCAGTCCACGTTAATGCATTCAAGGGATTTAAGCCGGTAAAGGATTTCAGATCTGCAGTGAACTCAACAGAATCTTCAGTTAGAAAAAAATCGGGCGACAGCGTTGTGAAATGGACCAGAAGCGTATCGCGGGTCAGAGAATCGTGCTTGTGTTCCTGTGCTGAGAGCAGCACCGGGAAAAACAAAAGAACAAACAGGCCTCGAAATATTCGCATGATTCAGATTGAGATGCAAAGTTAGGAAGAAATGATTTAAGAACAAGGATTTGAGATATGTGATTTTTGATGTCAGGGATGAATGCAAAAAAAGCTTCTTATCATATCCAGCATAGCTCACTAATCACCGCTCGCTGCACCCGCTGCAGAAAGAGTTCACTTCACCTTCACCACCACCTCTTTTACAATCTCCAGCGCAGTTGAATGTCCGGATACATCTGAAAAAAGTTCACCGGAGGCACCTGAATGATGGCCATGTCCGATGAGTTTCAATTCGTATTTTTCAGCCGGAGATTTCAGATCAATGGCCTCAGAAGCATATACCAGCGAAGGCTGACCAGAGGTTGCATAATAAGCATCATCCGGAAAACGGGTTGTAGTCCAGCTTCTGTTGAAGTCGAACGCCTGATTGATTTCAAGAAATACCCGAACTGATTGTTTCAGCGTTGAATCACTTTTCGATTTCAATACAAAATTGTTAAGTGGTGTTGGCCCTGTGTAGGCATCGGCAATGGATGTTGCTGCGGTGGGAACATAAAGTCCATCGGACTCAATTACATTGCGCTTGTGCGACCAGTAAGGCACCGTGGCAGGCCTGCGGCGAGGGCCTGGAGACCATTTCCCGCTTTTCGTATCGCCATGCTGAAAATATCCGGTTGCCACCGATTTGCTTATATACAAAGTCTGAATGTAATCTCCTTCTGATGTTTCGAGCCACAAAGCAATTACAGGATGACTGAATTCCCTGCCTTTCTGAAAAGAAATTTCGAATGTCTGTCCAACGCCTTTTACGTTGGTGACCATCTGCACCGGTTCAGTATCTCGCCTGTCGGAATGACGACAAGAAGTGAATACTAAGACTGAAATCACGGATAAAAATATGATCTTTTTCATGGGTTTTTCAGTTTAAAATTCAACAATAATACCGACCGTTGGCAAAAGTGTTCCCGAAGCATTTTCAATTCTCTTCATTTCATAGCGCTGCAATGCAACCGGATCTGACGGGTTGGTAATTATATAATTCCCGGACGCATCGGAAGCAGGGAGAAAAATATCCTGCGACTGCGCTTTGAAACTATATGCATTTTGAATATCCATATATATAGTCAGACTCCATTTATCAAAAAAGTATTCTTTGTCCACGCGCACATCGAGCTGATGAAATGGTTTGAACCGAAGCGTGTTGTAAGCATCGAAATCGAGATAGGGCCGTCCTTGTGCTTCCCAGGCCTGCACCAGCGATGACGTGTATTCATCATAAGGAGTGTAAGGAGCACCTCCAGAAAATTTCCATTTTATTCCAAGAGTCCAGTGTCGTTTGAAATTTTTGCTGCCAAGCACGTTTATTATGTGGCGCGCATCCCAGGCCGAAGGGATAAAGTTACCGTCCAGGCCGGAAAATTCGCTGCGCACAAAAGTGTATGTAAACAGCATGTTTAATTTATCTACAACTTTGCGCCGATACTGAACCTCAAAGCCAAATGCACGTCCCTTTCCCGACGATTGAACCGGTTCGTCACCCACTACACCAAAGTCGCCGCCTTTATTCGCAAGACTTATAGAATCGCGCAGAGAGACCGGATACTTGTTGTATCCTTTATAAAAAGCTTCCATCGTGAATTTGCTATCCGCATCCGGATTAAACTCAACGCCGGCGATATAATGTGTAACGCCGATGGCCGAAAGATTATTTTCTTTGTTAACCAACACGCCTCCATCGCGATAGCCAAGTGTGGTATAGGCCGGCAATTGAGTATAACGAGCCGCCGACAAAGTGGCATACCAGCGCTCAGTCAGACTGTAATTGAGACTCAGTCGGGGAGAAAGCTGGTTCAACGGATTCAGCATCTCTGAATCGTACGTGTTGGCATCCGTTCTCAAGCCAATATTTACTCCAAGGCGGCTGTTCATCAGTTTACCGCTCACCTGGCCAAATGCAGCGAATCTGAAAAAAGTGAGCTCCGAGCTGTAGTTAAGGGTCAGGGGATTTCCTGCAGTAAAGAACTTCTGAAAAGTAGTATTTGAATACTTGTCGTATTCGGCCGAAGCCCCGGTGAGCCAGCGCCAACCTTTGGTAAAAAATACATTTTCAAAACGGAATTTGTTCTCAATTTCATCCGAAGTATAATCCTGGATTTTCAATGAATCGGTCTCAACATTATCCTGATATTTGTAGGAGGAATTCCGGAACATATTGCGCGACAAGATGTAATTGATATAACCGTTTTTCTTGAAATGGCGGTAAGTCGCACCAATAGTGTAATTCCATTGATTGGTTTCGGGCAGATACGACAAAATGTACCGTTGTTCTTCAGTTTCATTTTGCTTTAGATTCAACCGATTCACATCGTATGCACCAAGACTGATGAACGTTATTTCGTCGGAGTTTTTGAGTGTTGTTTTGGTTTTTATCAAATAATCGTTGTATGTCGGCAGAAAAGGCAACCCAATGGCCGAAAACAGAAACTGCAAATAAGAGCGTCGGTAGCTTATGAGCAATCCGGTATTTTCGGTCAGCGGCCCGTTGTATGACAAAGCAAGATCTGAAGCACCAACAGCAAAGCGATGTACCGCTTTATCCTTGCTGGGAGTAATTAAACTCATATCAAGAACAGAGCTCATGGCATTTCCTGTATTGGTCTGAAAAGAACCGGTATAAAACTTTGCTTCGCGAATAAAGTCGGCATTGATGATACTTGCCGGCCCGCCCGAAGCGCCCTGCGTGGCAAAATGATTCAAGTTGGGAAATTCGATACCGTCGATGAAAAAACGATTTTCGTTGGCGCCTCCGCCCCTAACTATCAAATCATTACGCTGAGCAGGCGTTTGACCAACTCCCGGAAAAGACTGAACAATTTTCGAAATATCGCGGTTTCCGCCCGGGTTTTTCTCAATTTCGCTGATGCCGATTGTTTGCAAAGCCACTGGACTTTCGATGTTTCTTTCGAAGGTTTTGGCAGTCACAGTGACTCCGCTTAGGGTGGTAATATTCTCCGAAATGAAAATTTCAATATAAGATTCATTGGAGTTTGTCACCATCAGTTCAGGGGTTATTTTTGAAGAATAACCGACCGAGGACACTTGCAGCTTCACAAAACCTGTTGATATTCCGGTAATAACAAAGTTCCCATCAAAATCGGTCACGGAACCCACGGTAGTATTTTGAATAACGACATTGGCAAAAGGAACCGGCTGATTTGTTTTTTCATCACGCACAACACCGCGAACAACGCCATTTTGGGCAAAAGAAATATGTGCGAGGACTATCAGGATAGTAAATATGTATTTTTTCATTAAATTCGATTTGTAATTGCAAAATTAGTCACAAATATACAAGAAAACGAAACACTGTGATATGTATCATGCGTACAACCGACTCGAATCAAAACCGTTGCTGATTTACAAAACATTACCTGATTCACGAATATTCCCTGAGATATCAAGAATCGTTGGTTGATAAATAATTCACATCTTAACGATGAAAATTTGGGAATAATATTGTAAATTTGCAACATTAAGAACGAACAAAGTCTAAACTAAAAACGACTGTTATGAAAAAAATCCTCATCTCTTTAACAATGGTTTTCGGAATCATTGTCATGGTTAACGGACAGGAACTTGTAAGCAAGAAAGGTTTTACCATTCTTCCTGAAACCGGTGACTATGTAATTGGTTTCAATGCTGTTCCCGTTGTTGACTTTTTCCTGAACGCAGCTGACATCATGACCAACGCCGGCACAACTGCTCAGCATCCTGGTTATGTTACAGGTTACAATCAGGTTCTCGTTGGTAAGTATTTCCTGGACGACACAAAAGCAATTCGTGGAAAACTGGCCATCAACAGTGGCTCTGCTACAACAAAAACCTATTATGACGATCCTTTCGACATCACTGCAAACCCGCTCGATCCGACACAGTGGGGCGAACTGGAAGACGTCAACAAAGTAGGAGCTACAAACATCATTCTTGGTGGCGGTTTGGAATTCCGTCGTGGTCACAACCGCGTTCAGGGATTCTATGGTGGTGAACTCCTCCTTGGATTCATGAGCAACTCAACTCATAACACCTGGGGTGTTGAAATGAACAACGAATCAATCACCAATGGTTACACCAACGGTGACGGTTCAGCTCTTGCTGGCCGTACTCTTGATCAAAGCAGCGGCATGGCCATTACTTTTGGTCTCCGTGGTTTCGCCGGTATTGAGTATTTCTTCGCTCCGAAAATTTCTATTGCAGCTGAATTCGGTTGGGGCTTTGGTATGACTACCAACCCACGCGGCTCAGTTACAGTTGAAAACTGGGATGCAGCAGCAGTTGCTCCTGAAGAAGAAACAAACGAAGGTGCAAACGGTGGCAGCGCAATGGGCTTCCAGGTTGACAATGGCGTTGGCCAGACCCTGATGCCTTCTGCAGCTCTGATGATGTATTTCCACTTCTAAGTCATAGAAGATCCTATTACAAAAAAAGCCGGCATTAGCCGGCTTTTTTTGTTTTAAGAAACTGAGGTCAAGATCAAGAAAAAGGTTAAGACCAAGGTTGAGGTTAAGGAGCGAAGCTCAAAAACAATTAAAAAAACTCCTTTGAAGGAACTGCTCCGCCCCAGAGGGAATAAACTCCGCAGTTCAAAATCAATTACCCCGAGTGAAAAACCTATAGAAAAGCTCCAATAGCACTTAGAGCACAACAACTGTTAACCCGGTACAGCGTTCCGGAAGCTCAATAAAACGCCCCGTGAAGCGACCTGACAACAATAAAAAAATAATCCCAACTCCCTCTCAGAGCTGACAACTGGCAACTGGCCACCTAAATAATCATCCCCGCACCAACGGTTTCATTGGTTCCTTCGTCAATAAGGATGACGCTGCCGGTAATTCTGTTCAGACGGTATTTGTCATAAAAGACAGGCTGAGTCGTACGCAGACTTACACGAGCGATTTCGTTCAGGCCGATATTCTTGTCTTCAATATTACGGTGAAGCGTATTGATATCAACTTTATACTTCACTTCCTTCACAAGGCATCGCAAGTCTTTTGAAGTGTGCTTAAGTCCATATTTGCCACCGATTTTCAATGCTTTCTCATTCATCCAAACCATCATAACATCGAGGTCCTGACCTACCTGCGGCACATTGTTTTCGCGAACAATCATATCGCCGCGGCTAATATCAATTTCATCTTCCAGTATCAGCGTAACCGATTGTGGAGGAAAAGCTTCTTCAACCGGGCCTTCAAACGTATCAATTCTTTTTATTGTAGTTGTAAAGCCTGATGGTAGTGCCATAATTTTGTCACCGGGCTTGAAAACTCCACCGGAAATCCGACCGGCATAGCCACGATAATCATGGTATTCATCTGAAAAAGGACGGATAACATACTGAACCGGAAAACGACAATTAATGAGATCATAGTCCGATGCAATATGAATAGTTTCAAGCATATACAACAACGTAGGGCCCTGATACCAGTTCATGTTTTCTGACCGATCGACAATGTTGTCTCCTTTTAAGGCAGAGATTGGAACAAAACGAATATCGTTTATTTCGAGTTTGGAACTGAAGTGTTTGAAATCTTCAAGAATCTTGTCGTATACGTCCTTGCTATAATCAACCAGATCCATTTTATTAATACAAAAAATAACGTGCGGAATACGCAACAATGAAGCAATGAAAGCATGACGTCGTGTCTGCTCAAGAATGCCTTTGCGGGCGTCAACCAGAATAAGCGCCAGGTTTGCCGTAGAAGCGCCAGTGACCATGTTGCGTGTGTACTGAATATGACCCGGAGTGTCCGCAATAATAAACTTACGCTTCGGAGTGCTGAAATAGCGATATGCTACATCGATGGTAATGCCCTGCTCGCGCTCAGCTCTCAGCCCGTCGGTGAGAAGGGCCAGATTGACATACTCCTCTCCTCTTTTTTCGGAGGCGGATTTCACTGCTTCGTACTGATCTTCGAAAATCGCCTTCGAATCGTACAGTAAACGTCCAATGAGTGTACTTTTTCCATCATCGACACTACCCGCGGTTGTAAACCGCAGCAATTCCATGTTGAAATATTCGTCGCTATTAAATTCTTCGTTCATGATATTTGATTAAAAATAGCCTTCTTTTTTCCTGTCTTCCATTGCGCTTTCAGAGCGTTTGTCATCGGCCCTGTTTCCGCGTTCTGTCTCGCGCGATGCGGCCACTTCGGCCACAATTTCGTTCAGATTGTGGGCTTCAGAAAGCACCACTCCTGTGCAGGTCATGTCGCCAATGGTACGGCAGCGCACGGTCCTTGTTTCAAGAATTTCTTCGTCTTTCATGGCCATAAAAGGAGCCCATGCAAGCCACATTCCATCGCGTTTGAACACTTTTCGATCGTGACTGTAATACAACGACGGAATCTTGATATTATCGCGGCGGATATACATCCACACATCGAGTTCGGTCCAGTTCGAAAGCGGAAAAACACGAAAGTGTTCCCCCATTTTCTTTTTACCATTAAAAAGATTCCAGAGTTCTGGCCGCTGATTTTTTGGATCCCACTGCCCGAATTCATCTCTGTGGCTGAAGAATCGCTCCTTTGCACGTGCCTTTTCCTCGTCACGTCTTCCTCCGCCAAGCATGGCGTCAAATTTATTTTTCTCGATGGTATCGAGCAGGGTTATCGTTTGCAAGATGTTTCGACTCGATCCAATCCCTTTTTCTTCCACAGATTTACCTTTGTCAATTGACTCCTGAACACTGCCGACAATAAGTCTGGCGCCAAGTTCCTGCGCAAGATCGTCGCGGAAAGTAATCGTTTCATCAAAATTATGTCCGGTGTCGATGTGGACCAGTGGAAAAGGAATTTTCGAAGGCCAAAAAGCTTTTCTGGCAAGATGTACCATGACTATGGAATCTTTTCCACCGGAGAAAAGTAAGCCCGGATTTTCAAACTGAGCTGCTACTTCCCGCATGATAAAAATGGATTCTGCCTCCAGTTCCTGAAGGTGATTCAAACTGTAGTTCATTTTTCCTTTCTGTATTTAACCTGTTTTAAAACCTGACGAATCAGGTATCGGGTGCTTTTATTTATATCCCAGAGATCGGTTCTGATCTCAACGGTTGGATGAGTCGGTGGTTCATAAGGGGAATCAAATCCGGTCATGTTCTTTACCAGACCCAGCCGGTATTTTTTGTACAAGCCCTTCACATCGCGAAGTTCGCAGATTTCAATCGGGCAATTGACAAAGACCTCAACAAAGCGGTCTTCACCAATGATCTTTCGGGCCAGATCCCGGATTTCATGAGTAGGGCTAATAAAGCTACATAAGACAATAAGACCTGAATCGCTGAACATTTTAGCCACTTCCGCAGTCCGGCGGATGTTTTCGTGTCGGTCAGCATCGGTGAAACCCAGGTCGGAGCAAAGTCCGGTACGGATCACATCGCCATCAAAAACCTTGGTGAAATATCCCTTTTGCAGGATTGCAGTGTTAAGACTATCCGAAAGTGTTGTTTTACCGGATCCGGAGAGACCTGTAAACCAGATTACCAAAGGTCGCTGTCGGTTTAAGAACCGGCTTCTGTTGCGTCGGATAAAGCTATTGAAATCCGTCCATTGAGTTGGATTTGCATAGCGTTCAGCACTGCTTCTTCTGAATTTAATCAATTGTTGAAGTTTTCAGCAAAGATAAATATATCCACGCATACCGCCAAGCTGATATTTATCAGGCAAAATATTTACAAAATCGTATTCTCAAACTTGCGGTTAAATACCATTTCCCGGATTTCGGAATTTTATTAGCTTTGCAAAAACCTTACTGATGAGATACATTGCTGCTGTCGTTTTTACCCTATTTTGTTTCCAGCTGTTTGCCCAGCAATCAAGTGTTCTGAAACTGACCAACATAGACAAGCCCGAAAAAATGGCCGAGTTCAGAACCGGAGACCGGATTATCGTATATTTTGGCGATACAAGTGAAGTTTGCGGCAATATCAAATCCATTGATAAATTAAATCTGGTGGTTGATTCAGTAACGATCCCAATCAGCAAGGTGCAGATTATTGTTGACAGGAAACCAAAATCGGCCATGTTCAAGCTTGCTGGTGCAGGAATGGTCCTTGGTGGAGCTGCTCTCACCGTTGGAGGTTTTGCATGTCTGGCAGCCGGATTGTTGCCTCCGTCAGTCGAATCATTATATTATGTACCAGGAGGCCTTGTGCTCGATTATTTTGGTATTCATTTCATCATTCAGGGGATTAATAAACTGGGCGGAAAAGGGAAGCAGTACGATATTGGGTACAGATATACCATTGAAGTATTTGAATAACAGATTATTACATCCGTTATTAGGTAATTTTCAAGTTTTTTCTTTCATCCGTTAACAAATATATTTCAACCTTTAACTTATTCAGTATTGACATATGCAGGTATTTATATTCATTTTTACTTTACCTTTACATTACGGGATTAAAATCGTTTCATGCAACCCATCGATTGCAAATAATGTCTGATATTCAACAAACAAACAAAGAACGCTCCCTTGCGGAGGCCCAGCTGGTAAAGAATTGTCTTGCCGGCAGAGCCGAATCTCAGGAGTTGCTTTACAGGCGCTATGCCTCGAAGATGTTTGGCGTTTGTTTGAGATATGCCAAGAATAAAATGGAGGCAGAAGACATTATGCAGGAGGGTTTTATTAAAGTATTCCAAAATCTGAAAAATTTCAGATGCGACGGCTCGCTCGAGGGCTGGGTGCGCCGCATTATGGTGAATACTGCCATAAACTATTACAAATCCAATCTCAAATATCTTCAGACACTCGATATCGATGATTGCTCCAACAGAGAAAATGTTTCGGTTGAAGCAACTGACAATATAAGTCTGAAAACTTTGCTGACGCTCATTCAGAAATTGCCCGAAGGATATAGAATGGTCTTTAACCTTTATGTTATTGAGGGGTACAGCCACAAAGAAATTGCAAACTCTCTCGGGATCAGCGAAAACACTTCCAAATCGCAATTATCAAGAGCCCGCAAAGTTCTGCAGGAAAAGCTTAAAACGATAAACGCCGTGTGCTATGAACAGATTGCATGACAATGATCTGGACCGGCTTTTCGCTGAAAAGCTTGATGATCTGCGGGTTGAACCACCCGAAAGGTCGTGGAAAAAAGTGGCCGCGGGAGTTGCTATAACAACCACTGTTTCGACCACTGTTTTATCGAATCTTATTCGTCCCGTTGTTTGGTCGCTATCTACTATTGCAACTATTGTTTTAGTGACGGTGACCAATCCATCTTCAAACAATGAGTTTACAGCATCTCCGATTGCCTCGGGCAACGAACCAGCTCTGGATATTGAAATTGAAAGAATTTCTCCGCTGAGTGCCGCTGAAGAAATTCCGGCAATCTACAGACAAGAAACTCCGGATTTAATGCCTGTCAACATTCTGCCTGCTGCTGAAGAAACCTCAACAGACCTGGCTGAGAATGAACTACTGCCGATTTCAAATGAAATTAAGCCCGTAGTTTTCGACAGCATGGACTATCTGACATCGCTGAACGCAGCACAACTAAACGTTCCGCAACTGACCTGGAATCCTGAAAAGCTCAATTCGCCCGATTTGCTCCAGCCAGACAAAAGTATAATTCCGGCATGGTTCGATCTGAGTTATCAGACTGGTCCTGATATTTTTGATTTCGGCACGCAGGATGAAAACAGAATAACTTCACTTGCAATCAACAACGGAGTAGATCTTTCGTTTCATTTCTCCGATTTTTATCTTCGCACCGGTATTAATTCATTGAACCTCTTCCAGCATAATCAGTACAATTATGCAATGAATGAATATCAGCAGGTTGGCGTATATACAATGGTAGATAGCATGTCATTCACTCAAGGCGTTGATACTGCCGGAAATCCGGTGGTTATTCCTCAGTATTATACCAGTGCGCATCCTGTTTATGATTCTGTTGCTGTAGCACATTCAACCAAAGCTTCAGACCGTTATCATTATCTTGAAATTCCAATGGCTCTGGGATTCCAGAAAGATATTCGTCGTTTTTCAGTTTACGCTCAGGGTGGATTTACCTATACATTTTTGCTGAATGCATCCGAAAAAACACAAGCTGACTTCTACGAAGAAACCGGAAATCAGCCATTATCGTGGCAGACACAATCGTTGTCGCGCAACAAAGACTTCTGGTCATTCACACTTGCAGCCGGAGTGATTTACAATACAAATTCACGTCTTTCATTCGGCGTTGAACCAACATACCGTTATTGTCTGAGCCCGTTCTATGCAGGCGATGAACGTCTTGGGAAAGCCCCGGTGAGCTATGGAGTAAAACTCAGACTCGTTTATAAGTTGTCATACTGATGAAATTATTTCTATCACTCATATTTTCAACTGTCATTGTTTTTGCAGTTTGCGGGCAGAAAGGAATCGGGCTGGAAGGCCGCATCTTTGCTTCGGACAATAACATGCCGGTGGTCGATCAGAAAGTCTTTGTAGTCTTCGAATCGTCGGCTCAGCCTTATGTTCAGAATCTGAATAATTTAATTACAACTGCTTCCGACGGATCCTTTTCATTACACGCACCCAGTATCCCGACTTCGATCATTCCCCTTAAAGTAATGGTGTATACGTATGATTGCGATTTTCAACGAAAGGGTTATCTGATTACTTTCAATCAGAATGATGTGTGGGCCAGCGATGTGGATATTTCAATTTGTATGGGGGTGATTGATATGCCTTCAGAACCATTGCAGATTTCTCCATCAGATAACACCTGCCCTGCTTTTTTCGGAGCTGAAGTCAATGACAGTCTTAAGCGGAAATATCTGATTGAGGATTACAAGTGGACAATCAACAACCAGTTTGCGGGACAAGATCAATCAATTTCAACATTGCTTACAGAATCTGTCAGCAACATCAAAGTCACTCAAACATTTACAGATTCTTTAACCGGCTTTGTTTTCGACTCCATTCAATTCACAAAATCTATAACGACTCCAGCGACTGATTTCCATATTTTAGGAGGTACTGTTTTCTCGGGCTCAGTCCCAACAACCACCGGAAAGGCAGTGCTTTTAGGGCACAGCAACACCAGCTATTTCGCCATTGATACCTGTTATTACTCACAATACGGATATTTCTATTTTTCATCTGTACCCCGCTGCAACTATTCGGTTCGCATAATCGAAGCTGATAATATTATGCAGAGCACGGCCATTCCAACATATCTGGGTTCAGAACTCAGCTGGGAATCGGCAGTTTTCGCAAACCTGACGGATGATAATTTTAATGCCAATATTACACTGGCTCAACAGCAGTTCGGTGCAGGCATTTGCGAAATAAGCGGATATATCAATGACGCCAACCCGGCTGAATTTGATATTTTGTTGTACAATGAAAATATGATTCCTGTTTCATTTCGTCATTGCGACCCTAACGGGAATTTTCATTTCAACGGTATACCTTATGGTACTTATCGGGTTTTTACAGAAAAATTTGGAGTCGCATCTATGTCCGAAACGGTTCTACTTTCTATGTCCAACCCTTCTGCCTACATTTCGTTGAATACCATTACGCAAATTGATGAGTCAGCCAAAGTGAATTTCGCAATTTACCCCAATCCCGCCGCAGATTATCTGCAACTAACTCCCGCACCGGAAGGAGAAATTCATATTACATCGGTTGAAGGAAAAGAAGTAATGACGACATCAGCCACAGATGGAGTTGTTGACGTAAGACAACTAAGTGCCGGTATGTACTTCCTGCAAACCAGTCTGGACGGACAACCCGTTACGGTTCAATTCGTGATTTCCAGATATTAAAAAGGTTCTACGAGTTTTTGTGTGGAATACTTCGCAATGTTTGCAGGAAAACTACTAAAACAAAGGCGCAGTAAGTTCCCGGTCAAAGTATGAGATAAAGCATCTACTTCGGTGCCGGGATCTCCTCGAAAACCATTGGAGCCCTTGCTGAATCAATATTTCAGGAGACCCCGGAACTGAAGTCCGGGGACGTGGTTGTCTTGGCTGGGATTGCTGATGTGAAAACAAATTCGTGTATCATTTTGCGATTGATAATGATACAAACTACTTCATTATTAAAATTGAAAAATTTACCACTCAAAAAATCGTATCACCAACAAAAAAGCTCCGTTTCCGGAGCTTAAATATTCATCATTTTTTAATGTGACTATTCCTCTTTCAGCACTTCGTAGTGGCGGAATTGAGTAATCAGCGCGTAGTCGACTTTTATGTGATAGATAGCAGGCTCCCAGGTACTAATATCAATTGTGAACGGATTTTTGGTTACTCCGTATTCATTAATTTTGATATCCTCGTACGTTTTGTAAATCAGCAAATCATACTTCACGGCCTTAGGATCATCAATTTTAATGGTCAGTGTCTTTCCATCAGAATTGATTTGAATGTCATCGACCACTTGCTCCTGAGAAAATGCAGCACAGGAAGCAAAAAGCATTACGATAAAAACGAAATTTCGTATCATATTTCAGTGTTTTTCACAGGCAAATATACAAAAATTGCACAATAGGATAATGCAGCAAATTTCATCATCGCGCAAAAAAGAACTACTCAGCAAGAACCAGAATTCTGTTTTTCTGAACTTCGACAATCCCGCCTTTTACTTCAATTGACTCTTCAGCTCCGCTTTCAGTTCTTACGCGGATTATACCAGCGCCAATAGTGGCAATCATAGGAGCATGGTTGTTCAAAACCTGAAACGAGCCCTCGGTACCGGGGAACTGAGCCATACTGACTTCGCCCGCATAGAGCTGTTTTTCAGGACTGACAATTTCGATGCGCATAGGGCAGATTATTTCGATTGTTCAAGCAGTTTGCGACCTTTTTCAATGGCTTCTTCAATGGTTCCTACCAGGTTGAAAGCAGCTTCGGGATATTCGTCCACTTCGCCGTCGAGAATCATTTTGAATCCCTTGATGGTGTCTTCAATGCTTACAAAAACGCCCGGGATACCGGTGAACTGCGTGGCAACATAGAACGGTTGTGACAGGAAGCGCTGTACACGACGTGCGCGGTGTACCACGAGTTTGTCTTCTTCCGAAAGTTCATCCATACCCAAAATAGCAATGATGTCCTGCAATTCCTTAAGGCGCTGCAAAATAAACTTCACACGCTGAGCAGTATTGTAATGGTCTTCGCCAACAATGTTCGGGTCAAGAATACGTGAAGTTGAATCGAGTGGATCCACAGCCGGATAAATTCCAAGCTCAGAAATTTTACGGTTTAATACTGTGGTGGCATCAAGGTGAGCAAAGGTGGTTGCGGGAGCCGGATCAGTAAGGTCATCAGCTGGCACATAAACGGCTTGAACCGAAGTAATAGAGCCACGTTTGGTAGAAGTGATGCGTTCCTGCATAATCCCCATTTCAGAAGCCAGAGTCGGTTGATATCCTACAGCAGAAGGCATACGGCCCAACAGCGCAGATACTTCAGAACCGGCTTGCGTGAAACGGAAAATATTATCAATAAAGAACAGAATGTCGCGTCCCCCTGATTTTTCATCACCATCGCGGAAATATTCAGCAACGGTCAGACCGCTCAAAGCCACACGGGCACGTGCTCCAGGCGGCTCGTTCATCTGCCCGAACACCATAGAGAGAAGACTGCTTTTGAGTTTTTCCATATCAACTTTCGAGAGGTCCCAACCGCCTTGTTCCATGCTGTGTTTGAAATCGTCGCCGTAATTTACAAGACCGGCTTCGATCATTTCGCGCAGCAGGTCATTGCCTTCACGGGTGCGTTCACCCACGCCGGCAAATATCGAAAAGCCGCTGTATTGCTTTGCAATATTGTTGATGAGTTCCTGAATAATTACCGTCTTTCCTACTCCGGCACCGCCGAAAAGTCCGATTTTTCCACCTTTTGAATAGGGCTCAATAAGGTCAATTACTTTAATACCGGTATATAAAACTTCGGAAGCTGTACTCAGATTTTCGAATTTCGGCGGTTCGCGATGAATCTCATAGGTTTTGTCTCTGTTCACGGGCGGCAGGCCATCTATCGGATCGCCAATTACGTTGAAGAGACGACCGTTGATCTGATCGCCAACCGGCATAGCAATTGGCTTTCCGGTGTTTACCACATCCATACCGCGCGATAACCCGTCGGTGGCATCCATAGCAATGGTACGAACAGTGTTTTCACCAATGTCCTGCTGACATTCCAATACGAGTGTTTCGCCATTTTCGCGAACAACTGTAAGTGCATTATAAATATTCGGAAGATCTTCTTCGCGTTCAAAAACCACATCAATCACCGGTCCGATGATCTGGGCAATTTTTCCTGTCGTTGTTTCAGCCATAATCCAATGTATGTAGAGGGCAAATTTACACAAATTTTCATAGCAGCATTATCTGTTGAAAAAAATATTACTCATCTGTCAATCCTTTATGAATGCGGTAAATATTCGGATAAACGAGAGCTGAAAATTGTCAAAACTCAAAAAGGCATTTACAAATCTTTCAATTGTTGGAACAAAATATTATATTTGCTATTGGAACGTTCCGCTTTTAAACCCCGCTTGCTATGAAATTTCAAATAAAAAATCTGCGTCGAAAATTATTCGGATTTCTAAGTTTTTCAACTGCATTATTTGTGTTCCAGGCCTGTTATGGAGCGCCACAGGATGAAAGCACCGATGTGCTGTTTCATGGAACCATTGTTTCTGATTCAACCGATTTTCCGGTTCCCGGAATAAAAGTCAACGTAAACAGCGACCAATACGCTTTGACAGACTCAACCGGAACCTTCAGTTTTTATGTTCCTGCGGCTTCGCAATATCATTTGATTCTGACTGACGCAGACACATTGACGGACGGACATTATCTTGACAAGGACACCGTGCTGAGCGATATTTCAACCTCTGGAATTACGATCAGAATTGATCCCAAGTAAACTATAATTCCATTGTTCAAGCGCTTCAGACAAAAAAATCACGTTCGCTTTCGGCACAACGAAGCGGCAATTCATGAACTTTCGTATCTGTTCTGGGAATGCACCCTGCGCTGCAATCTCAATTGCCGTCATTGCGGAAGCGATTGTTCGGTCAGCAGTCAGTTGCCCGATATGCCTTTTGCCGATTTTCTGAATGCAATCAAACCGCTGCAAAAACAATATAAAAAGGACTCCATCATTGTAATAATGACCGGCGGGGAACCACTGCTGCGAAGCGACCTGGCTGAATGCGGCATGCAGCTCAGACAAAACGGATTCCGATGGGGAATTGTTTCGAACGGTGTTTTGTATAACAAAGACATGCACCACAAACTGCTGAATGCCGGCATGGGATCCGTAACAATCAGTTTAGACGGGATGGCCAAAACCCACGAATGGATGCGGAATTCACAACACAGCTTCGATGCCGCGCTGAATGCCATTAAGCTGATTTCTTCCAATCCACGACTCAACGCCGATGTGGTCACTTGTGTGAATCAGAAAAATATCGGCGAACTTGATGAAATACATCAGACGCTTTTACAAACAGGCATTAAATCCTGGCGTCTGTTCACAATCACACCGATCGGGCGTGCAGCCACTGACAGAGACCTTTCGCTCACCGATGAACAATTGAAATTTCTGATGGAATTTATTGTGGAAAAGCGAAAGGACAAACGCATGAAAACCTCCTTCAGCTGCGAGGCCTGGACTGGTGTATACGAAGAAAAAGTGCGTGACGGATTTTTCTTTTGCCGCGCGGGCATACACATCGCCTCTATTCTGGCCGATGGCAGCATATCAGCCTGCCCCAATGTTGATCGAAGCCTTGCGCAAGGCAACATTTATAAAGATGAGTTTCTTGATGTGTGGAATAACAAGTTTGACATCATGCGAAACCGCAGCTGGACAAAAACCGGCACCTGCGCCAATTGCAAAGACTATTCAATCTGCGAAGGCAGCGGACTGCACTGGTGGCACGGCGAGCGGACAGAGGTGCTGCGGTGTTTGGGGAAGGTGAAATAAAAGTACTTATCAAAAATAATAGTAATTTTAATTTCTCTTTTTGACGCCTTTAAAGTAGGAAAAGAGAATAATTTTCAGTCATGAAAAACGAAATCATTATATACCAGCCCAATGAGCTTGCTTCACATATTGAAGTGAGGGTTGATGAGGATACGGTATGGTTGTCTCTTAATCAAATTGCGCAACTTTTTGAAAGGGATAAATCAGTCATATCAAGGCACTTACGAAATGTTTACAAAGAAGGAGAACTTTCCATGGAAGCAACTGTTGCAAAAAATGCAACAGTTCAAATTGAAGCAGGAAGGGAAGTGAAAAGAGAAATAGAATTTTATAATCTTGATGCCATTCTTTCGGTGGGTTATCGGGTAAATTCAAAACAGGGAACTCAATTTCGTATGTGGGCAAATAAAATACTGAAAGATTATCTGCTTAAAGGTTATGCCCTCAATAACCGAATGAACCGCATCGAAGAAAATGTTGATTCGCTGGCGAAAAAAGTGAAAGGCATCGATTTGCAAATTAAAGCAGCATTGCCTCCAAGCCAAGGTCTTTTTTTCGACGGACAAATTTTCGATGCATACACTTTTGTGTCTGAACTGATAAAATCGGCAAAACAGAGTATTGTTCTGATTGATAATTATGTTGATGAAACTGTTCTGACATTACTTTCCAAGCGAAAAAAGAGTGTTTTCGCTATTATTTATTCTTCGCAAATTACAAAACAACTGAAACTCGATTTGCAGAAACACAACCAACAATATGCGCCCATTGAATTGCTGGAATTTTCAAAATCGCACGACCGCTTTCTGATTATTGATGAGGTGGTTTATCATTTCGGTGCTTCGCTCAAAGACCTTGGCAAAAAATGGTTTGCGTTTTCGAAAATGGAAATGACCTCCGGGGAAATTCTTTGCAAATTGAGGATTTGAGAGGTGGAATGAGAGTGTTGGTGGAGTGATTGCTCAAAACTTGCTGTCTTTGAATTTTAGAATCCAGAGCAATACCCGACGACATCAGTATGAAGACTTACAGAACAATACTTACAGGTCAACTCCACGAAATAAACTGAATGCCGATATTTTCAAAGACCACGGAGATATTGAAAAACATCCCCGACGATTCCACGTCAGCGATAAAGCGACTCAAGCCACAGCTGCTGACGGTAGAATGTCGGGAAACACACAACATTCTGTCGTCCGGATGACATTAATTTGCGAAAGGGAACGGACACGGAATTCCGCCGGCAGGCGGACAAGCTGTTGGGTGCATTGCAAAATCTTTGTTGTTAGTTTCGATATCTCGGTCTGATATTTCAACTTAATAAAGGACTCAAGTAAATCTTGAAATCACAATTTGAGATTTCAAGTTCAGAGCATGGAGGCGCAAAAACTGCCTTTTGCATTTACCGGACAGGGTTTTTCAATGCTTAGTTCATTTCTTCTCCAGCGCACTCAGGTCGCCTATGGCGACGCAGAGAGGCTGGAGAAGATGCAAATTACAATCTCAAATCAAATCGCAATTCAAAAATCACAAATCTAATTTCTAAAATCTACAGCCCTTCGTCGTACCAGCTGGCATACATCATATAGTTTTCCGAAATGCGCATCACTTCTCCTTCGAGGAGCGATTGGTCAATTGATTTAATCTTTTTTGCAGGCATGCCACCATACACAGAACCGCTTTCAATGCGGGTTCCCTTGGTGACAACCGCTCCGGCCGCAATGATACAGTTGCTTTCCACCACCACATCATCCATTACGATTGCGCCCATTCCAATCAAGACATTATCGTGAATCGTACATCCATGAACAATAGCGCCATGTGCGATGGAGACGTTGTTTCCGATCGTAACCGGACTTTTCTGATAAGTGCAGTGAACGACCACATTATCCTGGATGTTTACATTATTTCCGATCCGGATGGAATGCACATCGCCACGAATAACCGCATTGAACCACACGCTGCAATTGTTGCCCATGACCACATCGCCTGTAATGGTGGCATTTTCAGCAATCACACATTCAGAGCCAAATTCGGGCAAAATTCCTTTCACTTTTTTGATCAGTGCCATCGGTGTAGTTTTTTGCAAAGATATAAAAGCATGCGGCATAGGGCATGCGGAGCTCAACTCACAACGCGCAATGCTTGGGGCATGGGGCGCAAAGCTTGCGGCATGAAGCAAAGGGCATGGCGGCTTTCGACAGAAGGCGCTGAGCTCATGAACTTCACTGTCACGGATAACATATCCGCGCCAGTGAGGGGCATTGGGCACGGATTGCAAATCCGCGCCAGTTACTGTAACGCGTAACGACTGTAACGTGTAACGAAAAAAGTTAAAAAGATAAAGGGATAATGATAAAAGCACACAGGGCATTTTACCAAATCAGGCAAAATTTGTACTTTTACGGAAAATATAATCATCATGAAAAGATTCCTATTGATATTAGCAGCGGCAGCTATCATGTTGCCCGCACAGGCACAGAAAACGAAAGTGTCAGAAAGCATCGAAAAAATCGGTGACGGAAAAAATAATTGTCTGGTAGTGACCATTACCGGCGCCAGCGAAGATGATGTTGCCAAGGCATGGAAAGATAAAATGAAAGACACCGGCGGAAAAGTTTCCGGAAAGAAGGAAATGTTTGTTGATGATGCATCGTTGCCCTCCATTTCTTCAAACGCAATTGATATTTACTCTGTTATTGATGAGAAAGGCGGAGATGTTCGCTTTATGGTCGGATTCAATCTGGGCGGCGCCTATCTGAATTCAAAAGAACACGCTACTGGTTATAAAGTAGCCGAAAAAATGATTTATGATTTCGCTGTTGAACAGGCCAAGCTTGCGGTACAGAAAAAAATTGACGAGCAAAAAGATGTGATTGGTAAAACAACAAAAACCGTTGAAGGTCTGACTAAAGACAACGAAAAACTCGCAAAAGACATTGAAGATTACAAAAAAAGAATTGAAGATGCCGAGAAAAATATTGAAGACAATAAATCAAGCATTATTACCGGCAACCAGAATCTCGAAGATCAAAACAAAGCTCTGAAGGAGCTTGAAAAGAAACTCAGTGAGGTGGATTAATACGTATGGAAAAAACAATTCTTATTACAAACGACGATGGTATTGATGCGCCTGGCATCAAATTTCTCATTTCATTTCTAAAACCGCTGGGAAAGCTGGTAGTCGTAGCTCCCGAAACAGGAATGTCGGGCATGGGGCATGCCGTAACCATTAAAAACCCGCTGCGCATCCAACATCTGCCAAACGATGGCGATGTAGAAAGATACACCACCAGCGGCACGCCGGCTGATTGCGTAAAACTTGGACTCAACCAGGTTTTAAAATGCAAGCCTGATCTTATCGTCAGCGGCATCAATCACGGCAGCAACCATTCCATCAATGTGCTGTACAGCGGAACCATGGCTGCGGCGATTGAAGGAGCCATGCAAAATATTCCGTCAGTTGGGTTTTCGATGTGTAATCCAAGTACAAAAGTTGATTTCAGCTTCATGGAATCGTACGTCCAGAATATATGTACACGACTGCTGAAAACCGGACTTACAGCGGGAACCTGCATCAATGTGAATTTTCCGAATACCGACAAACCCGCTGGAGTGAAAGTCTGCCGCCAGAGCATTGGCTATTGGAATGAAGAATTTGATTCACGTCTCGATGTGCACCACCAGCCCTATTACTGGCTTAAAGGAGATTTCATTATTCCTGAAGTGCAGGAAGACACCGATGAAAATGCGCTGCAGCAAGGTTTTATAAGCATCGTTCCTGTCACCATAGATCTCACAGCTCATACCGTACTCGATATCACCAGAAATCAATTTCAGGGTTTATGAAAGAATTTTTCAGAAGAGATAATTTCTGGCTTGGGATGGGCATAGCCATCATTTTGCCCGTACTCACGTGGTTGCTCATTAAGGGACTGACTGAAATTTTTGCAGGAAGTAATGGTAATATGTTTCAGCAAAGTACAGAACAATTGCTGGCTATCTGTTCCAACCTGATACCGTTCAGATATTATCTCGTAAAATTAAAAGCAGATAAAACCGGAAAAGGAATCATGCTTGTCACTTTTCTTTTCGCGATGTTGTATTTTTATTTCAACTGGGCTGCATGAAGTATTTCATTATAGCCGGCGAAGCATCCGGCGATCTGCATGGCTCCAATCTGGTCAGGCATCTCAAACTAAAGGATGAAGCCGCTGAAATTCAGGCCTGGGGCGGCGATCGGATGATTCGACAAGGCGCTTATGTAAAAAAGCACATCCGGGAGCTAGCGTTCATGGGCTTTGTAGAAGTGCTGATGAATTTGCGTACAATCATGCGAAATTTTAAACTTTGCAAATTGCAGGTTGAAGATTTTAATCCCGACGTACTAATATTAATCGATTATCCCGGATTCAACCTGCGAATGGCCAGGTGGGCGCATGAAAGAAATATCAGAGTTGTTTATTACATTTCGCCGCAGGTCTGGGCCTGGAAAAAATCGCGTGTGAAAACAATCCGGCGCAACGTAGATGAGATGTTTACCATACTTCCTTTCGAAAAAGAATTCTACGCCAATCATGGAATGACCGTGAAATACGAAGGACATCCACTCATTGACGCCATCGAAGGTTTTAAAAATAATGGCGCTCAATCCGATTTTCAGAATCACGAAAAACCAATACTGGCGATACTTCCGGGCAGCCGAAAGCAGGAATTGAAAAAAATGTTTCCGGTCATGCTCGAAGCATCGGATGCTTTTGCTGATTCGCATAAAATTATAATCGGTGCTGTCAGTCTGCTTCCCAAAGAACTATACAACACCGGTGGTCGCGACATTGAAATAGTAACCGATCAGACCTATGCGTTGCTATCGAAGGCACAGTGCGCATTTGTGACAAGCGGCACCGCTACACTCGAAACAGCATTGTTCCGCGTCCCGCTTGTGGTCTGCTATAAGGCCAATGCAATATCATACATGATAGCGAAAAGACTTGTCGGGAAAAACATACTTTTTATTTCGCTGGTAAATCTGATTGCAGGAAAAGAAGTCTGCAGGGAGCTTATACAGGGAGATCTGACAAAAGACAATATGGTCGAAGAAATGAAAAAGCTCATTCCACCAAATTCGGCGCGAGAAAAAATGCTTTCGGAATACGATTTGCTATACGCGAAACTTGGCGGATCTGGCGCATCAGAGCGGGTTGCCTCGCAGATTGTCAATATTTGTAAGTCCTGATATGAACACAAAATTCCTGTTGTTTTTTTTCATCGCAATTCTGAATGCCTCATTAACACAGGCACAACAGGATATTAAGGTGCGCATTCATTCTGATAAAAGTGTTCATTCTCTTGATTTAATTGTTTTTTCCGGAACCTACCAATTGCAGGATACCGCTGGAAACACAGTGAAATTATTCAACAAAGGAGATTCGCTCCATATTGCTCCGTTCAATTACGACCTTGTTATTTTTACTAAAACCGACACTATCTTTTGTGGAAAACAATTGATATTGCGAAGTGTCGGTTTTCTGAATATTTTTCAACTGACAACGGGTAAGTCAACCCGGCTCTACGACGACGACCTCATTGTTTCGCTCAGGATTGACAAGTCGTTATGGTTGCTCAACGAAGTCAAGCTTGAGCATTATGTTGCAGGTGTTGTCCAGTCCGAAGCCGGCATCGCAAAGAACAATGAATTTTACAAAGTACAGGCAGTAGCGGCGCGCACGTATACACTTAAAAATATTGAGAAACATGCGGCGGAAGATTATCAGATGTGCGATCAGACATGCTGTCAGGTTTACAAAGGGCGCTGTGCCAATACGGAGATTATGATTGCAACTTCGCAAACGGCAGGCGAAATAATTATTGATTCGACCTCAAAACAACTCATCATTGCAGTATTTCATTCCAATTCAGGTGGCCAAACCTGCAACTCCGAAGACGTGTGGGGAAGACCGCTTCCGTATCTCCGATCGGTTAATGATCCGTACAGTGTTTCACAAACCAGCTACAGCTGGCAGAAATCAATGCCCCGCAGCGAATGGCTCGATTACCTGAAACGAAATTTCAATTATCCCATCAGCGATCCGTCTTCGGCAGCCAAAGTAACAAGTTTCACGCAAGCCAATCGACAAGTGTATCTGACAGGTAATATCGGACTCAGGAAAGTTCGTGAAGATTTGAAACTACGCTCGACATTTTTCAGCATTAAAGAAGACGGGAGCAATGTTGTATTCACCGGTCGCGGCTTCGGACATGGCGTTGGGCTGAGTCAGGAAGGCGCCATCAACATGGCAAGACAAGGTTTTTCATATACCGATATTCTGAAGTTTTATTACCTTGGTACCGAAATTACTACCATCGAATCTCTTTCAACCTCTGAATAAAAATACAATCATGAATTCCTGGTCAAAAGCACCCTTTGTCAGGATATTAATTCCATTTATTGCCGGCCTGCTCGTCTATCGCAGCGGCTGGGCTTTTGCTGACCCTTCGTGGATAATGCCGTCATTGCTGGCCTTGCTGATTGCTTTAGCAGCCTGGATGTTTGTTTTCAAATCGCTCAACACTTATAAAATAAGATTTATTCAGAGCATCATAATAATTTACTGCGTTCTCTCATTCGGATGGCTGACTGCCCATTACGGCGACTTCCAAAACAAAACCGATTTCATCGGCGATCTGCCGGCAAATCAACAAGCCGAACTTATAATAAAAATTGATAATACTGTTGAGCAGAAGAACAGCAACATGAAAACTACGGCATCGACCCTTGCTGTAAAAACCGACTCTGGCTGGTCGAGATGCAGTGGAAAAATACTGCTGTATATTTCAAATCCAGACACGGTTGCTACGCTGGAATATGGCGATGTCATTGCTGTTAAATGCTATCTCAACGAAGTGCAGAACCCTCTCTTCAATTCGGATTTCAATTATAAAAAATACCTGGCCGATAAAAACATTTTTCATCAGACTTATGTGCGAGACGATCATTACACCGTCCTTGAAAATAAACAGGGAAACGCGGTCATGACTTTTGCACTGGGAGTGCGTGATAAAATGGTCAGGATTCTACAGAAACAACTCGGCGATAATGATGAATTTGGTGTGGTATCAGCCATGCTCACCGGATACAGAGCCGATATCAGCGCCGATATGATGAATGCCTATTCCAAAGCAGGCGTGATTCATATCATGTCTGTTTCGGGTTTACATGTCGGAGTCATCTACATCATGATTACCGCATTCATAGGCCTTTTTGGATGGTTCAAAAAGAAAAAATGGCTGAATGTTTTGCTAGTCCTTTCACTCATTTGGTTCTATGCATTTCTGACAGGATTGTCGGCGTCGGTGCTACGCTCTGCAGTCATGATCACCTTTGTCGTAGTGGGTACTGCCATGCAACGCTCCATAAGTCCATACAATAGTTTGGCGGCGGCCGCATTTATTTTGCTCGCTTTCAATCCGGGCAGTCTGGGCGAAATCGGCTTCCAGCTTTCGTTTGTGGCAGTATTAGGCATACTGCTTTTTCAGCGACCACTGTACAATCTGTGGCATATCCGCAACAAATGGCTCGACAAAATATGGCAGCTGGCCTGTGTTTCACTGGCAGCCCAACTAATCACACTGCCATTTATTCTATATTATTTCGGACAATTTCCTGTGTATTTTCTGATATCAAATCTTTTGGTTGTACCACTCTCAAGTCTCGTTCTGTACGCAGGAATGGCCGCCGTATTGCTGTCGTGGATTCCCTTTGTTAATATTGCCGTTTCATTTGCAACAGTATGGCTTACCAAGGCAATGAATTTTATCGTAACCACCATAGAATCATGGCCGGGATCGGTTGTAAGCAACATCTATATTTCCGCATGGCCGGCATTGATACTTGTTGTAATAATTGCGTTGGGTTATATGTTGTTTTACCACCGAAAAATCAAAATTCTTTACGCTATACTTTTTCTCGCAATTATTGCCACATTGTTTGAGTGGAATTTCAAGTCGCAAATAGAAAAAGAAAAAGAAGCGTTTTTTATTAAAGACGGTAAGGAATTTATTGTAGGCATTAAACAGGACAAGTCGGTTTACCTCATGCTGCCTTCGGATACATTCACGTTGTCGCAATATCTGAAAACAAGACTGGAAAGGTTTGCCGACAGAAATTCGCTTCAGACCATCACTGCTGGTGAAATGTTCAATGATAAATTGGTTTTCCGCCACGAGAATTTCATCGGCTGGAATCAATTTCGCATGCTTGCATGGAACGAGCGCAAAATGCCACCGGGCACACCTGATCTGCCTCCTGTAGATTTGATGCTGGCTCCAATGCTGAGCAAGTATTATTTTGAAAAATATCAGGAATCATTGCCAACAAAAATTGTTTTCTCGAAAATGAAAACAAATAATCCGCAATTCGTAAATATTTCAGGAAAAAAAGAATGGAGTTTTAAGAAATAAAGTTCAGACTGTTCACAAACTTATTATTTCTTCTTTGATTGCATATCGAATCATGTCGGCAAGTGAATGCAGATCCAGTTTTTTCATGATGTTTTCTTTATGCGTTTCGACAGTTCTCGGGCTGATAAAAAGTTTGTCGGCAATTTGCTTATAACTATTTCCTTCGGCAAATCCCTTAAGTACTTCGGTTTCGCGATCGCTCAAAACCGCATTAATGCTGTCTGATTGAGCACCCTGCTGCTGCTTTTTAACATAGCTTTTGTACAGGATTTGTCCTATACTCATACTGAAAAACTGCTCAAAAGAAGCAACAGAAGCAATGGCATTGCGCAATTCGGCCATGGAAGCATCTTTTGAAACATAGCCGTAAACTCCTTTTGTAATCGCTTTCAAAACGGTGTCTTCATCCATCATTCCTGAAAAAACCAGAAGACGCGCATCGGGAAGCTTGCGAAGGATTTGATCGGCCAGATCAATGCCCGAACCATCCGGGAACTGAATATCAATTACAGCCACGTCAAACGGATTTTTCTCCATCAATTTAATAAATCCATCGATGGTAGCCGATTCAAAAACAAGCTCCAGTTCGTCATCTGCAAGACACATAAGCCGGATACCATCTCTTACAATGGTATGGTCATCAGCAATGGCAACTCGTATTTTCATATCAAGAGCTATGGGCTAAAGGTAAAATAATTCTGAAAACACTCCCTTCTGACGATGTAGAAGCCAGATGAATATTGCTGTTCATTTTTTTCAGCAATTCAGCGGAAATAAACAAACCAAATCCGCCTCCACGCGAAGGCGCATCGGGAGCCATTTCCCCGAATAAGCGAGCGGCGACTTCATCCTTAATCCCAGGACCCTGATCGCGTATATCAACAAAACAACTGCTATTTTCGGTAGTAACGCAGACAGATATTTCATTGCCGGCATTGGAGAATTTTACTGCGTTCGATAAAACATTGCGAAATGCAATATGCAGCAATCCCCGATCGGTCATCACATTTATTTTTTCAGGGATATCCGTTTTCAGTAATATCTGCTTTTCATTCATTGCGCCATGACAGTCAGCAACAGCTTCATGAATGCAATCCGACAGAAGTACCGGAGCTGTTACTACTTTTGCACCACTTTGTTGTGTAAGAGACCAGTGCAACAACCCGCGCAACATGTTTTGCAACTCGGTTGCTGAGATTTCAATATCGTTCAGATATTTCTTGATTTCCTGCGGCGGAAGCTTATCAACAGCCGTATTCAGCGCAGAAGTAATTCGACTGAAAGAAGTGACAGGCGAACGCAGATCGTGCGAAATAATAGCAAATAAGCGGTCTTTGAAAGCATTGACTTCTTCAAGTTGCTTGTTTTTCTCATCCAGCAGGCGATTAATTTTTTTACGTGTACTAATTCTGTACACAAAAAACAATGCTATCACAACCGCAAAAACAAACAGGAAAATAAGGATATTTCTGGTATTGCGTATTGATTTTATGCGGCTTTCCTTTTGCAGCAAATCGGTTTTTTGCTCCTGTATTTTACGTTCTTTTTCCGAAGTCTGGTAAAGAGCTTCATACTTTACCATGGATTCGTTTTTTTGCTGATTAAAAATAGAATCATTGTATCGGATATACAACAATTGATTTTCATAGGCCTGTTTCCAGTCACCCATCATGGCATAGGTTTCACCAAGGTTTTTGTACCCCTGCCTGAGCTGATTGATCAGCCCGCTGCTGTCGGCAAGTTCAATTCCGCGGCTGACATATTGAATGGCTTTACTATGATTTTTCTGAGCATTGAAAAGAGCTCCCAGATTGATGTACATGAAAGATTCGGCATCGGTATTTCCGGCCAGCCTGTAATATTTCAACGACTGCTCGGCATAAAATGCCACCGAATCAAGATTTTGCTCAACATAAAACATCGCTGCAAAGCCATTGTACACATCGGCAAGGCCGGGGTAATAATTATTTTTCCTGAAAACAGCCACGGACAGACTATACTTCTCGCGGGCAAAATCCATTTTCCCCTCATCCACATCGAGCGACCCCAATTTGTAATACTGATCGCCAATATTGATAGTGTCGCGCAACTGTCTGTATATTACCAACGCTTGTTCATAATAGGATCGGGATTTTTTCAGATCGCCAATGCGCATATAATCTGTTGCTATTCCATTATTGGCTGCAGCAAGCATTGCTTCATTACCCATCTTTTTTGCTAAGGCAAGAACTGTGAAATCAAGATTCAGAGCTTTGTCATAAGCCCCATTGCGGCGCTCTTCGGCGGCCTGTTCAAGCAATGAATCAAGCGCAGCATCATTCTGTCCAGTTCCGGCAAACGAAAATATGATTGTCAACCATACTGCAAAAACAATCCTGTTTATCAGCTTTGTCATATATAAGGGCAACTATCTGGCAAATATAACATAATTGTTAAACCAACATCCAAATTTAACAGCCCGGAATATAAAACCGGAATCTTCTGCCTAAACAAAAGACTCCGGTCCAAAATTATCAAAATCAACTATTTTTTGATGAACTGTCCGGTTTTGACGGCATCAGCGTCTGAACATTGAATAAAATAATTTCCCGGTGCCAGTGAACTGATTTCAATTGTTTCATGAGATTTATATCCCGACTGAACCAATCGTCCTGACTGATCAAAAATATTATACCAATGGCTTCTGTCTTCATCAATACGAATAAAATCATCGGCCGGATTCGGATAAATGATCAATGTGTTTTCAGGTTCTGATTCCCGGCTTTCAAATCCAACACTTTGCAACTCGCCACGATAAAGAATCGCGCTGTTGTAACCAACCGCATACATTTTGCCCGAGGTCGTTTTCGTCAGATCTCCAAGCAGCCACCAGGTGTGATGCTCCATCTGATTCCAGTTTTGTCCATAATCAGTCGAATAAGCAATCAATCCCTCCATTCCGCAGGCAAACACTGTATCTGCCGAAGGACAATACAACCGGGATATCCCCAATGTCATGTTGGTTACTGATTCTGACCAGGAAAGGCCTCCATCGGATGAATACAGAAAACCTTCGTTATTCGTTCCCACAACTACATGCAAGCTATCAATGAAACAAACTGCTTTCAGATACATGCTGGTACCGGACGCAATACTGGTCCAGGTTTGTCCGCCATCGGTACTGCGATAAATTTTTCCGCTCTGACCAACACATAGACCCATACTGCTGTTGTAAAAATCAATGTCGTACAACCCCGTTGTAAATCCTGTACTGATGCTGGTCCACGTTGTTCCTCCATCGGCGCTTGTAAGAACTGTCCCTGCCCATCCACATGCTACAGCAAAAGAAGCGTTTATTTTTTTTATGCTGTACAAAATATTGGTTGTTCCGGAAACCAGAGTCGACCATGTTTCACCGGCATCGGTGGTATGCAGTATTCTTCCTGCACCAGCGCAGGCCAATGCTTCGGTGCTGCTGACCAATTCAATGTCAAAAATCTCCTGCGTCGTTCCGGCAGCAACACTGTCCCACGAAAGGCCTTCGTCTTCTGTCCGGAAAATAACGCCGTTCGAGCCCGCAACAACCCCGGTCTGATCGTTGAAAAAAGCAATGGCATTCAATCGAACGGCCTGAGTCATCCGGTCGGTTGTCAGATCAACCCAGTTGCTTCCGGCATCAACAGAACGATACAGGCGGCCACGTTCATTTCCCGCAAACACATTTCCTGCGGCATCTGCATAAATGGCATAGATATAATCGGCATTCGGATTATGGCACTGAATCCAGTTTGTACCACCATTGGTGGTTTTGAAAATGGTTCCGTCGGCGCACAAATATCCGGTTGATGCATCAATGAAACAGATATCATTAAAATAATCATGCGTTCCTACCGATTGGCTTGCCCAGCTAGTTCCGCCATTGGTTGTTTTGTAAATGGCACCCCAGTCACCGGCCATCCATCCTGTATTCTCATCGGTAAACCAAACGCATTGAAAGTCTTCGGCCAGATAGGTGTCATGCTCTGTCCAGGTGGCGCCGCCATCAGTTGTTTTCATAAAATAACCATCTTCAGTAGAAACATAACCGGTAGTGGCTGTTGGAAAATATATATCGGTAAATGTTTCGCTTGAGCCGGTACTGACTGCGGTCCAGTTGTCGCCGCCATCGGTGGTTTTAATCATCACTCCGTAATCAGCAATGATAAACCCGGTTGTATTATTCAAAAACCAGAGGCCGGAAAAGTCATCACCGTTGAATGTGGTGTTGATCACATTCCATGTTGAACCACCATCGGAGGTACGCACAAATGTTCCCTGAGAACCGCATGCAAAACCATGTGTGGCATCAGTAAAATGCAAATCGGTTAGATAGTCTGAGGCAATAGTCCCTTCCATCGTCCATGTTGCACCGGCATCAATTGTTTTCATCAGTGCTCCTCCACCGGTGATAGCAAAGCCATTGCTGGTTGAAACAAATGCAATATCGTTTATCGGATCACCCTGTGGTTGTGGGTTTAGCCAGTTCCATTGAGCCGATGCCAGCAAAGGAACAATCAGCATTATGATAAGAAATAATTTTTTCATAGTTGGTTATTTTTCTTTAAGTTCATTTACCATGATATGCAACATTATCTGACGAGCTTCGGCAATCAACCGCTTTTCGTGCTCATTGCATTTTTCAAGCATTGCTTCATCAAATGAATCGAGACTGTTCCATGCTTCCTGAATTTTATTCCGCCTGATCAACCGTTGCACCTTACGCAATTTTTGATCAACTTTTTCTGCACCCAGTCTGTCTTTCATGCAAAACCTAATTAGAGTTTCATGATCTGATGAACAAATTCTGACATTCGCAAAAAGTATATTCCCGGCTGCAGGTCCGATATATCAATACTTTCAGGACCACTGATTTCAACCGACAAAACCAGATTCCCGCAAGTATTAAAGATGTACACTTGCTGAGGGAACGTCATTCCATGCGGGTTTACAATAATGCTGTTGGTTGCCGGATTTGGAAATACGCCTACACTGTAATCGGTCATCTCTGAAATGGCCGTTGTGGTTTCGGCCTGCCCGGTTGCAGAATAATCGGAAAAACCATAATTATTTAATGACCGTAGTCTGAAATAATAGAGTTGACCAGGTGTCAATCCACTGACGGAATAATTAAGTCCTGTTACAATTACACTGTCAAATCCCGGCAACAATGAAGCAAAATTATCATCCGAAACAAACAAGGCATATTGGGTGGCATTGGTGCCAGCTGTCCAGCTTGCAGTAAAGGAATAATCGTCAATGACCGTAACAGTATTTGGAACAGGAGCAGCAATATCGGCCTGCAAAATAATTGAAATGGTTGTATCATTTGCAATACCTGTGGCCGAAGAGAATGGCAGATAATGGCTTTCATTCACCTGTATCGTAAGTGACGGCGATTTGAGCACATTGCTGAAAACCGCTTCACCAGCGGCATTCGACACAAGTGAATCACCATTAAACAAAACGCCTGCTGAAGACACCGGATTATCAAAAACATTTTTCAGCTGAAAAGTTACCATGTGGAATTTTTTCAGTTCAACAAGAGTTGTGGTATCACTCGAAATGACAACAGAGCCGGTATCGCTCATATGTCCCGGTAAGCTGAAAATATAATTGTATGTTCCACTGTTTAATCCATAAACTTCATTGATTCCGGCCGGATACGAAACAGAATTAAAATTCATGGCGGCATTGGTCAGTGTATCGCCGCTATCGTTTGTTACAACAAAGCTGATGTCGAAAACAGGCGTTGCAGCTTTGCGCAGAATAATGCCATCGTCGCCTACAATGTATCCGGTGCCATCGGGTGTGAACCACATTTTGTACAGCGCCCTGTATGTGCCACTTTCAACAAGTTGCCAATTCTGACCCTGATCTGTTGTTCGATATAATTTACCCATATTACCCATGGCATACCCCAAAGAATCATTCACAAAGTAGAGTTCCTGAAGGCTTACGCCGCAGTTCAGCATTTGCCCCCAGTTCAATCCACGGTCGTTTGTCATATATATTCTTCCCCAGGAATTTACAAACAATCCCGTGTCAGCATCGAAAAAGTGAATGCCCTGAATGGCAGGATTAACCGTAATCATATCAGTATATGAAACACCACCATCAAACGTATATCTGATTCCACCATTTAGAAAACCAAAAAAAGCGGTATCGGAATTCAATGCAAAACCCGAATAAACCTGGGAATAAGAACCCGATTCGGACCATGTAAGACCTACGTCATTGGTAATAAACATTCCTTCGGTGCCATAAGCAAACAGTTGGGTTGCCGATGCACGCTCAATACCTCGGGCTACTCCCATATCAATTCCGTAATTAAACTGCGTCCAGGTTTGGCAGGTGTCAGTGGACACAAAATAGGAAGAATCACTGCCAGCGGCAATTATCCGGTCTGTTGTGGCTACGCAGATTCCGCCAAGATCAATTGCTGCGCTGATTTGTGAAGTAGCCCATGTAAAGCCACCGTCTGTTGTTTGGCGGAAATAACCATTTGTTCCTGCAGCAAAGCCGGTCTGATCGTTTATAAAAACAACATCGGACAGATTTGTATTCATTTCTCCAATATGCAAAGTATCCCAGGAAATGCCATCTGTAGTGCGGATAATCAAACCACCGGGGCCTGTAGCAAGCAGGCTGCCGTCGCTCATTTTGTGCAGGCCATTCAAATCTGCTTGAGGATTATTGTACGACAGCTGCAATGTTGAACCAGTATCTGCTGTTTTGAATATATTGTTTCCATAATAATCAAGGAAGAACCCTGTTGAGTCATCGAAAAATTCAAGGTCTTTCATTGGCTCTGTAAAAATCTTATACAAACTCCAGGTCAACCCGGAATCATGACTCAATGCAAGTTTTCCATTATATGACAATAAAAATCCATTGACCGCATCCGGGAAGCTGAAGTCAAGGGGTCCGTCGCCAGTGAAACGAAATACAGAGTCCCATGACAGTCCCAGGTCATCCGACATATAAAAATCTCCATCACCTGGAATCATAAAACCCCTTCCTGCGTCATTAAACCCAAGTTTAATAATAGTATAGAGGCCTGTCAGCGAAGTTGTGATCCAGCTTGCACCACCATTCACGGTGTGTTGGGTTGCCTCGTAATCACCCACAAAAACCACTGAATCGGAGCGCACGCTCATGGTTTCAAAATAAGTGGATGGATTGTATAAAACCTCCGCCCACGTCGCACCGCCATCGGTGGTTTTCAGAATTTTCCCGAAATATCCGCCGCCGTCTTTATGCCCGCCGCGAATGTAGCCCACGTTGCTGCTGCTGAAAGCTATTTCATACAATGAGTATTTCACACCAATATACATAGCATTCCAGGTGGCTCCGCCATCGGTTGTTTTCAGAAAAGTGCCGCCCGAACCGACCGCAAAGCCATTGTTTGCATCGGTAAAAGTTACATCATAGATTTTCGAATTGTACGCTGCATTGCCAATTTCGACCCACCCCTCATCAATAGCGGTTTGCGAGTTTCCACTCAGTGATAAAACAGCAATCACCGCAAAAAACAAAATAGTTTTCATGATTTTTTTGTTACAAAGGAAACCTGAATTCAGGTCCAAATTCATCAGGAATTTTCCGGATTATGAAAGAATAAAATCCGGAGAATACCGGATGAGATGCAAATGCAGATCGCCATAATTTTGCGACAAACAAAAACACAAAACTGATGAAAACAAAAGCATTACTTGTATTTTTTCTGTCGATTTGCCTGATTACAACATCCAGGGGGCAAATAAGCCCGAACATAATTTATCCCGCGCAAGGCACATACTCTACACGGGATTATCCTTTCGATGGCAGCGATGGATATACCTACAATGCCTCCATTTACAACAAAACCCAGATTGGGCTTAGCGCCCGGGTCCGCGCACTCACCTTCTTTGTTGAAACCGCTTGCCCCGACAGTGTAACCATAACCATTGCCTATAAACATCTGACAAATGCAATGTTTGGCGGATACGACACGTATGCAAATGTCAGTGCGGGATCTACCATTGTTTTCAGCGGAAAAGTTGCCTTCGATGCCGTCGGCGAAAAAATCATCAATCTGCAAACTCCTTTTGACTATGACAACAGTAGTCATTTGGGAATATACATTTCTGCAGCCTGGGGTGGTACAGGCCCGGCTGTAGCTCCAAAATTTCGCTGCAAAGTGGTTGATTCATCCACCGAATATGTTACCATGAGCTGGGGTCAGGACAACAGTTTTCCAACATCGCAGCTTTGCCAGTTAACCGACTATCTGCCCGCAATCGGATTGAAATTTATTGCACCTGATCAGCCGGTAATCGGTGCAATACTGGATTCCTGCAACAGCATTGATCTTACTTCAATTGTTTTTGTCCCGGCTGAAGAAAATATTCTCATCGCTTACAATCATACAGGAAATATGTCAACTCCTGCTTGCGGAGTTATCTACACCACGGGTGACACCCTGAGCGACGGAACGGAAATTTTTTATGCAGGACCTGCAGGAAATCACACGCATAGCAACCTGCTTTCAGGCGCCCAATATGCCTATAAAGCCTGGGCTTTTAACACAACTACACATATCTACAGTCAAAATCCGGGCAGCACCACTGTCAATACAAATTATACTATTCCTTATCTTACATCATTCGATGGTGGAGTTGGCCTTCCAAACCTATGGACCGGCGATTTTGAGAACCTGACGGGCCATGGCGAAACTGACCAGGGTGTCGCCGCTGAGTTGACTCCGGCTGAAACATACCTCTGGGCGCAAAGTCCCAAATTCTGTGGGCTTACCGCACAATCGGTCCTCTCATTCGATTATCGTATTGTCAATGTAGCCGGATATCCATCAACAGCTACACCTGCCAGCGAAATTGATTCTGTGAAAATTGAAATGACAAATCCGGCAAGCAGCCTCTGGACACTGGTTTATGCCATTACGCCCATCAATCATGTCGCTTCGACAGACTTTGAATCCCTTTCTTTCCCTATTGGATTTTTTGCAACTGGAATGACTCAGGTACGTTTCAAAGCCTACGGCGGCACCGGATCGTACTTTGTCGATATCGATAATTTCGCCATCACCGATCCGTCAGGCATTGCCGATCAGGCTACAGAACAACTGAACATTTACCCGAATCCGGCCACCAATGTATTACATGTAATCATAGACGAAGCCGGCCCAGTGCACATTTATGATATTACCGGCCGCTCATTGATTGAACTGGAAAGTCCCGGCAATGAAACACTCCGCATTGATATTAGTACATTTAATTCCGGACTCTATCTCGTTCAATCTGGCTCACGCGAAGTAGCCAGGTTTTTCAAAGAATAATTTATTCCAATACACAAATTTATACACAGAAGCTTCGGGGTATCGGAGCTTCTTTTTTTTATTCAGTTTTTTAAATGGCCGTCTCTGGCTTTTATTTAGTATTACTGACCCTCTAAAATAGACATCCGGCATTAATGGACTGATAATAAACATACCGTAGTCATTTGTGATTCCAATAATAATTGTAACTTTGCCCTCCCAAATATGCGGATGTGGCGTAATTGGTAGCCGCGCTAGACTTAGGATCTAGTGCCGTAAGGCGTGGGGGTTCGAGTCCCTTCATCCGCACAATAATTATCATTTGTCAAAAGTTCAAAAAAGCCTTGTATGAATTTCGAATTTGAAAAAAACGCTGATCTCACTGCTTCATTAAAAACCCATATCGAACCCGCTGATTATCAGCCAAAAGTTGAGGAGAAGTTGCGCGAACACCGCCGTAAGGCCAGCATGCCTGGTTTCCGCCCCGGTAAAGTACCTTTTGGTGTTATCAAAAAAATGTATGGCAATTCCGTACTTGCTGATGAAGTTCTGCATGTCGCTTCCGAAGCCGTTTACAAGTATTTAGACGACAACAAGATCAGTTTTATTCTTTCGCCAATGATGGACGAAGAAGAAGCCCGCCTGACCGAATGGAATGAAGGCAACACCTTTACCTTCCGTTTCGACGTGGCGCTGGAGCCCGAAATTGACCCTGCCGCCGACAAATCGCTGACCTTCACCAAATATGAAATTAGTCACGATGAAGCCGATGTTGAAAAATACCTGGGCGAGATTCGCGAGCGCTATGGCAAATTCGAAAAAGCCGAGGCGGTCGATAACAATAGCTTTGTTTCTGCACAGTTGATTGAAATCGAAAACGGCGAGAAAAAAGAAGGTGGTCTGGATAAATTCATACACCTGCGTATCAGCACAATGCCGGAACATGCACAAAAGGTTTTAATCGGCAAAAAAGTCGAAGAATCCTTTGATTTCGATGTTGAAAAAGATTTTCCAAATGCTGATGAACGAACTGAAGTCTTCAACATCAGCATTGATGATGCCCGCAGCATGAAAGGAACATATCGCGTTACTTTGCAAAGTGTTCTGTCAATTACCCCTGCCGAACTTAATGAGCAGCTTTACGCACAGGTTTTCCCAGAACGAAATATCGAAAACGAAGAACAGCTGCGCGAAATCATTCGCCAGGACGTGAGCGGGACCTATGAAAAAGAAGCCCGCAAACAATTCTTCTTCGATGTTCAAAAAGAATTGAAAAACAAATTCAACTTCACCCTCCCTGAGGAATTTTTGAAAAAATTCATTCGCACCCGCTCCGAAAAGGAACTCACCGAAGAAGACCTGGAAAAGGGACTTCCTTTCTATATTGAAGAAATGAAATGGCAGCTCATCGAAAACAGACTGATAAAAAAATACAATCTGCTGATTACCCGCGAAGATATTCGCATGCACCTCAAAGAACTGCTCGGACTTGCCGACATGGACGATAACGATCCGGAAGTAAAAGCCAAAATTGACCAGGTGTATGATATCGTTTCGAAGGAAAAAGAACGCTTCAGCAATTTGGTTGACAATATGACCGATGAGCGATTGATCAAGCTTTTCGAAGAAAATTGCACCGTTGAAACCAAAGCGATGAATTGGAAAGATTTTCTTAATTTGGTGAACGAAAAAAACTAAGATTATGAACATAAACGACGAATTCAGAAAATACGCCATCGGTCACCGGGGCATCAACAGCAATGTGTTTGATAAGTACACGAAAGTCACTTCCAATTATATTTCGCCTACCATTATTGAGGAACGTCAGCTGAACATTGCCACCATGGACGTATTCTCTCGTCTGATGATGGACCGCATAATTTTTCTTGGCGTGCCGATTGACGATTATGTAGCAAACATCATTCAGGCACAGCTTCTGTTCCTCGAATCCGTTGATGCAACCAAAGACATTTCTATTTATCTCAATACGCCGGGCGGCTCTGTTTATGCCGGATTGGGCATCTACGACACCATGCAATACATTGCACCGGATATCGCAACCATCTGTACCGGCATGGCTGCTTCGATGGGCGCAGTGCTGCTTTGCGCAGGATCGGCCGGTAAACGTACCGCACTTCCTCATAGCCGCGTAATGATTCATCAGCCAATGGGCGGAGCCGAAGGTCAAGCATCGGACATGGAAATTATTGTTACTGAAATCAGGAAGTTGAAAGAGGAGCTTTATCAGATTATTGCCAATCACAGCGGACAGACTATTGAACAGGTCTGGAAAGACGGTGACCGCGACCATTGGATGATCGCAGAAGAAGCAAAAGAATACGGAATGATTGACGAAGTTCTTCGTCGCGATAAAAAATAATTTACATGTCAAAACCAACCGACCATTGCTCCTTTTGCGGCCGCGGCCAGCAGGAAGTTAAACTGCTGATCACCGGTGTAACCGGTAACATTTGCGATGCATGTGTCGACCAGGCTCAATTGATTATTAATGAAGAACTGGCTCTTAAGAATACCAAGCCATCTGGCGGAGCCGGTTTTACATTGCGCAAACCACGCGAAATATTTGAATTCCTCAACCAATACGTCATTGGCCAGGATGAGTCAAAAAAACTTCTGTCGGTTGCTGTTTACAACCATTTCAAACGAATCAAGGCGAAAGACATTGATAATGATGTTGAAATTGAAAAAAGCAACATCGTACTTGTTGGTGAAACCGGAACCGGAAAAACTTTACTTGCAAAAACCATTGCCCGCTTTCTCGATGTGCCTTTCGCCATTGCCGATGCAACAGCATTGACCGAAGCCGGCTACGTGGGCGAAGATGTCGAAAGCATACTGGCACGCCTGCTTCAGGTGGCCGACTATGATGTAAAAGCTGCTGAACGCGGGATTATTTTCATTGATGAAATTGACAAGATTTCCCGCAAATCAGACAACCCCAGCATCACACGTGATGTGAGCGGTGAAGGAGTTCAGCAGGCACTTCTCAAAATGCTTGAAGGCGCTGTTGTTAATGTTCCTCCTCAGGGCGGACGCAAGCACCCCGATCAGAAATATATTCAGGTAAACACCCAGAACATTTTGTTCATTTGTGGTGGAGCATTCGACGGCATTGAAAAATTAATTGCCAACCGTCTCAAAACATCCGTGATTGGATATAAGAAAACAGGCGAGCAAAAGGAAATTGACAAAGAAAATTTGCTCCAATATATTGCATCCGAAGACCTTCGCAAATTTGGTTTAATCCCCGAACTTGTAGGCCGGTTGCCGGTTCTGGCTCACTTGCATCCGCTGAGTGAAGAAGCCATGCTCGAAATTCTGACCAAGCCGAAAAACTCGCTGGTTAAGCAGTACAAAGCCCTTTTCGCGATGGACAACATTAGCCTTGAATTCGCGCCTGATGGCTTGAAAGAAATAGCCCATATGGCCATTAAAAGTAAGCTCGGGGCACGCGGACTTCGCTCCATCATGGAGAAAATAATGACTGATCTCATGTTCGACCTCTCGGAGAGCGGCAAAGAAGAAAAAATTAAAATTACGGCATCTTTCGTTAAAAACAAGCTGAAGAACCATCCGGAAATCCAACTCAAAGTAGCCTCGTAATCTGGCCGCAGAATTGTAACACCGACCGAAACATTCACATGAAAAAGCTGCTTATACTTCTGATCGTCGTTTTTGCTTCGGGCATGCTCGCACAAGCCCAGCCTACTACAGACGGCAGCGGTGTAGAGGACGGAATTGTAACCAAGGCCGTCATTATTGAAGGCGACACAGTCCCTCTTTTTTGGATACCAACAGTCCGAATTTACGGTCCCATTGTTTTTAAATCAAAAGTTCAGGTTATTGAATTCACCAGAATGGTGAAGCACATTAAGCGTGTTTATCCATATGCAAAGCTTATTGGAAACAAGGTGAATGAATATAACAAGTATCTGAACGGTATTGGCAACGACCGGGAACGAGAAAGAGAACTTGACCGGATAGAAAGCGAAATGAGAGCCCAGCTCGAAGATCAGCTGGTGAAACTTACGTTCACTCAGGGCAAAATCCTGATGAAGCTTATTTATCGTGAGACCAGCTTTACAACATACAATCTTATAAAAGACTTCCGGGGAGGCATCACGGCCACATTCTGGCAAACCTTCGGAAAAATATTCGGATACAATTTAAAAGTCACCTACGACCCGATCGGAATCGATCATGATATTGAAACCATTGTGGTGATGATTGAGAATGGGACAATTTGAGGTCGAGGTCAAGGTCAAGTCACGCGTCAACGTAAAAAGCTGCGAAGCTCTATCGGATGCGCCTCCGCCTCCGGAGTTTACTCCGCTGGAAGCGGAGGAGTAAATTCCAGCGCAATTTACATTAGCCGATTTATCACGTTTCACGTGATGGCAAGGCCTCGGGTTAATCGTGCACAGCACCCTAAATTTGGAGTAAGGAGTAAGTAGTAAGGAGTAAGTGGTAAGAGTTGAGCCAAATTTCCACGTTTTAAAGCGTTGTTTGTTATGCGCTGTGCACCCGGAAAAGATTTTTTCTCCTAAAAGTTTTGATTAATAAATAATTATTGTACCTTTGCAGCCCGATAAAAAAGAGAACCATGAATTTATCAATCGAAACCAAAAAACAACTCGCGGAAAAATACGGTAAAGCAGTAACCAACACCGGCGCACCGGAAGTACAGGTTGCTATTTTCACTGAAAGAATCAAGCATTTGACCGGTCACCTGAAAAGCAATAAAAAGGACTTTGTGACTGAGCGCAGCCTTCTGACTCTTGTAGGAAAGCGTAAAAAGCTCCTTACCTACATCAAAATTAAGGATATTGAAAAGTATCGTACTTTGATCCAGCAATTGGAGATCAGAAAGTAAAAATATTGACATTTTACAACGGAAGGGCAATCTGGGTATTGCCTTTCTTTATTTAAAAAACATACAAAAAAGATGAACGCTATCACACAAACATTTGAACTTCCCGACGGGCGAACCGGAACTATCGAGACCGGTAAGCTGGCCCGCCAGGCCAATGGATCTGTACTTGTCCGCATGGGCAACACCGTACTCCTTGCCACTGTCGTTTCAAACAAAGAAGCCAAAGAAAACGTTGACTTCATGCCACTTACAGTTGAATATCAGGAAAAATATGCTTCAACCGGTCGTTTTCCCGGTGGTTTTTTCAAACGTGAAGCCCGCCCTTCAGAATACGAAATTCTTATTGCCCGCATTGTGGACCGCGCGCTGCGTCCTTTATTCCCCGATAACTATCACGCCGAAACTCAGGTTTTAATTTATCTGATCTCTGGCGATACCGATACCCTCCCCGATGCATATGCGGCTCTTGCTGCATCTTCAGCCCTTGCCGTTTCGAATATTCCTTTCAATGGCCCTATTTCCGAAGCACGTGTAGCCCGCATCAATGGCGAATTTGTAATCAATCCATCTGTCAAAGATCTTGAAAATGCAGATCTGGAGCTTATGGTGGCTGCCAATGCCAAAGACATCAATATGGTGGAAGGCGAAATGAAGGAAGTGAGCGAAGATGTTATGATGGAAGCGCTCAAGTTTGCTCATTCCGCAATTAAAAAACAAATTGAAGCTCAGCTGCAGCTTGCTGCCAAAGTTGAAAAAGCAAACCCGAAACGCGAATATTGCCACGAAGTGAACGATGAAGATCTCCGCAAATCGGTTTACGACTTCTGCTATCAGCGTGCCTATGATGTGGCCAAGCGCTGCACTCCAGACAAACATCAGCGTCAGGATGATTTCGATGCCATCGAAGATGAATTTCTGGCCACCATTCCCGCAGAGGAACTTGATAGTAAAAAATCGCTTGTGGGCCGCTATTATCACGACGTGATGAAAAAAGCTGTCCGCGACATGTATTTGACCGAACGCGTTCGTCTCGATGGCCGTAAAATGGACGAAATCCGCCCGATCTGGTGCGAAGTAGATTATCTGCCGTCACCTCACGGAAGTGCAGTTTTCACCCGCGGAGAAACACAAAGTTTGACCACCGTTACCCTCGGCACCAAACTCGACGATCAGATTATTGACGGAGCTATTTTCGAAGGAACTAACAAACTTTTGCTTCATTACAATTTTCCACCCTTTTCTACCGGCGAAGCAAAAATGATGCGCGGCACCAGCCGTCGCGAAATAGGACATGGCAATCTGGCTCTCCGTGCGCTGAAAAACATGATCCCAAAGGATGATTCAAATCCATATACCATCCGGATTGTCAGTGATATTCTCGAATCAAACGGAAGCTCATCGATGGCAACTGTTTGTGCAGGAACCATGGCCCTGATGGATGCAGGCGTAAAACTACGCAAACCTGTTTCAGGAATTGCGATGGGTTTGATTACCGACTCTGAAAGCAAAAAATACTGTGTTCTCAGCGATATCCTCGGCGACGAAGATCATCTCGGCGACATGGATTTCAAAGTCACCGGAACCCTCGACGGCATCACTGCCTGTCAGATGGACATTAAAGTGGATGGCCTTTCCTACGATATTCTTGCAGAAGCTTTAGCCCAGGCTAAACGCGGTCGTGAGCACATTCTCAAAATCATTACTGAAACCATTGCTGAACCACGCGCAGAATACAAACCAAACGTTCCTCGTTTCGTTAAATTCAGCATCCCACGTGAGTTCATCGGCGCCGTTATCGGACCTGGTGGAAAAATTATTCAGGAAATTCAGCGTCAGACCGGAGCTACAATTCTTATAGAAGAAGTTGGCGATTTTGGCGTTGTTGAAATATTCTCGATTGACAAAGACAGCATGGAAGCCGCGCATAATTGGGTAAAATCAATTGTGGCTGTTCCTGAAGTTGGCGAAGTATATGAAGGTACCGTTAAAGCCATTCAGGCTTACGGCGCATTCGTAGAAATTCTTCCCGGCAAGGAAGCTTTGTTGCACGTATCTGAGATTTCCTGGGAACGAATTCAGGATGTCAACACGGTACTGAAAGTCGGTGAAAAAATTCAGGTTAAACTGATTGGCACCGATGAAAAAACCGGCAAACTCCGTCTTTCGCGTAAAGTGCTGTTACCTAAAGAAGAAAAATAATTTCATCTGTTTTGTGTAACATTCAGTTGGGGGCATCGTATAAATGCTAACCCAACCCTGAGAGAATTATATGAGGCAACTAAAAATCAGCAAGCAGGTCACCAATCGCGAAACTGCTTCATTGGACAAGTATTTACAGGAAATCGGCCGCGAAGAGCTGATCACTGCCAATGAAGAAGTCGTGTTGGCTCAGCGTATCAAGCAGGGAGATATGGCTGCTTTGGAGAAATTGACCAAAGCCAATCTCCGTTTCGTTGTTTCTGTTGCCAAGCAATATCAAAACCAGGGCCTCAGTCTTCCCGACCTTATTAATGAAGGCAATCTTGGTTTGATTAAAGCTGCCCAACGTTTCGACGAAACCCGCGGATTCAAATTCATCTCTTACGCAGTATGGTGGATTCGCCAGTCGATTCTTCAGGCTCTGGCCGAACAGTCGCGTATTGTTCGTCTGCCTCTGAATAAAATTGGCACCATCAACAAAATCAATAAGGCATTCGCTCAGCTGGAACAGGAATTTGAGCGCGAACCCGATGCGCACGAAATTGCGGCTCTGCTCGATATGCCCGACACCGAAGTGAAAGACAGTCTGCGCCACACCGGCCGCCATGTCTCCATGGATGCACCTATTGTGACCGACGAAGATACCAACCTCTATGACTTGTATGCCAACGAGGAAAGTGAACGTCCTGACAAAGGACTGCAATTCGAATCACTCAATATTGAAATTGAACGTGCCATTGCCACTTTGACACCCCGCGAGCGCGACGTTTTGAAATTCTATTTCGGGTTGAATGGCGCTGCCCAGCTTACGCTGGATGAAATCGGAGACAAGTTCGGACTCACCCGCGAGCGCGTACGTCAAATTAAGGAAAAAGCCATTCGCCGCCTGAAACATGGCAGCCGGAGCCGAAACCTTAAAGGCTATCTAGGATAAAAAATACATGTTGTGTATAAACCCTTCAGCTCCCGCATTGTGCCCAACATGCGGGAGTTTTTTTGTTGCAATTAAAAATCGATTTCATGTTTTTTCGTTATGCGTTTTAGACGTAGAATCTATCACGCTGAAAGAGTAAATCGTTACAGATTTTCATTTAGCCGCTCTTATCCCTCATTAGCGACATTGCCATCAAGTGAAACGAGACAAGCTGTTTCACGTGAGCCACACAGCACTACATATTTCGTATTTCACATCTAGTGTTTTTTACTGCTGCTTCGCCCGTCCCGGCAGCAGGGATCTGAGAAACGGGACCAGCTCTTCTCTGAATAAAATGAAGCCAATAACAGCCAGAATGATCAGGTGTAAAGTTGACATCAGATACATATTGACATCGCTGAAAGCTATTTTTGTAACCAGCAGCATAAGAATATAAATGACCGGATACAGAATGAATTTTTTGGGATTTACGGAGAACGAATAAAATCTTCTGACAAAGAAATAAAGCAGCACTACCTGCAGAATTTTAGTCATGAAATTGGCCCAAACAGCGCCCTCGATACCCGACAATTTAATTAAACTGAAAGTAACAACCACCTGAAACAACGCTACAATTGAAAAAGCCAGCGGAAGAATTTTTGTTTTTTTGAAATAATAAACCGGTGTAGTCAGATACAAAAACCAAACGCGCGAAACCATGCCAGCCATAAGAATCGGTAACAAATCGAACGATTGATACAGGTCTTTATTCGAAATAATTAACGGGACAAAAAACACCACGCAAACATACAGCAACGGCATGCTGATCTGATTGATTACTGTGAACCCATTGAAGTATTTATTAATCTCAACATTGCCTTCAGGCTTATCACCATGCTTCTTCCAAATTTGAAAAACTTTCGGATTGATTGCGGCAGACAAGCCAACCTGCAATAATTCAATTATCAGCGTAATTTTGACGGCAAAATCGAAAACAGCAACTTCGCTCTCACTCAGAATTCCGAGAATGAAGTAACGGTCGATGTTGGCAATAACCCACGAAAGCAAATAGAAAATAAACAGCGGCGTGCAATAGATCAATAAATCCTTGAGTATGCTTTTTGAAAATTCAAACCTACTTTCGCGCCCAAAATAAATCAATGCCCAAATGAATGTTGATGAGGCCGAAATGAAACGCCCCCAGATGGGTCCATCAAGGGACATAGGGAACAAATACAATCCGCTTACAGAGAAAGCAATCACCAGCACAAAATGCAGCATATTGCTCCAGAAATAGGGGTTTGGTTTCTGTCGGTAAATCATTAGCGCCGTGTAAGCCTTGAAAATACCAGTAAACAATCCCGTCAAAATTGATAGAAATCCAAATGGGAAGAAGTTTACATCCTTTCCGGGAAAAATAAAAGTAAACAGAAAATCTCCAACGGTCGAAAAAATCAGCGTCATCGCCGCCCCGAATATTAATAAAAACAGCGCAGCAGTCCCAATAAATCTACGACTTTGCGCAGGGGAATCTGAGTTGTGGATGTAGTTAATCCCCAGATAATTGTCGGCTGAATAAATAAACAGGACTCTGACCAGCTCGCTCAAAGCGATATAGATAGCAAGCAAGCCAAAATCTTCGGTAGTCAGCAGATTGGAGTTTCCATAGAAAGGCAATAGCACTACGCTGGATGCCAATGGAAGTGCACCTATGAAAGAATAGATGAACGAAGATTTTATAAACGACTTTGATATGCCCTGGCTCATGTAAAACCGCTGTGTTTTTACGCTTGCTGCAAAATTAAGAATAATAACCTAGACCGGCCTACTAATATTATGTCTGACTCCTATCGCAACAGAGTCACACTGCCTGAGGGCTGAGCAGGAAGGCATATTGCCCCCCAGACAAAAATCAAAACAAACAGCAAACGATTCATAAAAGCAATCTTCCAAATTATTGAACAATTTTTAGACAAAAGTAAGAATGAATAGTTGAACACGTATATTTATAAATTACTACATTAGCAATTAAATCATCAGGCAAATCATGTCATCGTTTACATTACTCAATGCGTCGGCAGGCTCTGGAAAAACCCAGCGGATTACACTGGAAATGCTCAGGCTAATTCTTCCCAATCCGTCCGAAGCATCACGCATTCTTTCAATTACCTTCACCAACAAAGCAGCCGGAGAAATGAAGGATCGCATGATCAGCTCACTGGCCGAAATTGCCCGGGACCCTGAGAAAAGTCGCATGTTGCCGGCATTGCTGCAGGCGTTTCCTCAAAAAACGACGGGTCAATTAAGCCAGATGGCCGACACCGCGCTGAAATACGTGCTCCATCATTATTCAGATATAGCCATCAGCACCATCGACAGCTTTATGCAGCGCATCATTCGCACCTTTGCACGCGAACTCCAATTGCCAGCCAATTACGAAGTGACAGTGGGCGATGATGAATTGAATGAACTGATCATTTCTACAATAATCGACAATGCCAATCTTGATGACAATATCACCCGGGTACTGAAGGAAATTATCCGCATGCAAATGGACGAGGCCAACAGTCCACTGCGCTTAGCTGAAGAATTGCTGCCGCTTGTAAGACATCTCACGCAGGAAGCTTCGGTCCGGACGGTGGACAGTGCCCTCGAAACTGGCTCCAGTAAAATGATTAAGGCCTTTGACACGCTGCTTGCCAAAAACAAAAGTATTGCTGCAAGTATTCGCAAAAATCTGCACGAATTAAATAAAATTCTTGTAAAAGAAAATCTAAATGAAGAAGACTTTATTAAAAAAGGAAATTCGAAATCAATTTACAGTTACATAAATAATTTATCTCTCAGTTTCAAGACAAACAAGCTTTCAGCTTCAATGATGAAAATACTCGAGAGCGGTCAGTTTTTAGTAAGTCCGAGACCAGAAGCCGAGCGTGAAATCCAAAAATTATTATTCGAAATATTTGAATTAATACCTGACTATTACTACGGCCGTATGATGGCCAAACGCTTTCCTGTAGTTGCCTTGCTGAGCGAGATCTGGAAGTTTCGCGAAGAATATAAAATTGAAAAAAATGTATTGCCGGTTTCGGACTTTAACCGGATTATACGCGAAGTACTGAGCAAGGAACCTGTGCCTTTCATATACCTGCGCGCCGGCAGCCGCTATAAAACCATCATGATTGATGAGTTTCAGGATACAAGTCTGATGCAGTGGCTCAATTTGCTGCCACTGATTCATGAATCACTTGCGCGTGGAAACACATCGTGGGTTGTGGGCGATCCGAAGCAAAGCATTTATCGCTGGCGCAATGGAAAAGTGGAAATCATGCTTGGCCTACCCGATATTTTCGAAGGAAGCGAAGATACTTTTGATGCGGAAGGAATTATTAAAAGTTCTTTCAGAAAAGAAGACATGGAATTCAATTACCGCTCCGACAAAAATATTGTCAATTTCAATTCATGCTTCTTCGATTACATCAAAACGCGCTTTATCAGCTCGCTGAGCGATGAAGAGATGAGTGAATCCGTAAACAAAAAACTTAATATCTACGCCGGGGTTTACGATCAAATCGAACAAAAACCAAGCGCTTCTACTTCCGGATATGTTGAATGCCGCATCTACGACGGAAAGCTTAAGGACAATAAAGATCAATGGCTCGAAGATATTGTTGAGACGATCAGAAACTGTCAAAGACTAAATTACAAGCTCAGCGATATTGCAATTTTAAGCCGCCAGAACGATATCGGTGTTGCTATCAGCGCGTATCTGATGGGGCTTAAAGAGTCGATCCCTGTGATATCGCGCGAAACGTTGCAGTTTCGCACATCTCCGCATTGCCGGTTGGCTATGTGTATGTACAGGCTGACTCATTGCCCCACCGATGACCTCAATGCCACTCAAACATGGCTCCTGCTGCGACAATACACCGATACCGACTTTAGTACCTCGCCAGAAATTACTGATTTTCTCATGCAGAAAAAAGGCGTTCGCGGAAAAATGCTGTTGGATTTTCTAGCACAAATGTTTGAATCATTGGATCCGGAATCACTTGTGTTTCTGCCGCCTGTAGATCAGCTTGACATTATTATTCACTCATTGGAAATTTGTGACAAAGGAGGTTTCTTCCTATTGTTTCTTCGCGAATCGATCATGAAAGAACAGGATAAGATTGGCTACAATTCCGAAGTACTTTGGAAATGGTGGATTGCAAAAGGACAAACAACCAGCGTCATCGTTCCTGATGCGGGAGATGCTGTAAATATCATGTCAATTCACAGTTCCAAAGGGCTCCAGTTCCCGGTTGTAATAATGCCCTACTTCAATATTGATGAAACAACAAGCATTAAAAGAAATCTTTTCTGGCATCCGGTAGACGAAGAAAAATGGGGCGTACCCTACTCTGTAGTGAACTATACCAATGAACCTCCGGGTAATGACCTACGCGAACAATATCAGCTTGAACGGGCCAAAAGCACGATGGATACAATAAATCTGATGTATGTCGGAACGACCCGCGCAGAAGAAAAGTTGTTTATATTTTCATTTCTGTCGCCAGAAAAACCACCAAAAGAAAACAGCAAGTCCAAAAAGAAAGAACCGGAAGCGCCGGCCGAAACTCCGCTGCAAACTGACTCTGCAAAGGCCCTGCGTGATTTTATCCGATCTGAAAAAATTCCTTTTTCCGAAAAAGCGCGTGAGCATTATACAAGCTGGACCATGGGAAATTTTTCAGAGGTAAGAGAACGAAAAAATAAAGAGGATAAGAGTTTTAAAGTAGAGAAATTCCGTGTAAATCCAAACAAACCACTGGACTCGTTGCGCAAAAGCAAAACCGGCTTCGACAGTGCTGAACTGCGCGAATCGGCTATGAAGGGAAAAATTATTCATGAATTGCTTTCCGGAATTTCTGAAGAATCAGACATTATTCCAGTGATTGAAAGCTATACCGGTAATGGCTGGATAGAAAACGAACAGAAAGAAAAATACATTCAGCTTGTCAGTACAATTGTACGGCAATTCCCATTTGCGTTTCCAGGCGCCAACTACGTTATGAGCGAAAGAGAAATTGCTGACAAAGATGGTTTGGTTTGGCGTCCCGATCGCATGATATGCGGCAGCAATAATAAATGGAGCGTAATCGATTTTAAAACCGGCCGCGAAAAAAAAGAACACAAAGAACAGGTGATGCACTATTCGCAACTGCTAACGGAGGCAGGCATGAGCGTTGAATCATCGCATATTATCTACATCGATACTGAGAAATTTGAAGCGAGGGCTGTTGAAATATAATTTTTTCACCCCAAACTACTCCACCCCAAACTACTCCACCCCTAACTTTTTCACCCCTAACTTCATCAAAGTTTTAAACTTTGATGAAGTTTATCAGGGTGAAAAAGTTTGGTGGAGTAGTTTTTACGACATCGTAATATTATAAACAGCTCCGTTGATCGTTACAGTTGCTGCGGCATCACAAGCGCCATCGCCGTAGTTTACGAGCATGGTGAATGTTCCGCTTGTCAGCGTCAGCGATCCGGCTGTAATCCAGCGGCAGCCGACTTGTACGCGTAAAGCGGTATTGATAACGACATCAAATTCTTCGTCCTGAATATTTACTCCGGAAGCTGTTCCGGTGATCATGTATACATCGTCCCATGGATTTAAAACAGTGGCTTCACCTTCAATCCATTCGTGCTGCCTTGTTGATGTCCATTCAATGGTGCCTGTGGTGTTTGAAACTGTTCCATCTACAAACAGAGCGTAGACAAGATTTCCGGCAAGGTTATGTCCCATGTTTGTTATGGTTTTTGTTCCCTGCACCAGATTATCATTTACATAATAGTTTTGTGGCGTCACGGTAATTACGGTTGCACTATCGCGATACCAGCCAGTTGTGGTCATCGTAACAATTCCGCGCCTATAGCGGCCATCCGTTCCCAGACAATTGGTTGTGCCGAAATCTACGGTCACTGTTTTCGGGAAAGTAGTGAGGTCAAAAGGTGTAATCGTCAATGTGGCACAGGATGCCATTGATTCCATGCAATTCTTAGAGCCTCCCGCAGAATCCTGCGCAGCAATCATTCCGTCAGTAGCCTGCTTGAACACATCGCTAAACATGTTTTCGGCTGTGGCATTATCGATGGCAGACTGGTAATTATTTTTGTCCTGATCATCATCCTCATCTTTATTACATGATGATAAAAAAGACACTGAGCAAAGAGCAAGTGCTAGCAAAAAAAGGAAGCTTCTTTTCATAATTGAATTTTTGTTTTAGACCTGACAAAGCAGGGCAAAGTTTAATGACGAAGCTGTGCGAAGTTTATAAAGTTGTGCGAAGTTTATAAACTTCGCACAACTTTAAATCCGCACAAAAACTAAATACTGATATTCAATTCCGCTTTTCGAATCAACCATAATATCCGATTCATCGACGAGTTCCCACTCTTTTTCATTGAGCTCGGGGAAAAAAGTATCGGCTTCATATTCTCCGTCAACGCAGGTGAGATAAAGCTTTGAGGTGTGTGGCAACAGCTGTTCATACATGCTTGCTCCACCCATCACGAAATTTTCAGTATCGCCTTTGCATAAATCAAATACTTCATCCATTGATCTAACTTCCTCTGCACCCGTCTCTCCGAGCGGATCTGGTGAAAGCACTACGTTGCGACGATTGGGCAAAGGCCGCTTGGGAAGCGAAAACCAGGTGTTGCGGCCCATGATAACGGTATGATCGGTTGTGATTTCCTTGAATCTTTTCAAATCGTCTGACAAATGCCAGGGAAGTGTATTACGAATGCCAATGCCGTTTTTGGAATCAACAGCGACAATCATGCTGAGGTTTGGAATAACTTGTGCCATAAGGTTTATTTAAACTGCTACTACCGCCTTGATGTGTGGATGCGGGTCGTAGCCGGTAATGGAAAAATCTTCGAATTTAAAATCAAAAATATTTTTTACTTCCGGATTGATTTCGAGTTTCGGAAGCGGCCTGCAATCGCGGCTTAACTGCAATTGTGCCTGTTCGATATGATTCAGATACAAATGCGCATCGCCGAATGTGTGAACAAAATCGCCAGCCTGCAAATCAGTGGCCTGCGCAACCATATGCAGCAAAAATGCATACGAAGCAATATTAAAAGGGACGCCCAGAAAAATATCGGCGCTGCGCTGATACAGCTGGCACGACAACTTTCCATTGGCTACATAAAACTGAAAAAGTAAATGACAGGGCGGCAATTTCATTTTCGGAACATCGGCCACATTCCATGCGCTGACAATAAGTCTGCGCGAATCGGGCGTCTTCTTTATCTGTTCAATCAATTCCGAAATCTGATCGATGGTTTGCCCTTCGCTTCCTTTCCAACTGCGCCATTGCGAGCCATAGACCGGCCCAAGATTTCCGCTTTCATCGGCCCATTCATCCCAGATGGAAACTCCGTTTTCTTTCAAATACTTTGTATTGGTATCGCCTTTTAGAAACCAAAGCAGTTCGTGCAAAATACTTTTTGTATGCAGTTTTTTTGTGGTCAGTAGCGGAAAACCTTCCTGAAGATTGAACCGCATCTGATATCCAAACACGCTCACAGTGCCAGTTCCAGTGCGATCGGTTTTCTTCACGCCGTTTTCGAGCACATGCCGCATTAAATCGTGGTATTGTTTCATTACTCCGTCTTTTCAGTTTGATGTTCCGGGTGCCCAAATTTAACCAAAAAACTTTGAGGGTAGGCTGCGCTTAACGAGTTTTTCAGTTTTGATGCTTCTTCAATCGAAGCACATTTTCCACAAAGCACACGGAACCAGATTTTTCCATACACTTCGGCCTGCATGATACGGGCTTCTGGAAATTTTCCATCTACTTTTTTCAACAGTATATCTGCATTTTGCTGCATGCCAAAACTTCCAAGCTGAACTGAGTAGAAGGTTGATGAATCCGGGCTTGTGGCCACGTATTTCACAGCTTCACGCGGAATATATTTCGCAGGTTTATCAATTGTTTTTGTTTCGGTTTTTAAATCATTTTTAGTTTCTTTGACTCCTTTCACAACAGGGATTTCTTTCTGCTTTACCTTTGTTGATGCAAGCAATGGCCTATTGATTGATGCCACACCGATAATTTCGCAATCAACGGTGACAAGTCCCTGCGCAATAAAACCAAGTGTGTCGGCAGCGGCTTTGCTCAGATCGATCATGCGGCCGGCAATGAAAGGCCCACGGTCATTGATTTTCACAATACATGATTTTCCATTGCTTCTGTTGGTTACTTTCACCAGCGTTCCGAATGCGAGCTGTTTGTGTGCAGCCGTCATCGAATCCATTGAAAAAATTTCTCCACTGGCGGTGGCACGACCATGAAAAGGAATACCATAATAAGAAGCCACACCGGAAAATTTTGAACCGACCTGCGCGTTGCATATTGTTGAAAAAACAACGAACATTAAAAAAAACAACACAACCGGAATGGTCGTTGTCATTCCCTGTCGTGTTGTTTTAGTATTCATAAGTATATCTCCGGTACTAAATTAATGAGATACATTCTGCAGATTCGGATCATCCGGATTGTGCTTGTGCCTGAAGAAAATCGCAAACAAAACAGCAACAACGAGTGCATAGGCAGCAAAGAGAAGCCAAATGTTTCTCCAGTCGCGCACCCCATTTGCATCGGTATAGTATTGCTGAATGACATATCCGCTTATAGTACTTCCCATGATAGCGCCAAATCCATTAGTCATCATCATAAACAATCCTTGAGCGCTTGAACGAATCGAAGGTTTGGTGGTGGTTTCAACAAACAGGGATCCTGAAATATTGAAGAAATCGAAAGCCATTCCGTAAATAATGCAGCTCAGAATGATCATCCATAGACCATCGAGCGGATTACCCAATCCGAATAAAGCAAAACGAAGCACCCATGCAATCATACTTATGAGCATCACTTTCTTGATTCCGAATCTTTTCATAAAGAACGGAATGGCAAGAATGAACAGGGTTTCGGACATCTGAGAGATGGACATGATAATTGTTGAATATCGCACGACAAATGAATCTGCATATTCAGGAATTTTCTCAAACTCGCCCAGGAACAAATCACCGTAAGCATTTGTCAACTGCAGAGCAGCGCCAAGGAACATTGAAAAAATAAAGAACAGCGCCATTTTGGTTGATTTGAACAATTCAAATGCATCGAGTCCAAGCATCTGAATGAATGTTCTGTTTTCCACCTTTTTCCCCAATGGCGGGCATTTCGGCAATGTGAACGAATATAATCCAAGTAAAACAGAAATGGCTCCGGCAATATAAAACTGATTTTCCGAAGCCTTGTTTCCGGTCAGATTGACAACCCACATAGCAGCAATGAAGCCAATGGTGCCAAAAACACGAATGGGGGGAAAGGCTTTTACAACATCGAGTCCGCTGTTTTTAAGCGCGGTATATGAAACCGAATTAGTTAAAGCAATGGTTGGCATATAAAAAATCATTGCCACCAGAATACCCCAGAAAAACCCAGCCGGAGTCTGGATTTGCGGCAGATAGAATAACGCAGCTCCACTCAAAAGATGAAGAATTCCATAGAGTTTTTCAGCATTCATCCAGCGGTCGGCCACAATCCCCATGAGTGCAGGCATAAACAGGGAGGCGATTCCCATGGTTGAAAAAATAATTCCGAATTCAGCTCCAGACCATTGTTTGTTTCCAAACCAAAAGTTGCCGATGGTAATCAGCCAGGATCCCCAGATATAAAACTGGAGAAAATTCATGACTGTAAGTCTTAGTTTCAGTCCCATAACAGAAATATTTTGTGATTATTTTCTACGGTTAATTTCATCGCGAATCTGCGATGCCAGCTCATAGTCTTCATTCTCGATGGCTTCGGTCAGCATGGCTTCAAGTTCATCGAGTGTCAGCGAAGCGAGGCCAGAAGCGGAATTCACAGGAGTTTCCTTTTCGTCTGATTCTTCTTCGATGGTCTCAGGTTCTTGCTCATCGAAGATAACACCCACTTCGTTCAAAATATCTTCACTGGTGTAAATCGGACAATTGAAGCGGATTGCAAGTGCTACAGCATCGCTTGTGCGGGAATCGAGCGTATGGATCTGATTCTCCTTTTCGAAAACAAGCATGCTGTGAAAAACACCTTCTTCAAACCGATGAATAAAAACCTCGTTGAGCTTTATGTTGAATGAAAGCGCCAGGCTACGAAAAAGGTCATGTGTGAGCGGCCGGGTCGGTTTCATCTTCTCCATTTCAATAGCAATGCTTTGCGCTTCGAACTGACCGATAATGATCGGTAGCTTGCGCTGACCGCCCGATTCGGACAGAATAAGTGTGTAAGCACCACTCTGCGAATAGCTGTAACTAATGCCGCTTATTTCGAGTTCAACTTTTTCCATACCGAAAATCCGGATAAAAGTAAGAAATCTTATTTAATATGTACGCATCTTTTTAATGGGATTTTCAACCGGGGGATGTTGGTTTTGAGGATTTGTTGCCCCGTCACGGATTACAAATCCGCGCCAGTGATGGGCACAGGGCTCAACGACATGTGAGCAATTAAGTTCAACGCTTGCGATAGCTATCGCAACAGGTCGCTTCACGACGCAGAGAGGTTGAACTTCCAGGCTCCTTCTCAATGCACCGACTCTGCACATCAGCACTTTCAGCTGAAAGCTGCTTAATCTCGATCTTAACCTTAGCCTAGTAACGATTCCCGCTTTCATCAGGATAAATTCCACGCGTAACGACTGTAAAGATAAAAACACCCTGTACGAGCATCGCAAAATACTAATGTCAATCAATTTTTTATGAGCTCAAAAGCATCGGATACACGAAATAAAAAAAATAAATCGCAGAGAATGTTATTTAATTGTCCAATTTTCCCACCAACAATATTTATTATCATTATAACCAATCACATCCATGTCACCATCACCATCAAGATCAACAAAGGTCAAAGGAGTATTAAAAAAATTATCATTACCAACAGTACTGACTACTGGCTTGGAAAATGAAGGGGTAGATTTATCACCTGTATTGTACTGAAATACGTATCCACGATCATTTTTGCCTTCTGAATTTGTATAAAGCCCCCGATAGCATACATCAAAATCGCCATCGTTATCAATGTCAGCGAAAGTAAAATACTGAGTTTGTGCATCAACACCACTATAAATTAAGTCTGCCAGACCAAAAACGGCAAATTCAGCACGGGCAAATTCCGGTTCCTGAGGCGTTCCAATGTTTTCCTGAAAAGCGATTCTGTTACCCTTATATTTTTCCCCATCGTAAACTTTCACTGGACCAAACATATCCAAATCACCATCACCATCAATATCAACAAAAAAAGCAGAAATCAAATTGTCATCTATACCACACTCAAACGGTTTAAAAGCTTCGAATTTTGGCACAGAAGTACTTCCGGAATTTATGGAAATCTGACACTGTTTTTTATCAATCCCAATAAAATTAAATACAATAATATCAAAATCATCATCACCGTCAATGTCTGCAAAAGTTGGGTTTATGCATTTTCCCAATTCATAGGGATCGATAACCGATTTATCAAATAAAGGTTGACTTGCTGTCCCACTGTTAAGCTGTAAAGACAATTTTCCAACCGTGGCAAACACTTCACCCTCCCCAAATTTATCCAGATCACCATCCCCATCAATATCAACAAACGAAATTTGAGACCCGAAATAAATCCGATATTTCAAACCTTCCGGAAGTTTCTTCGTTTCCGGATTAAAACTCTGTGCTGCTGCAATCTGGGTAAAACAAACTGTTGCAAGCAAAATGGCCGACTTTGTCAGGAATAACAACTTCATTTATGAAAATTTAGTATTTCCGGCAAAGTTAACAAATGTTCTGATAAATTTTTTATTGAGTGAAGTCTGGTTGATAAATTTTGATTCATTTGTCCGTTTTCAATGGGACTATTTGGGCTTGGAGATAATCGCACAAAGACCCGCCTTCACTGTGATAAACTCCAAACACGGTGCTATTTCTGCCATCCGGTTCAACGCACTCAGGTCGCTATGCGACGCTGAGAGGTTGAACTTCTAAACATCCTTGCAATTAATTTCTTACTTCCTGGTTCATTATTCCGTGTTCATTATTCAAAATAAGTTGTACCTTTGCACTCCTATCGGGATGTAGCGCAGTTGGTAGCGTGCTTCGTTCGGGACGAAGAGGCCGCTGGTTCGAGTCCAGTCATCCCGACTTTCTCGCCACTTTAGCTCAGTTGGTAGAGCAGCTCATTCGTAATGAGCAGGTCGTGGGTTCGAGTCCCATTAGTGGCTCAATGAAGTTGCACATGCAGCTTTTTTTATTTTATGCAAATCGACTACAACGATATCGGCCACATGGAATATCAGGCCGCATGGGATTTTCAGCAAGCCCGCATGGACGAACTGATTGACATGCGAAAAAATCCGGATTATTCATCAAACCCTTTTGCCGGCTGGTTTCTGGCCGTTGAGCATCCGCATGTGTACACCCTTGGCAAAAGCGGCGACGAACAAAATCTGCTACTCAACTACATTCAGCTTCAGGCGAACCATGCGCAGTTCATTCACACCAATCGTGGCGGCGACATTACCTATCACGGACCCGGCCAGATGGTTGGCTACCCAATAATCGATCTCGACAAGCTGAATCTTTCAGTCAGACGCTATATTTATTTAATGGAAGAAGCCATTATTCTCGCGCTGGCTGAATATGGCATCCGGACTGAACGTCTCGAAGGCGCTACCGGCGTGTGGATCGATTCGCTTACTCCAGGCAAAGCGCGTAAAATCTGCGCCATCGGAGTGCGCGTTTCACGCTTTGTGACCATGCACGGATTTGCGCTGAATATCAATTCAGACCTGTCGTATTTCAAGCACATCAATCCATGCGGATTCACCGACAAAGATGTGACCTCGATGGAAAAAGAACTCGGCGCCCCGCAGGATATGGAAAAAGTGAAGCGGCTGGTGTATGAGAAGTTTGTGGAGCTGATTCAGGACTGACGTTCGGCTGAGAGCCATCGAAAGCAGCTTTTCCAAAAGATATGAGAATTATTAAATGACGCAAATTGTATCACGCAAATTGTGTTATACATTTTGTTTCATACAAATTGTTTCAAACAAATTGTATGAAAAATAAAATCCATAATTATTTGTTTTTGCAATACATACTTTTATGTATTAGTAATACAAGCTTTTTATCAAACAAAAAAGTATTGCGTTTATTTCCCGTCGTCCACGTCTTCGTAATCGACATATTCCGCATTACTGTAAGTGCGATTGGACTTGGATTTCTGTTTTCTCGGGATGTGAACATCCGTTCCTTCTTTTCGTGTTGTTTCTTGCCCCGAGTCAGGATTCATGCGCTCCTGCATGCGTCTGATGTATCGGTGCAGCAACCATGGCATGACCCAGCGCACCATAACCTGGGAAAAAAGATACAATCCTAATATGACGAGAAGAATCGTTGTAAGCATGGTGCAAAGATACAAAATTAGCAATGAGTGATGAACGGAAAGCGGTGAGTTACGGGCTGTGACCGGTGAATGGCGTATTTAGAGTAGTCAGTGAGATCGAGGTCGAGATTGAGGTCAAGGCAGAGGTTAAGGTCAAGGTTAAGGTCAAGGTTAAGGTCAAGGTTGAGGTTAAGGTCGAGGTTAAGGTCGAGGCGCTGAAGGCATGAAAAAAGCTGCGAAGCACAAATAGCGCGGACTTGTCACGTTTTACGTGAAGGCGCGACAGATATCAGCCCGGGCGGAGTCCTGGGAGCAAAAAAAAAGCGAAGCACCTATTCAGTTGGTTCAGCAACGCGTCAAAAAACGCAGCCCAAAGTCATTCAATCTCTTTCAGACAATAAAACATTCCGTTTTCGGTAAGCTTAAAATCGGCTGCATCAAGGAGTATGAGGCGCTCAATGGCTGATGCAGCAAATCCACGCTTCAATCCCAGATCGCGGACAACCTGATCCAGCGAAACGACTCCTTTGATTTCCATCAACTCCAGGACGGCTTTGTGATATTCATCAACCCTCAAATGGGTGCCCTCACCATGATGCCGCCTGTTCCAGACCCGTTCATAAATACTACCGGCAACATAGTTTGCGTCGCGGAATCTCAGGTAAGCTACCAGCTTTTCATTTTCATCGGGTGCCAGCGTGAGTACATCAGGCAGCGCCGGAATTTCGATCTCCAGAATTTCCTTGTTTTGAATTTTATAAAGAATGCTGCTAAAAGAGACTTCAGGTGAGCAGAACATATTCGCGGCCGCTTCGGCCATATAAATCTCTTCGTCGCTTCGGATGCCGGCCAGCTTGCCATTGTCTTTTACTCCAATCAGCAATGACCCGCCATTGGTATTGGCAAATGCCGAGATGCTTCGGGCGATCTTGCGACTGTCGTTCACAGCGAACTTAAAGTCAAGAATCTGGTTTTCGCCACCAGCAATACGTTTCAGCAACTGGAATTCAATTTCGTCCATCATTTCAGTGTCGATTGCACAAAATTAGCTGTTCTGTACATAATTACAATTATTTTTGTACCTTTATCCGTCCAAAAATAAAACTATGTACAAAATAGATACAACAACGATCAATGATCTGTCACAAAAAGCGAAAGCTTCGGACCGCAGACGCATGAATCTGAATATTCACAAAACCGAAGATGATGTAATGCAGCGTTTCCTTAATGCCATGGAACCGGGCACCTACATTCGTCCTCACAAGCATGAAATGCCTCACAAACGCGAGCTTTTTGCCGTAGTCCGTGGAGAGTTTCTTGTCATGGAATTCGACGATGCAGGCAATGTGACAGATTCGTTTGTCCTCAGCCACAATACCGGTAACTTTGCCGTGGAGATTGACCCGGCTGTTTACCACACGGTTATTGCCCTAAAAGTTAGCTCTGTTGCCCTGGAAGTAAAGGATGGGCCTTATGATCCAAAAGACGACAAAATTTTCGCAGAATGGGCTCCCGAAGAAGGCGATAATGCCAATGCCAAGGTATTTCTGGAAAAAACGCTCAACAAACTCGGCATTGTTTTTCCAAATATTTTTTAATTCAATTTTCTCCTGAAATCAGCAAGGGATCCTGACGACAGCTTCCCTGAAAAATAATTTATTCATTTATGAACGAATTGTATCCGCTCAAATTTACTCCTCAGTTTTTCACAAAACCATGGGGTGGCAATAATCTTTCAAAAATTGATTTTCTCAAAGATGCACCTGCCGAAAAATGCGGCGAGGCCTGGCTTTTGTCTGGTGTCGAAGGCAAACAGAGTATTGTTTCCAACGGATTTCTGGAAGGAAATGAGTTGAATGAGTTGGTGGAAGTTTATATGGAAGACCTTGTCGGGGAGACGATTTTCAATGAATACGGCGAAGTCTTTCCAATACTGATAAAGTTTCTTGACACCACCGAATGGCTCTCCGTACAAGTGCACCCCGACAATGAGCTGGCCATGAAACTGCATCAGGTACCATTTGGAAAAACAGAAATGTGGTATATTCTCAATGCCAGTGAAGATGCGGGTTTGATTAATGGATTCAAAACAAAATCAGATAAAAATCAAATCAGAAAAGCCATTGAAAACGGCACGCTATCACAGATGGTAAACATGGTGAAACCCGCACCCAAAGACGTTTATTTTACTCCAGCCGGGAAAATTCATGCGGTCGGGCCGGGACTCACGCTCGCTGAAATCCAGCAGACAAGCGACTTTACATACAGGCTGTATGACTGGGACCGTATTGACAAAGACGGTAATCCACGCGAATTGCATATTGAAAAAGGACTTGACGCATTGGATTATGACGATGTTTCTACCGGAAAAACTGAACCTGTTCGCCTGGGAAATACCATTGACACACTTGTGAATTGCGCACAGTTTACAACCAACCGGATTACGCTGAAGCCCGCACAGAAAGTGCGTCGCGAATATATCACACTCGACTCTTTTGTCATCCTTCTCGTTGTCAGCGGCGATGCCGTTTATGAATGGGACGACAAAGAAGAGCCCCTTCGCACAGGAGAATGCATTCTTGTTCCCGCAGCAATGGATGAATTACTGATTTCGACAAAAATCGGCGCAGAGATTCTGGAAGTGTTTATTCAGAATTGATTTTAACGCCATAACTATTATTCGCCAAAACAAGCATTGATAATGCATTAATTGTATTTTTGCATTCTTCAATTTAAACCTGCGTGCGGAAATTTTTCAAAACCATACAAACAACCATTGCAAATGTTCAGTCTGAACGTGAGACAGGAAGCAAAGCCAGTCTGCGCCCATTTGTTGTTTTGGTTGTTGCATGCTGCTCGCTCATCGTAATTGAATACATCGGAAAAAGTCCGGGGCATTATTTATTGCAGCAGATATCGCGAGGGATTGGATTGGACAGCTTTGCTGCGTTTCTTGAAAAAAACCTTGAACACTCTGAAAACTACCGCTTGTACAATCTGGCATACTGGGCTGCCATCATTTTTGTTTGCTATTTTATTGTGCCAGCACTTGTCATTAAGTTTGGCTTCCGCGAGCGGCTCCGCGACTATGGTTTGCAATGGGGAACCTTTCTGAAAGATTCATGGATCTATCTGGTCATGCTTGGCATCATGCTTCCACTTGTTTATTTTGCCAGCAGAAATCCCAGCTTTCAGGCCCGCTATCCCTTTTATACACCCCAACCCGAAGAATCATTGTGGCCAAATTTCTGGATCTGGCAAATGATTTATTTCTGTCAGTTTTTTGCGCTTGAGTTTTTCTTCCGCGGATTTTTAGTTCATGGTTTGAAAAAATATGTCGGTGTTTATTCAATAATAATAATGACGGTCCCCTACTGCATGATTCACTTTGGAAAACCTATGGGAGAAACATTTGCAGCCATTTTTGCAGGACTTGCGCTCGGCATGATGAGCTTAAAAAGCCGCAGTATCGCGCTCGGTGTTTTTCTTCACTACAGCGTAGCCATCACCATGGACATGGCGGCTTTGTGGCAGGAAGGATTTTTTCAGTAGTGAGAGGTGCCCTTCGACTCCGCTCAGGGTGACAGGTCGGTTGGAGTTAGGACAAGGTCAAGATTGAGGTCAAGATTGAGGTTAAGGTTGAGTTGCCAAAGGCGTCAAAAGAAGATGCAAAGCTCGTTAAGATGCGCCTCCGCCTCAGGTAATATTTCGAAGAAAATCAATAAATCAGAATCGTATTGTATTTAACGCAATCCTGCGCTGAGAGCCGGAATTCATATACACCCGGTGACAGAGTTGGAAGAACAATAATGCCGGATTCAATATCCTTGGTTTGAAAAACAATTCGTCCTTGCATATCTGTGATGCTGATTGTGCCTTTGAATCCAGATTCAAAGCTGATATAATCTCTGGCCGGATTTGGAAAAACTTTTAGTTCGCCGGCAGATAATTCATCTTCTCCAAGTACCGCTGTGATTTTTAGAATCCAGCCATCAGCGCTGCCATGATTTATAGTGACATCATAGTTGGAGGAGTATGTAAAACCTGTAACGACATACACGTTTGCGCTTTCTTCATATACATTGAAACTTTCGTCCTGATCTGTTCCGCCGCAGCATCGCTGCCACATAAAAGATCCGTCGGAGAAAACTTTTGCAACCCAGACATCGGGAGCAAAAAATCCGGTGTGAAAGCCGCTCACCTGTTCATCTGAGCTATTGGTCAAACCACACATCACATATCCGCCGTCCGCTGTTTTCGTGAGTCCGTTGGCCTGATCATCGCCACTGCCACCATAGCATTTTGCCCATTCCATCACACCCGTTGAAGTCAGCTTCAGAAGCCAGAAATCATCCATGCCTGAAGAACCGTAATGCCCGGTAACATCGCCATTGTTGTGTGTCGATGTGTATCCGAGAACGGTGTAACTACCATCGCTGAGCTGAACAACGGCATTTCCTTCTTCGGTTTCACTGCCACCAAAACACTTTGCCCACTCGATCGTAAGTGTTGAAGTTAGCTTGGCAACAAGCATATCCGATCCTGCATGGTATCCGGTAACATCACCATCAGATGAAAATGAGCGACCAACAACCACACAGCCATTGTCGTTTGTTGCAACTAAATTTATTCCTTCTTCAGTATCAGATCCACCAACACATTTTTGTGAAAGCAGATTCAATGCAGTGTCCAGCTTGATTACCCACACATCTGTTTCGTATGAACCATGGTTTCCTACAACATCGCCATCGTACGAATACGTGATTCCAGCGACAAGAATGTGACCATCCGGAGTAATGTCGATGGCTGCTGCATCATCGTCGTAGGTACCGCCAAAACACTTCTTATTCATGATAAGTCCGGACGAATTCAGGTGAAGAATCCAAAAATCGGAACTGTATTCATCGTGATTGCCGCTTACATCACCATCATTCGAATCGGACCAGCCGGCCACGAAAAAAGTTCCGTCAGCCGCCTGCACCACATCAGCGCCTTCATCATCGAGTGTGCCGCCGTAAGAATAAGACCAGACAAGAGTTCCTGCAGCATTGGCGCGAGCCACCCACAAGTCAGTCATGCCGCCATTATCGGGCAGGTCACCATCACCAGAGTCGGAATGTCCGACAAAAACAAAACCACCATCACTCAACGGAATGGAATTTATTGCGTATTCATGATCGCTTCCACCGTATGTTTTTTGCCATGATAAAGATGGCTGTGCGTTGATAATGAGACCAACAAGACAAAACAATAAGAAGACAATAACTGTTTTCATAGAATTGAAATTTGTTGTGGAATGAATCAAAAACTGAATTACAAATTGAAATCAACGGTTTCCATAATGAATTCCATTTTTTCTGAATCATCAGCCTGACCATCGATCCAGTTTATTTTAATTCCTCTTTTTTCCATGCGCCGGAACCAGGTGCTCTGACGTTTTGCAAACTGATGAATGGCGGTTTCGAGTTGCATAAACATTTCCTGATACGACATCTGTTTTTTCAGATAACGGCTCACAAAGCGGTATTCAAGACCAAGTGCATCAAGCCATTTTGGTGACACACCGGCATCAAGTAATGCTTTTACTTCTTCGACCATGCCATTTTCAAGACGAAAAATCAGTCGATCTGTTATTCGTTTGCGAATGATTTCGCGCGGTAAATCAATTCCAAATACATGCAGCTTTTCAATTTTCAAAGACTCGCGAATTTCTTTCTTCTCTTCCGAAAACAGCATCACTTCAAGCTTTCGCACCAGGCGATGCCGATTCCCTTTGTCTTCTTTCGACAGTTCTCCTCCCAAAACTTCGATCTGCCGCGCAAGGACGCTGTTCTCCATATGCTCAGCTTCGCGGCGAAAATCTTCCTGACGGGTGGCTGTGCTAAAATGATAATCGAGCAATAACGACTCAATGTACAAACCTGTTCCTCCGCAAACCAATGGTAGTTTACCGCGACTTTCAATTTCAGAGATTACTCCAGTTGCATCTGCTTTAAACTGAAATGTATTGTATGATTCTCCGGGATTCAGAAAGTCGATCAGGTGATAAGGGATTGCAGTACCACCCTCGCTGTATTCCGATAAGTCTTTGCCGGTTCCGATGTCAAGTCCGCGATAAATCTGGCGACTATCAGCGCTTACAATTTCCGCATTCATAGTTCTTGCAGCCTTCACTGCAAGCGCAGTTTTGCCGGTTGCGGTAGGACCGAGAATTACCATCAGCTCATGAATTTCCATATGGGGTGTTTTAAGTCGTTTTGCAATGCAAAGTAGTCATTATATTTTTTCTTCAACATTTTTTCTTCAGTTTCCATCAGAAGCGTGCGTAGGGATTTTAATTCATCAACGCTCAGATCATGCAATTCGTTATGATGCATACGGCCGGAATTGTTATCCTGAGCCCCGCCATTTGTCACATTGAGCGGAGTCGAAATGTGAACAGTATCAGAAGGTCCGTCGAAGGATAGAAAATCCAATGATAGCTGAAGTATATTCATCAACTCCGAAATACTCTCCACATCGCTCACTCCGGAAGGCTGATGCGAGCGCACATATTTGTAAATGGCAAAGGCGTCGGCCTTCATGAAACACGCATGAATAAAGCGAATCAGTTGCGGATGATTCTTTAAAAGTTTTTCATGTTCCAGATCGGGAAAGACTTTCAGAGCACGTTCAACAGCTGCAGGATTTTCCGTAATAAATATTTCGCCAAATGCGCGACAGGCATCATCGATTTCGTTGAATAATGAAGGATGATAAACAGGATAGCGTTCTATTTGTCCGGGCGCTCCCAGAGCCACCGTAGGACCTGTTCCAAAAATCACCCTATGCGACTTTCGGGCAGAAGGATATACCTTGGTGTTGCAAAACGGAATAATAATGCCGACTTTACGAAGTTTCATCATGAAATAAAAATCTTCGCCTGAAGAAGTCGCAGTAAGTCCGCGTATTTTGCGATACGCTGAAACGCGCGCGGCCATTGCGCTACCGATGGGAGTGTAGGCAAATGGATGATCAATACGAAGTAAATTTATTGCATAGCTACGCAGATAAATCTCGTATCGAAGCATTGATTTTTCATGATCATCATCGCCCTGAAGCCTGTGAAAATAAGGCAATGCCATCGCCGAAGCTTTCTCGAAAATTGTAAATTGCTTTGCTATTTCCGCCAGGTAATTGGCTTCGACGCGTGTATCGGCATCGAGCGAAACAATCACATCTTCATCATCTGCCATTTCAGCCACGGCATCCATCAGTGTTTTACGGGCCCAGCCAACTCCGCCCTGCCGCTCTTCCCATCCGTTTCCGGGAGTGCATTTATCCTGCAGAATCAAGGAAATATTGTGCATTTCACAAAACGACTTCACATAATCCAGCGTAGCCACATTGTTTTTACAAATATCACGTTTCGATTCATCATTCCACCACACATCGGGCTGATTGACGCAAACCATCAAGGTGAAATGAGAAAGTTCCTGTTTTGCAAGATCAGCAAGGACTCCAGGAATAAACTCCAGTTCATTGATAGCAGGGATGGTAACAAAAAGATGCATGAACTTCAATCGTTATTTATGCTGCAATGCAGCGGAAGGATTGATGCGACGGATGATTAGCGCAGGCAGCGAGACAGCCAGCAATGAAATGGCAAATACTCCAATATTTACACCCAGGATATAATCGAACTGCATCAGAACAGGAATATGATCAAGATAATACATTTCCTGATTAAGCGGGAAAACATGAGTGAAATGCTGCAGTGTAATTAAACCAAGGCCAAATGCATTTCCGATAAGGATTCCACGCAACAGAAGCCGCACTGAAATTTTCATAAACACATCGCGAATCAATCTGTTTCCAGCTCCCAAAGCCTTAAAGAGACCAATAAACGGAATTCGTTCCAGGATGAGAATCAGGATTATGGAAATGATATTTATGATTGCAACAATGGTCATCAGAATAAGAATAATGAGAACGTTGGAGTCGAGCAATGCAAGCCAGTCGAAGAACTGTGCCTGTCGCGAAATAATATCCGAAGCATCGAGGTCGTAATAAATTGTATTATTCACGTCGGTCATCACCTGCGGAAGGTCATCGAAATTATCGAGAAGGATTTCATATCCGCTCACCAGCGAATCGCCCCAGCCATTGAGTTTCTGCAGATGACGCATATCACAGACCGAGTAAATTTTATCGAACTCGGCCATGCCGGTATTGAAAATCCCGCACACATTAAATTTTCTACCACGCGGCTGAACTTCATTCTGCAAAATAAAATAAACGCGCAGCGGGCTACCAGTATGCAAATCGAGCATTGATGCGACTTTCTGCGATATGAGCACATCATTCGAAAGCGAGTCGGAAAAGTCGGGCAGCCGACCCTCAACTATGTTTTTCTGAAGAAAAGTAAAGTCAAAATCCGCATTCACTCCTTTCATCACCACGCCATGCAGGTTGCTGTCAGTCTTTATGAGACCGCCTTTTTCAACAAAGGGAAAAACAGTTTTGACTCCATCCAATGAATTCAAGACATCAATATCTTCGCGTCCGGTTGAGACCGGCGACTGTTCCAAAGACTCATTGGTATCAAAAGGCCGTATTTGAATATGAGCGCCAAAGCCGATTATTTTTTCGCGCACCTCGTGCTGAAACCCGCGAACGATCGCAAAAGCAATAAGCATGACGGCAATACTTAGCGCAATACTAAAAACAGATACGCGGATTACGGGTCCGGTAACACTTTTCGATCTTCCAGCCGTCAGACGACGTGCAATAAAACCTGAATAATTCAAGCAGTTCTGTTTCTGCAAATGTACTAAAAACCCTGCAACGAAATTTGCCCGGAAGAAGTTTTTCTTATGATCAGTTCAGTGATTTCACGTTTTTGCCTGACATTTTTTCAATCAGCTCTGCATCCTCCACCTCACAAATATTCACTTCAGTGTAATCCGACGAATCGAGCGTAATTACAGCATTTTTATATAGTCCCTTCACTTTTTCGACTGCATCTGTCGATGTACCGGCCTCAATTTCAACTATTCTTGAAAGTGACTCGGTAATTTTTATTTTAAAAACCTTCATAGTGCTCCAATAACGATTGATTAAATGATACAATTTAATTAATTGTAACACCACAAAAATATAATATATTTCATTGCTCCTACATATTGTTGAAAATTTTTCAACGATTCATTCTTTTTTTTTAATTTCGTTCTCCTATGTTCAGATTAATTTTCCTGTTTTTATGCCTGGTTTCGTTCTACTCACTGTTTGCTCAGCAGACTGATAACGCATTTGAAACAGTCACTGATTCAACCGTTATCAATGGTGCAGAAAGGACAAGCGATTATTTACATCTGCTGAAAAACAAACGGGTGGCCATGGTTGTAAATCACACATCGATGATCGATTCACGACATGAAGCTGATTCTCTTTCGTCACTCGGTGTAAATATCACCACTATTTTCGCGCCTGAACATGGGTTCAGAGGCAATATGGCCGACGGCGCTCATGTGCATAGTTACCGCGACAGCCTCACCGGAATTAATGTCGTTTCTCTTTTCGGAAGCTCATTCAAACCAACAAAAAAAGAGCTTGAAAATGTTGATGTTATTATTTTCGATATACAGGATGTAGGCGTCCGTTTCTACACCTATATTTCAACGATGCATTATATCATGGAAGCCTGTGCTGAAAACAATATTCCTTTGGTTGTTTTTGACAGACCCAATCCAAATGGTCATTACATCGAAGGCCCCGTGCTCGATCCCGAATTCCGCAGTTTCGTCGGTATGCACACCATTCCAATTGTTCATGGGCTTACCATTGGTGAACTTGCGCTTATGATCAATGGGGAGGGTTGGCTCAAAAACAGCCTCCACTGCGACCTTACAATCATTCCATGTGAAAACTGGAATCATAAAAAATTATATCAGCTACCAGTTATGCCTTCTCCCAATCTGGTTTCCATGGAATCAGTCTATTTATATCCTTCGCTTGGATTATTCGAAGGGACCATTATCAGTGTGGGGCGCGGCACCATGCGTGCATTCGAAATAATCGGCCATCCGCTGATAAAAGACACATCGTTTTCGTTTGTACCAAGGCCAATCTCAGGCATGTCGGAAAAACCGCCGCTCGATGGGAAAATCTGTTATGGCTATGACCTGAAATCATTTGCAGCAGAATATTTAAAGTACCGCGGGACCATTGTTCTTGAATGGATCATTGAATTATACTGCGAGCTGGACAACAATCCGCAATCCGGAGGTTTCTTTACCAACAGAACTTTTGACCGGCTGGCTGGTGGAAGTCAGCTCAGAAAGCAGATTTCGGAAGGAAAGAACTCAATGGATATCCGAAAATCGTGGCAATCCGATCTTGAAAAATACAAGCAAATCAGAAAAAAATATCTGTTATACGAAGACTTTGAATAAATGGCAAAGCAAAAACAAACTACATCGAAGTCCGCGCCATCAGCTCTCTCTGACAGCAAAAGTGTTTTAAACAAGCAAATGCTTTTTGTCGCACTGCTTGGGCTGTTATTGTATGGCTGGACGCTCACCTTCGATTATGCGCTCGACGACACGCTGATGATCACCGGAAACAAATACACTCAGAAAGGATTTGAAGGGATTCCGGATATTTTTACTACCGATGCCTTCGAAGGTTTCTTTGGCGGCAAAGGCCAGGTTGCGGGCGGACGATACCGTCCATTTACGCATTTTCTGTTTGCAGTTGAAGTTGAATTATTTGGCTTCAGTCCTTTTGTTGGCCACCTTTTTAATGTTATTGTTTATATCACTTTGCTCCTTGTACTATTTTCATTTCTGCGGCGGCTGTTCCCTGCTCCGCCCGGAATTAATCAAAAATTTCTATCAGTTCCATTTGTAACTACACTTTTATTTGCCGCCCATCCTCTGCATACTGAAGCAGTAGCAAACATTAAGGGTTGCGATGAAATAGTCACCATGCTCTGCGCCATCGCAACAATGATTTTATTATTCGATTACGTGTCTAAACCAAAGATTTGGCGCCTGATTGCAGCATTCATTCTATATTTTATTGCACTTCTTTCGAAAGAAAATGCTATAACCTGGATTGCAGTGTTTCCTTTTATATTGTGGTTTTTCAGCGACGCAAAAAAGAAAGATTATTTCACTACAATGAGTGTGCTCCTGGTTCCTGCAGCGCTATTTATGTTCATCCGGACACAAGTGGTCGGCGGCATTCTTGAAACAGATATAGCACCTGAACTACTGAACAATCCATTTATTTATTCCACAAAATCACAGGAAATAGCTACGGTAATATTCACCTGGCTCATTTACATCAAGCTGATTATTTTCCCGCATCCGCTAACGCATGACTACTATCCAAAGCAAATAGCCATCACAGATTTCAGCGATCCGATTGTTTGGCTCACTATTGCGATTGTGATTTTTTCAATTGTTGTTTTCCTGCGCGGATTAAAAAAGAAATCACCGGTTTCTCTGGGAATTCTGATTTTCTGGGCAACTTTCTCCATCGCATCCAATCTGCTTTTCAACATCGGTACTTTCATGAACGAACGTTTTATGTTTGTTCCGCTGCTTGGGATAGCCATCATTGCGGGATATTACTTTGGCAAATTTTATCCGCGTGTAAAATGGCTCTGCATCGCATTTTGGGTAGTCATTGGATTATATTCGGTTAAAACAATTTCGCGCAGTTTGGTTTGGAAAAACAACAAGACGCTTTTTCTTACGGATGTAAAAACGTCGTCGAAAAGCGCGAAAGTAAACGTATCTGCAGCCGAAGTGTTGCTGCAGGAAGCCGATGTTGAAAAAAATATGCCGAAGCGACAAGCATTGGCAACAGAGGCGTTGACTTACCTCAACCGTGCTGGGAAAATTCATCCGGCCTATTTCGGCGTGTATGATTTACGCGGCAAAGCAAATTTCATCACTGGCAATTTCAAAGCCTCACTCACCGATTATCAAACATGCGTTAAGCTCGACAATACAAAAAAGACCATCTTCAACAATATTTATCTTGTCGGGCTCGGAGCAATCAAAAACAATGATTTTACCGTAGCCATTGAAGCATTTCGATTTCTGATACCATTTGAACCAGACTCAGCCAGAAACTGGCTCCAGATCGCAATTGTATACGATCAACTCGGGATGGTGAATGAAAGTTTTCAAAGCATTGACTCCGCGCTTTCCGTTGACAGCATGTATGCCCCGGCCTGGAACAAAGGCGGAGAGCTGTTTGGCAGAGTCCGCAATGATTTTGCAACCTCTGAAAAATATTTACTGAAATCATTTTCCATTGACCCAAACAATGCTTCGGTTCTTGAAAATCTCGGCGTCTTGTATGGCATCATGAAACGGTTTGATCGCTCAGTTCAGTTTCTTTTAAAAGCCCACGCAAAAAGTCCGGAAAACAAACAAATCCTGAATAATCTGGGCACCTCCTATAGCGGGCTTGGGAAGAAAGACAGTTCGGCATATTACATGCAGTTGGCGAAACAGCCTTGAGAGATATAAGATATACGATATGAGATTTTTGATTTGTGATTCAGGCCCTTTGACGGGGTTTATCCTGCTGTCGACTCTTCGATACTTTTCTTCGCTTCGCTTCGAAAAACACTGCTAATGACACTCATGCTTAAAACTCTGAAAATCAACAAAAGAAGTCGTACATAATTCCCGGTCGCCGCGTGTCCACAAGCTCTGCCAGTGGAAGCCGGGATCTCATACTATACGCCAGACCTTTTTTTTGTTGATTTTCGCTGTCTCCTTCGATACTTCGAAGCTAATTCGCCAAAAATAGCTTCTGTAGCGAAACTGCTAATGAACACCTACCGGAATAAGCTGATAACCAATGTTTTTAGCTTTTTTCTCTAGACCCTTAATCATAGCAGCTTTGAATTTTTTTTCGTACTCAATCAGCCCTTGTTCTACGTAGGTAAA
>Ga0209319_1000178_pt1 | contig 106217 bp, 110 predicted proteins | sample RifGroE2_FD_184000 | JGI IMG/M metagenome (GOLD analysis project Ga0209319, IMG submission 184000) | Groundwater microbial communities from Rifle, Colorado - Groundwater E2 (SPAdes) (version 2) | ecosystem: Environmental > Aquatic > Deep subsurface > Groundwater | place: Rifle, Colorado... | reverse complement strand
TAAAAGAGTCTTTGGAAAAGCTCTTTAAATTATTGTCTAGTAGCCGCAATGGTCTTGAAAAGGCTGAGGTTGAAAAACGACTGAAGTTTTATGGCCATAACGAGATAGCCCAAAAGAAAAGAATTTCTCCCTTACTGAAATTTCTTTCTTATTTCAAAGATCCATTGGTATTAATATTGATAGTTGCTGCTGTAATTTCTGGCATTACCGGAGAAAACCGCGGCGCAATAATCATTATTACTATGGTGCTATTAAGCGTCATACTTAATTTTTACCAAGAGCATAAATCAAGCAAATCCGCTTTGGAAATCGCTAAAAAATTAGCTACCAAGACTACGGCCTTAAGAGATGGAAAGCTGATTGAAATTCTGGCCAAAGACGTGGTGCCCGGCGACATCATCTCCCTGTCCGCTGGTGACAAGGTGCCGGCAGATGGACGCTTGATTCAAGCTGATGATTTTTTTGTTAATGAATCGATTCTAACCGGGGAAAGTTTCCCCAACAAAAAAAGCCCGGAAGGCGATATAACCAACAGTATAATATATTCAGGTACTAATGTTGTCTCCGGCTTCGCCAGATTTCTGGTGGTAAACACTGGTAGTAATACAGAGTATGGCCAGATCGCCAAGACGCTTGCCACCGAGGAGGAATCGAGCGCTTTCGAAATTGGTATAAAAAGTTTTGGCTATCTGATAATCAAGGCGATTGTCGGTGTTGTGCTGTTAGTGTTTTTGATCAATGCCTTTTACAAAAAAGACATAATCGAGTCCTTGATTTTCTCCATTGCCATTGCCGTTGGCATCGCCCCCGAACTGCTACCGATGATCCTAAGCGTCAACATGTCCAAGGGATCAGTGAGAATGGCAAAAAAGGGCGTGCTGGTCAAAAGATTGAATGCCATCCCGGACTTTGGCAGCATGGATATCCTCTGTACTGACAAGACTGGCACGCTGACCGAAGATAGGATCACCGTAGTTAAATATGTTGATGTGCAAGGACAGCAGGATGAGGCGGTCTTGCGCCTCGCCTATATCAACGGCACCTTTGAAACCGGCATAAAAAGTTTACTCGACAAAGCATTGCTGGATTTTAAAAAAATCAACATCGGCAATTTAAAAAAGATTGACGAAATACCATATGACTTCACCCGCAAACGCTCTTCTATTATCTATGAAGAAAATGGCAACCGAGTGATGTCCGCCAAAGGCGCGCCGGAAGAGATCTTTAAAATCTGCACTTCTTATCTCGATAAAAATGGAGCTACGAAAATAACTCCCGCGCTTTTAAAAAATTTCAATCAAGTTTATGAAGATTTAAGCAATCAAGGTTATCGAGTCTTGGCGGTGGCTTTCAAAGACGTGGCGGATAAAGAAACTACCTACCACCACACAGAAGAAAGTGAAATGTCTCTAGCCGGCTTTATAGCTTTTATGGATCCGCCGAAACAAAGCGCCAAAGAAACCCTGATCTTCATGGAAAAACATGGCGTGGAAATTAAAATCCTAACCGGCGATTGCGCCTTGGTCACCAAAAAAATTTGCGAAGATCTGGGTCTGCCGATCAAGGGCATAATTTCAGGTGACGAGATCGACATCAACAAGATGAACGACAACAGCTTGGCGATTAAAGTTGCTAACGCCACTATTCTGGCTCGGCTGTCTCCCATCCAAAAAGAGCGCATAATAATCGCTCTTAGAAAAGCCGGAAATGTAGTCGGCTATTTAGGAGATGGCATCAATGACGCCCCTTCTTTAAAGAGCGCCGATGTCGGCATCTCGGTTGAAAATGCAGTCGAGGTGGCCAAGGAAACAGCTGATATCATCTTGATGAAAAAAGGCCTGAAAGAGTTGATGGATGGCGTAATCGAGGGCAGAAAAAGTTTTGGCAATACGATGAAATATTTAATGATGGGCTTGTCCTCCAATTTCGGCAATATGTTCAGTATGATCGGCGCCGCAATCTACCTGCCTTTTTTCCCGATGCTGCCAGGGCAGATTCTGGTAAACAATTTTCTTTATGACATGTCACAAGTTGCTATCCCCCTGGACAAGGTGGATGATGAATATCTAAAAAAACCGAAGCACTGGGATATCAAGTTCATCAAAAATTTTATGTTGATCTTTGGACCGATCAGCTCCTTGTTTGATTTTCTGACTTTTTATCTGCTCTTCGCTTTTTTTGGTTTATCTAGCTCGGCCTTCCAAACCGGCTGGTTTATTGAATCATTAGCTACACAAACTTTGGTTATCTATATTATCCGCACCAGAAAGATTCCGTTTCTACAATCCTCTCCTAGCAAATACCTGCTATTTTCTACTGTTGCCGTTATCACTCTAGGACTGATTCTCATCCAAACTTTCCTTGGCAATGTCTTCGGCTTCACGCCACTCCCTTGGAAAATAATCTTCGTTATTTTTGGATTGGTCGCTATTTACCTGGTGCTGGTAGAAATCGTAAAACAATTTTTTTACAAACACCTCTACAAAAAAACTTCGCTTTAATTTAAAGTAAGCTGACGCCACGGGCTGGAATAAGTAATTTTTTTATTAAACTTGCCAACTTGTCCCTTCCTCTTGGATAAGAGGAAGGAAAGGATGGAGTTTGATTGGGATTAAATTTATATATTAATCTTTATCAAATTCCTCCTCATCCACCCTGTCCCTCCTCTAAACTTAGAGGAGGGGGCGTAAAAACACCTTTGTATAAGTAATAAAAATTAAAAAATTACTTTGATTACTTTAATTCTATTCACTTATGTTAAAGCGAAATAATTTTCTTTAATTTAAAAGTTGACTTCTAGTTCTAACTACTATAAACTCAGTTTAATGAAAATTGTAAAAATGAAAAATAAATCTTTAATATTGTTTTTTATACTTAGCTTAACTTCCCTCTGGCCACAAACTTTGTTAATGGCAGAAAGTTTGGCTAGCAAATTACGCGGTCGCATCTTGATTGATGTCGAGAGTCATGGTGAGGCTTGGTATGTAAACCCAAGCAATCTGCAACGATACTATCTTGGCCGACCTTCCGATGCTTTTTCTATCATGCATCAACTCGGACTGGGTATTTCCAATAAAGACTTCGACAGTTTTGCCGGCACTGCACCAAGCAGATTGTCAGGAAAGATTTTACTTAAACCGGAAGATCTGGGTAAGGCGTATTATGTTAATCCGCTTGATCTAAAAATGCATTACCTCGGCCGCCCTGCCGATGCTTTTGCTTTGATGCGCAGATTCGGACTGGGCATTACTTCAAACAACCTTGCTCAACTGCCGATTTATGGCGGCAGTAATCAGGTCGTATCCACTCAGATGGAACGTAACATTGCGGACTTGATCAACCAAGAACGAACTTCCAGGGGATTACAGCCGCTCAAATGGAATGAAGAAATTGCCGTCTCAGCCAGACAACACAGCATTGACCAGGCCAGACAGAATTCCGAGCTGATCAATCAAAGCAAGCTTTGTAGCTATCCTTTTATTCACCACGAAGGCATTGATTCCGGCATTTACCAAAGTGAACGATTGAATAGTAAAGGGGTTTATTATTTTTCTGCCAGCGCAGAAAACATTGCTTTAATCCCCGGTATCAGCGGAGCAGAATACACCGGCAATGTTGCCTCGATGAATTGCCAAGAACAGCTAAACCAATTGAATTCCAGTTTCCAAACCAGAGTGAAAAGCACGACCGACGAACAATTAAAAATTCAAATGGTAATTAAAGAAATTAGCAACCGAAAAGAGCTGTTAAATCTTTCTTCTTCAATAAATATTATCAAGACTTTTTACAACAGCTCCCTTGAAGTGGAAAAGCAGGCCGTTTCCGGATGGATGAACAGCCCCGGCCATCGCCAAAACATTCTTACCCCGGATTACGACGAGGCCGGTATCGGCATCGCCGAGGTCAAAGGTTATTACATTATCACTCAAGTCTTCATCAAAAGAGCCGCCTGTGGTTACCAAGGCGGCAGCTGTTGCACCAAACCAAACTACCTGCCCTATTGTTATATTCCATTAGGTTGCGTTTCCAATGTTTGTAAATAAATCTTTCTGTCATTCCCGCGAAGGCGGGAATCCATCGTGTATCAGTCGTCGAATTAAGCTAATAAAGTAGCCATTAATATAACACAACATTGCTCCCTTGCCTCCGGCGGCGCCTACCCGGCGGGGGTTACTTTTTCGAAAAAGTAACCAAAAACATCGAACAGAAAAAATTCACCAGAAGTTCTTCACTCCAGCCACAGGGAATGCGGCAAACTCCCCCGGGTGCTCCCGGGGTCAAACAGTGCCGCATTCTCCTTGGCCTCCGTTCGAATTCTGACTGAATTTTTTCAAGTTCGCAGGAGAAACTCTTGTAACATTTAGATTGACTAAAAATATTCTTTTAAAATAAAGCTTCAATTAAAACAATAAAAACTGCAAAGAAAATCTTTGCAGTTTTTTATTTGATTTTAATATCTACAGCACCCTAGTAAAAACACTCTTACCCTCCAACGCCTCTACTAAAAAATTATTTCGTCCGCCATTCATAATCCAGGTCTCGATATTGTTTTGCTTGCAAATTTTTGCGGCCGCCAACTTGGAACTCATGCCGCCGGTTCCGAGACCGCCCGATTTTTCTTCAACTAGTTCTCCCGCCTGTTCCAAGTCGTTGATTTCTGGAATCAATTTAGCGTCCGCATAAAGATGCGGGTTCTTGTCAAACAAACCATCGATGTCACTGGCCAAGACCAATAAATCCGCTTTTATCAAAACTGCGACCAGAGCGGATAATTTATCATTGTCACCCAAAACGATTTCTTCCACCGCCGTGGTATCGTTTTCATTGATAATCGGCACTACGCCATATTTCAATAATTCATTGATAGTGTTCAATGTATTGACGCTGGAAGTCTGTCTGGCAAAATCATCATAGGTCATCAAACATTGCGCCGTCTGGATGCCAAAATCACTAAAGGCTTGATTGTATAGTTGCATTAAAATCGGCTGACCAATGGCCGCCATCGCCTGCTTGGATTCAACCATTGATTCTCGGCCATTGATATTGATAAACTGCCGTGCGGTAGCAATCGCTCCGGAAGACACCAATACGATGTCGTATTGCTCACGCAAGGCTAAAATTTGCCTGCTAAGATCTTCAATTTTCCCGCGAGAAATCATTTTTGTGCCTGCAGTCAAAGTCGAAGAACCGATTTTTAACACAATCTTCTTTTTCATATTACAAAAGTCATTAATAAATATCATCTGCATTATACTAAACAAAGACTCTGTCTGTCCACTCTTTAAAACCATGTTTTGTGGTCAAAAAACTAAAGCCATGATATAATTTAGGTCTAATATTAAAATATATTTATGAATGAAAAACTAAAAGGCTTAAAATGGATCTTGATTGTGGTTATCGGTTTTATTGTAATTACCATCATTAATCCGTTTGTGTTGATCGGTGCCGGACAACGAGGCATTGTAATGAATTTCGGTGCCGTGCAGGATAAGATCATGAATGAGGGCATTCACTTTAGAATTCCAATCGTGCAGAGCGTAGAAAAAATCAATGTCCAAACAACCAAAATGGAGGTTAAGGCGATGGCCTATTCCAAGGATATCCAGACTGTGGAAAGCCAATTAGCTCTGAACTATCATTTGAAAGCTGACGTTTCGAACAAACTATGGCAAGAAGTAGGTGCCGATTACGAATCAAGAATTGTTGATCCTTCAATCCAGGAAAGCGTGAAAGCGGTTACTGCTAAATTCACCGCCCAAGAATTAATCGAGCAAAGAGCCAAGGTAAAAGATGAAATAAAAAACGAGCTTTTTAATCGTCTAAGCAAATACTTCGTGGTTGATGAATTCTCAATTATCGACTTCTCTTTCAGTGATGAATATGAAAAAGCGGTTGAAGCCAAGCAGGTTGCTCAACAGTCAGCCTTGAAAGCCGAAAATGATCTGCAAAGAATTAAGACAGAGGCTGCGCAAAGAATCGCCCAGGCCAAGGCCGAGGCAGAAGCCATCAAGCTTCAATCTGATGCAGCGAACAATGACAAATATGTAAATTTAAAAGCTTTGGAAGTACAAAAGTCTGCAGTCGAAAAATGGAATGGCGTCTTACCGACACAAATGATACCGAACGCCACTTTGCCTTTCATTAACCTAGCCAAATAGCAATAAATCGATTAAAAGAGTAAATCCGAAAGTATTTACTCTTTTTAATTTACAATTAAATTTTCTCATTTTTATATAGCGCACAATTTCTTAATTATGCTGATATTTTTCTAACTCCAAAACCTGATCAATTCACAGGGAGGGTTTTATCTTGTTTGGCTGATTTAATTATGCTAAAATAAAAGAGATGAATGCAAAAAATATAATGTCAAAAAGGGTTATATCTGTTAAACCCGAAGCGTCAATTTCTGAAGTAGCTGCCATTTTACACGGTAAAGGCTTTCATGCCCTACCTGTTGTTGATCGACAAAAAAGATTACTAGGCATAATAACTGAAACAGATCTTTTTGCCAGAAGTTTTCCAATGATTCATTTGCCAACCTATATAGATTTTCTAAAAAAATCAAAATTAGATGGTAATTTAAGCATAAAACAAAGAAAAAGCTTCGAAAAACTCACACAAGCAGAAGCAAAAGATGTTATGAGTGAGACGCCTTTTGTTATTAGCCCTTTTATATCGATTGAGAAAATATTGAAAATATTTCAAAAAAATAAAATTTATTCCTTACCAGTAATTAACAATGATAAAAAAGTAATCGGAATTATTACATTGTCAGACATTATTAATCTTTTAAGCAAAAAGAAGCTAATTATTAAATAAAATTATGGCTACTATTAAAAAGGAGAGAAAAATTGACCAAGCCACAAGCGAAACTTATTCTTGGTGGGGCAAAAGTTTTGTTTTTATAAAAACTACCCAAGTAAGATCCTTCCATGCAATCTTTATTCTTGCCTTCTTTGTGGGAGTGGCTACTGCATTTATTTGGTCAGCTTCAACTGATTTGTTCCAAACGGTCTCTGCAGCCGAAGTTTTGCCTAAAGAAAAATGTGTTGCTCAGCCAAATGGAGGAAACTTTCGCGCATCCACAACTGTAAATTTAAAGTGTGGTTCAAAAGTTACCAAGGCTTATTATCAATGGAATAGCAAGCCTGCGAAAAGCTTTGTTAAACAGATTGCCACTTTTTATTATCCAACTGAAGGCAATGCAGTACTAAAGGTGTTTGGCGAAGCAACGGTACAGAAGCTATTTTTTAAACAAAAAGTAAAATTTAGTCAGAACTATGTTTTTAAACCAGCCATTTATTCATACCCCTATCCATACCTAGGGTCAAATGATTTTTGGGGAAGAATTTTAGCGGTTGATGAAACAAAACAAAAGGTTGAAGTCCCAGACAAGAAGAAAATTGCAAGATTTTTCAGCGAGTTATTTAACTAATGCGAAAGATAGATTTTACAAACAAGCAGTTCTTGCTAATTCATGGACTGCTTTTTTGTTTTTCGGTCTTTTTCCTTCTGATTAATCTCAATTTTTTTGGTCTGCTTTTTTGGATTTTAACATTTACAATACAGTACAAGATCATTTGTAAATCATTTTTAGGCAAGGTTTTTGATGCTGATATTGTTTTATTAAGTTTCCACTTAATTACTTTATCACTGCTTTATTATTCATTTGGATTTACGATTAAGTCGCTGATAGTTTGGGCTAGCTTTAATTTTTTTGTTTTTAGTATTGCTTTGTTGCGGAAGACTAATAATTTTAGATTTGAATTACAAACTGATTTACAAATAAAAAGAAATTCAATATTTGGTTTTGCGCTTCTGACTCTTTTGGCTATAGTTTTTAAATTTCATCCAATGATAGACGGTCATTCTTCCCCCTGGCTTGATCTAAATGGGTATATTTTTTTGTTTTTTTTAACCGCTTCTTGGGTACTTGTTTATCAGGATTTAAATAACGAAAAAAATAAAATACTTGCTTTATTATATTTTTTTATCTTCTTAACAGTAGTTGCTTTTCGTTTTAAATTAACCTTTGGTTTTGATACACTTTTACATCAGGCAGCCCTTAGCCATATTGCAATATATGGTAAAATTTTACCGCTTAATCCATTCTACATAGGTCAATACGTGTGGGAGCTATTAATAAATTATGTGTCCGGCTGGGAGTTTAATTCGATTGAACGATGGTTCGGGCCAATAAGTTTTGTTTTAATCTTGTTCCGATCAGGGACTGCATTATTAAAAAGCTTTAATATTCCAGAAAAAAGAGGATTAATTGCAATATCAGCATTGCTATTACTACCGAATCAGTTCTATTATACTTCTCCTTTTAATTTTTCAGTAAGCCTGGGGATATTAGCCCTGACCGAAGCATACCTTTATGTAAAAGGTGGCGAAAATAAAAAAATATATACAGCTTGGATATTATCAATTAGTACTATATTAGTTCACCCTCTTGTTGGCATAAATATTTTGGCAAGTTTTATAATTCTACATCTTGTTATAAAAAATGCTAAGCGTAAAATTCTTTTTGCGTGGACAACAATTATTTCGTTTGCAGTAGTTTTTGCTTTTATTTTTTTTAATTGGTTAAACGGCAATAGCTTGATAATTGCTAACCCTTTTTATTTCATCGGGAAATTCATAAATGTATTTGGCGATCCTACTTGGTATGTATGGGATGGTCCCCCTTTTTTCCTTTCCGTATTATATTGGTTGGAGCGTCTTCATTTGCCAATAGTGATTCTAGTAATTATTTTCTTTTCATTTAAAAAGAATTTGAGCAAGCCAAACAGATATTTGGTTTTAACTGGGCTTAGTTTCATTATTTCTGCTTGGTTTTTTGCATCTTCTTTTGAAATTCCAAAATACACCATTATCGACCAATTGAATTATGTTCAGCGGCTATTAATTGTCGCCAAGTGGAGTATTTGGCCGATTTTTTTAATTTACCTTGTAAGACTGTTTGAAAAATGGCAAACCGCCACAAAAAAATCAAAAATATTGACTGCATTTATTTTTGCCTGTTTCGCTACGACCGCCTGGTATTTTACTTATCAAAGAAGCGACGATATTTCTAGAACAAATATAAGCAGCATAAGACAAGTTGACTATCGTGCAATTGAATCGATCTATAAAACAGAGGGTGGTAAAAACGGTTACCTAGTTTTTGCCAACCAACTTTTTGGGGCGGGTGCAATCAACATCTACGGTTTCGGTCCTTATTATCAAGACAATTATTGGGGAAATCTTCATTACTACTCTGTTCCCATGGCAAGTGAGTTAAATTTGCGATATGAAAAAATTATGTCAGCAACAGAGTTTGATTATAAAATCTTAAAGGAGCCACTTGAACGACTTAATCTTTGCACTGCATACTTAATAATAACTGACTATTGGCCATTAAATGAAAAAGTAGAGCAAAACATTGCTATGGTAGCTGAAAAGACTTGGAAAATTGAAGATAAAGTCGAAGTATACAGATTTAACATCTGTAAACATTAGCCATGTCTAGGTTGTGGGTAGGATGTATTAAATTCAACAGATATGCTAAAATAAATAGCGATAATTTAATTCTATAAAATAAAAAGATGTATAAGGAAGAATTTCTCAAACAAATGGAGGAAAAATTAAAAGTAGAGAGGGCTTCAATCGAAGCAGAAATCAATAAACTGTCTGCACCCGAGGAAGCCATGGATAATCCCAATGCGGAAGACCTGGCACAAGATGCCGCCGAAGATATTATCGAAGAGTCGTTATTGCGCGTTCACCGGGACATCCTAAACCGAATCGAGGATGCTCTTTATCGAATCAAGGATGGCACCTATGGCCGTTGTATAGAATGCGGCACTGAAATTAGCCAAGAAGATTTGGATCGTGAACCCTGGGTCGAGCATTGTGAAAAATGCAATAAAAAATAATTGAAAAACAATCGTTAAGGTGATAAAATACACCTATTAAATAACTAACTTGCTATAAATATATATTAGCAATCAAACTTTATGGATAAAATGATCAGGTCCAAATCCAGTTTCATACTCGGATTGGCAAGCGGCGTGGCCGTAGTTTCTCTAATCGGTTTTTTAGTCTTTTTGGGTATTTTTATGAGAAAAGAGCTAGGTATTACCGGTAATACCGATGGCGAAGTTGCAGAAGTTGTTGACGAGGGAACAAACAATGAACCGAACGACCCAACCCCTTCCAAACCGGAGGCTGGCAAACCGGTAAGCGTACAAGTAGCCAAAGATGACCACATCCGTGGCAACAAGAACGCAAAAATTACTATCGTTGAATGGTCAGATATCCAATGCCCTTTCTGTACTCGCTTTCATGACACCATGAAACAGGTAATGAAAACTTATCCGACACAAGTACGATGGGTCTTCAAGCACTTCCCACTAGAATCAATCCATCCTTATGCACAAAAAGCAGCTGAAGCCTCAGAATGCGCCGGCAAGCAGAACAAATTCTGGGAATATCTGGATGCAGCATATGCCAACCAAGATAAGTTAAACACAGAATATATTACAACCATTGCTAAAGACTTAAAATTAGACATGGGCAAGTTCAGTAGCTGTTTATCTTCTGGTGAGATGGCCGCCAAAGTAAAGAAAGATGCTGAATACGGCCAAACCCTTGGCGTTCAAGGCACACCAGGCAGTTTCATCAACGGCATCAACATCCCAGGTGCTGTTCCATTCTCTCAGGTAGATGAAATGATCAAGGCAGAATTGGCGAAGTAATCTTCCTAATTTTAAAGACATCGGCAATAGCCGATGTCTTTTTTTTATCAAAAAAATTTGATTTCAAAATTGAACGTAGATTTTATCTGACACTTTTATTTTTTAAATAAACGTGTTATATTGCTACCAGTAAAGCTAAAATTTGAAATGAAAAAATTTATAAATAAAAAAATTACCGTTTTAACCTTAATATTAAATATAATTATCATATTTAGCGGCTTTTGCTATGGCTTAATCAATCCACTACCAGCACAAGCCGATACCAAAACTGATTTGGAAACTAGCTACATGGCAGAAGGCTGCGAGCAAACAGCGGAGGCCACAGAACAGGTGTCAGTAAATCACCAGCATGACAATATCATGCCTTGCTGTGTTGAACAGAAGGATCATGCACCAAACGTTTCCGAACAAAAATTAAGTTTTTTAAAATCTCAACTATTAACCATATCAATAGCATCAACCGATGCCGTTATTCTTGATAATAAATTTTTCTATCAATCTCCTACTCTTTCTCCTCCCGAGAAAGCTCTCATCGATTCGACCATTCTCCGAGTATAATTTAGATCGACTCCTTTTGGAGTTACAAAACAGGAAAGTTTTTTATTTCCTGCTTTGTGTTGTTTTGATTTATAAAAATTAACACATCTAAATTATGTCACATAACTTAAATAAATTTACCCTGCCAATCAAGGGTATGCACTGCCGTTCTTGCGAGCTATTAGTCGAAGAAGAACTTGACAAGGTGCACAATGTCAAAAAAACTGACGTCAACTATAAGACTGGCAAAGTTGAAATTTTTTACGCTGCCGAAAAACCAAGTCTGAATAAAATAGAGGAGGCGATCACTGCTGCCGGCTACGAAGTCGGTGAAGCTGACAAGAAAAGTCTGTTCAGCCAAAATCCTAAAGACTATAAAGAGCTAGGCTTTACCGTCTTGTTTGTACTTGGTGCCTACTGGCTTTTACAAGGACTTGGATTAACAAGTCTGAATATCGGCGCTGCCTCCAACCCCTCCAGTTTTGGCGTAGTAGTAATGATCGGTTTGGTTGCCGGTTTTTCAACTTGTATGGCACTAGTCGGCGGATTAACCCTAGGCATGGCCACTAAGCATGCAGAAAAACATCCGGAAGCCACTACCAGTCAAAAGTTTCGTCCTCACTTATTCTTTAACCTCGGCCGTATAGCCGGTTATGCCTTTTTTGGCGCGATTCTTGGCGGTGTCGGTTCGGTTTTTCAGCTTTCAAGCACAGTGATGGGTTTTCTAACCATCCTGGTTGGTTTAGTCATGTTGATTATCGGCTTGCAACTGATTGAGATTTTTCCGGCTTTAAGTTCTTGGAAATTAACTTTGCCAAAGGGCGTAAGTAAGTTATTCGGCATCAATAAACATCAAAAAGAATACAGTCACAAGAACTCGATGATGCTGGGCGCAATGACTTTTTTCTTGCCTTGCGGCTTTACCCAAGCGATGCAGCTTTACGCAGTCAGCACCGGCAGTCTTTCCGGCGGTGCCTTAACCATGGCCTTTTTCGCCTTGGGTACTGCGCCAGGCTTGTTAAGTATCGGCGGATTAACTTCTGTCATGAAGGGAAGAACTGCCAAGCGATTCTTTAAATTCGCCGGAGTAGTAGTAATCTTCTTGTCTTTATTTAATCTGTCTAATGGTTTTACTTTGGCCGGTTTTGATTTAAGCGCTCCAGAAAAAACTACGACTGCTAAAAAAGATCCGAATGTAAAAATGGTAAATGGGGTGCAAGTAGTAAAAATGAAAGAGTTGGCCGGTGGTTATAGTCCGAATAAATTTACGATTACCAAAGGAATCCCCGTTCGTTGGGAAATTGATGCTCAAGCGCCATTTTCTTGCGCGGCCAGTATCGTGGCGCCAAAATTAAAAATTCAAAAGAACCTTAAAGAAGGTTTGAATGTATTTGAATTTACGCCAAAAGAAGTCGGTAAGATTCCGTTTTCTTGTGCCATGGGGATGTACACTGGTTCTTTTAATGTAGTAGACAAGAATAGCGCAGCGCCTGCCGCAGCCGAAGAAGATGCCGCGCCGGTCGCTGCAGCACCAGGAACTTGCGGCAGTGCTGGTGGATGCGGTTGCGGCAGTGCAAAGAAAATCGTCCCCGATGCCGAACCAACCGAGGCGTTAACAGATTCAGCAAGCGACGAGCAGGTCATAAAAACTACCTACACCTCAGACCGTGACATTTCTCCCAATACGTTCACGGTTAAAGCCGGCCAACCGGTACGCTTTGAGATTGACGCCAAAGACAATGGTGCCGGCTGTATGAATTATATTATGATTCCCGGTTTGGTTGACCAACCAGAATTATTAGAAGCTGGCGGCAAAATCGTTTGGAATTTTACTCCTACCGATACTGGTATATACAAGGTCACCTGCGGCATGGGTATGTCTCGAGGAACCTTGATCGTCGAATAAATATTCCCCCTTTAATAAAGGCTTCGTCGTGAGCTCAGCCGAACGGGGGTTAGGGGGATTTATTTCTTCTTAAATAAATAAAATTAATACTTTAATAATATGAATAAAATAAATTTTAAGCTGCAAGGCTTGCATTGTGAGGCTTGCGTTAAGATGGCAACGCTAAAATTTAAAAAGATTGATGGCGTGAAAGAGGTAAAAATTGATTTAACATCAGGGGATGCTGAAATAAATACGGAAACACCGATTGAAATTGAAAAATTTAAACTAGCATTAACTGATACAGACTATACAATTAATGGATAAAAATATGAACAATAACATATCCGCCACCGGCGGAAAAAAAATACTTGAACTGCGTATTTCCGGCATGCATTGCGGCTCCTGTGAAAAGATTATCGCTGCTGAACTGGAAGAGCTAAAAGGAGTAAGCCAAGTCAACATCAATGCTCAGACCGGCAAGGGCACCTTACAACTTGATGAAAACCTGAATTCAGTCGCAGATGTTTTAAAAGCGATTGAGGTCGCGGGCTACAAGGCTGAGGTAGAAAAAGAAACTGCCCTGGCAAAAACCGAGGAAATCACTAAAGATAATGACATAAAATATACTGTCACTTCTGGCAAGACTTTTAAACTAAAAATGGAATCGAAAATTGAAGCCGAAGGAAGAATAGTTGAAGATGCTCAAGGCAACCCTCAGTTCGAAGGAAAAATCAAGAACGACAAATCGGCAGAATTTGAAATTCCAAAAGAACAGGCAGAAACTAAGCAACTTTTGGAACAGCTAAATAAGACCTTATCTTTTACTAATTTTTTTGAAGCTTTTTCTGGTGACAAAAAAATTAACCAACCTGTCGCCTCAATTACTGAAAAAACAGAGAGCAAAACTGTCTCAACACAGACTGTGAATAGCAATCAGAGAGTCAATCTTTCCTTGTTCGGCATGCACTGTTCATCTTGTGCCAATATCATTGAACGCTCGGTAAAAAAAGTACCTGGAGTAAAACAGGCCAATGTTAACTTTTCCGCCGAAAAAGCTTCAATAGTATTTGATGAATCTGCCACCAATACCAAGGCCCTGATCGAAGCGATTGCCAAATCAGGCTACAAGGCGGAAGAGGTTGATACAAAAGACACTGAATATGAATCTAGAAAACACGAAAAAGAAAGCAAAAGCTTACTGCAAAAGTTTTGGTTCAGCTTTGTTCTAAGCTTGCCAATGCTTTATTTCATGTTGCTGGATTTCTTCGCCATTCCGGGTAAGGCTGGCGTTCTGCCATATGTCGGCATCATTTCTTTGATCTTTACCGTCCCGATCCAATTCTTTGTCGGTGCCGGTTTCTATCGTGGTATGTGGTCTTCGCTAAAAATGAAGACATTCAATATGGATAGCTTGATCGCTATCGGTACCTCCACCGCCTTTATTTACAGTTTGGTAAACTTTATTGTTTATGTAGTCAAAAATGGCACTGTTCTGGGTATCGGCGGAAAAATTCCCGATCTATACTTTGAAACCGCAGCCTTTTTGATCACCTTTGTTGTGCTGGGCAAATGGCTGGAAGCCAGAACCAAAGGCAAGACCGGTGATGCCATTAAAAAATTAATGGGCTTGCAAGCCAAAAGTGCACGTGTAATCAGAAATGGGCAAACAGTCGACATCTCAATTGATGAAGTCGTCGAAGGTGATATCGTGATCGTTCGCCCTGGTGAAAAGATTCCGGTGGATGGAAAAATTGTCCGCGGCTCTTCCGCTGTTGATGAATCCATGATTTCCGGCGAAAGTTTGCCGGTTGAAAAAAATGTGGGCGACAAGGTGGTCGGTGCGACCATCAACAAGACTGGCAGTTTCGAATTTGAAGTTACCCATGTCGGTAGTGAAACAGTCTTGGCACAGATTATTCGCGTAGTAGAAGAAGCACAAGGTTCAAAAGCTCCGATCCAGGGCTTTGCCGATCGTATTTCAGCCTGGTTCGTGCCGGCGGTGATCGCTCTGGCAATACTGACTTTTGTCGTTTGGTATTTCTTTCTAGGCGCAAGTTTGACCTTTGCCTTGATGGCCTTTACCGCTGTCATAGTAATCGCCTGTCCTTGTGCGCTTGGCTTGGCTACTCCAACCTCACTGATGGTCGGCACCGGCAAGGGCGCCGAGCACGGCATCCTGATTAAGGGCGGAGAACCATTGGAAGCAGCTTGTCACATTGATGCAGTAATTTTTGACAAGACCGGCACTCTTACCAAAGGCAAACCGGAGGTTACTGATGTATTAAGCTTCAATTCGCTGGATGAGGAAGAAGTGGTCGCCATCGCGGCCAGTCTTGAAAAATTATCTGAACATCCTTTAGCTGAGGCGATCTATAACTATGCTCAAGAAGGATCAATAGCCTTGGAAGAGGTGACAAACTTTAAAGCTATCCCTGGACATGGTGTTGAGGGCATAATTAACCAAACCCAATACTATATTGGCAACCGCAAATTGATTACCTCTGACCTAGGACTTTCAATCGACAAAGTGAATCGTAAATTAATGAAGTTGGAAGAGCAGGGCAAAACGGCAATGATTCTGGCCACCAAAGAGGCCATTGTCGGGGCTATCGCAGTCGCTGACACGGTCAAGGAAACTTCTCTTAACGCTGTTAACCAGCTTAAAAAACTTGGCATTGATGTCTATATGATTACTGGTGACAATGAACGCACTGCCCGAGCAATCGCCGCGCAAGTCGGTATCACCAATGTTTTGGCCGAGGTCTTGCCAGAAGACAAAGCAAATGAGGTGAAGAAATTACAAGACGCAGGCAAAAAGGTTGCCATGGTCGGGGATGGCATCAACGATGCGCCCGCCTTGGCACAAGCCAATGTCGGCATCGCCATGGGCTCAGGCACAGACGTTGCCATGGAGGCAGGTGGCATAATCATTATGAAAGACAATTTGAACGACGTGGTCACCGCTTTCCAATTGGCCCGCGAAACCATGAGCAAGATCAAACAGAACATGTTCTTTGCCCTATTCTATAATGTAATCGGTATTCCGATTGCCGCACGGGTCTTTATGTCTTTCGGCTTGGTATTAAAACCAGAGCTCGCAGGACTGGCCATGGCAATGAGCTCCATTTCCGTGGTCGGCAATTCCTTACTGCTCCGCTTCTTCCGACCAGGCAAAAGAAATTATCTGTCGATTATCGCTCCGCTGATCATGGTGATTGTCTTCACGATCGGTTTCATCCAATTCGCTAAATTCAGCTCTAGCATGGAAAATCAAGAGATGAAAAAAGTCACTGTCTCAGCCGTAGCGGCAAACAAGATCAATAACTTGATTACAACGGGTGAATCAAAAATTAATTTTGCTGAGTCCAATCCGAAATTGTTTCTAAGCATCAACACGCTAGACAGCGATATTAAAATCAAAGAGGGAAAAAATACTTTAGCCAACAACGAAGTCATTATCGGCTACAATGAAGCAATGATGATGATTGAAGAAAAACTCATCAGCAAACCCGGTGATAAATTAAAAAACTTTTTCGGATTGCCAGAGGTAACTATCGTCGGTATTCTTGAGCCGACTGGCACAATGCTTGATAATTACCATTTGGTTAATGTGAATACTTTCGAAAGGTTGAACACTATGGCTTCGGTAAAAACCGCCTTGGCAGAAAAGGATTTGAAACTATTCTATGTCCTGAACAACAACACTCCAGCACAGTTTAAAAATCAAATCCCTACCGATCTTTCCGAGATTGTCCTAGGCAACAAAAAGTTTTTGCCTATCTACATCGGCTCGGCAGAGGCAAAGATGATGATGAAAGAGAAGCTGTTCAGTAAAATCGGTGATACCATCGAAAATCTTTTTGGTAATAACGTGATGGTTGCAGGCATTCTGCCAGAAACAAATACATCGCTAGATGTAATGCATTTTGTGAACAATCAGTTTAAAATCAAAAAATAATTTATATTAATTATTTCTGATTTTATTAAAAGGCCGGAGCAATCTGGTCTTTTTGTTACGCTTTTCACGTTTTATAAAGTGCGTCCCGAACTTGTTTCGGGATCAGGTTGATTATCAAAAAATAAGTGGTATTTAATTTATATTATTTTACTTCACTTATCTGTCATTACAATAGAAAACACCATGGAGGCACAAAATATGTTTTCCCTTTATTGCTTCTAAGTCTTTCTCTCTGCTATAATAAAAATAACTTATTCAATAAAAATATTTATGAAAGAAAGTTATAGAGAAGAATTGGTTCATAACGGTGCGATTAATCGGGACGTAAAATATGTACCGGAAAATGTTCAAAAAGCATTAGATATAGAAAAAAAGGCTATTAGCAGAAGAACTTTTTTAAAGGGTATGTTGGTCGGTGGCGCTGCAATTGCAACTGGCGCTGTTTTTAATGCTTTCGACAAACAAGACAAAGCGTTAGAACAAGAAAAATTAAATGCAAAAGAACAAGAAAATAAATCAAATCATCCGACTGCTGAAGAAGTTACTATCCCACAAATAAAAACCGCACCAAACAGAAATGACGGCAAACCTGGTGTTGGCGGATATGATAAAGACATAAAAATTTAAACTATGCTTTTCAAACCAAAATCCGAATTCCGTAAACACTACTTTTTAAACAAGTACGTCATCATCACTCCTGGCCGAGCCAAGCGGCCGCGCGATGTGCAGGAACAGTCTGTTATTCACAATAACAGCTCTTGTGTTTTGTGTCCGGAAAAAATAGAGAAAAACTTGATTCTCGATTACATCGGCGGAAAAATCAATTGGGAGGTGATGGTTTTAAAAAACAAATATCCGGCAGTCACCCTCAACAACCCCAAGGCTTACGGCACTCAGGAAGTAATAATTGAAACTCCGGAACATGGCGTAGAAATGGCAGAATTTTCCGTAAAAAAAATTGAACAGGTTTTGCATACCTATATAAAAAGAACTAAGGAAATCAGTGAAAATAAAAAAATCGACTACATTCTGATTTTTAAAAATAGCGGCTCAAAAGCTGGCGCCTCTTTGCACCATTCTCATTCCCAGGTATTTGCCACCAAAATCTTGCCACCGGAAGTTTCAGACGAACTAACTCAAGCGCAATATTACAAGGCCGCCAATGATACCTGCCCATACTGCAACATCATCAAAAAAGAAATGCGCTCCAAAAGAAAAATTTATGAGAATTCTGAAGTCGCCGTATTAGCGCCTTATGCTAGTGAATATCATTATGAAGCTTGGATATTTACAAAACGACACCTCGACAACATTACCAAGCTGAATGCTAAAGAAATAAAATCGATTGCAGAAGCCATCAAAAATGTTTTGGTTAAATTACGCCGAATCGGCTTATCCTACAACTTTTCTTTCTACCAAGTAATCTCTAACACTGATCAGCATTTTTACTTCAAAATCCAGCCGCGCGACAGTGTTTGGGCAGGAGTAGAAATGAATTCCGGCATAATAATTAACTCCGTTTCTCCAGAACAAGCCGCCAAATTTTACAAAAAATAAAACTGCCAACTTTTCGTTCCCCTCCTCTAAGATTAGAGGAGGGTTAGGGGTGGAGTTGATGGAGGTTGAAACAGCAACTGAAAATGTTCCCTGGCCCCGCACTTCAAACTCCATTCCCCAGTCAAGCTGAGGACAAGCTCGTCCCTTCCTCTTATCCAAGAGGAAGGGACGAGTGGGCATATTTTGTGAAAATTTCATATTGATTAATACATAGTTATTTTCTTATATTTGTAATCGTAAACTTATAATCATTTTCACCCAATAATTAGCAAAAAATCAATTAACCTCACCAATAAGCGCGTCAATAACTTGACGCGCTTATTGCTTTTTGGTTAAATGAGCTTGGTTTTGTAAATATCTCAAAAACCCAGTATAATATATTAATAATATGCGATTATTTTAAATCTGCATCCCCGATCGGGGTCGAGGACAAGTTTTAATTTTTAAATTTTTTTTATGCCTATTCCACAACTTAGTCACAGGAGAAAAACTGAACCAGCCTGGGCTAATAATAAAAAATATTTTGTTGCCAACAAGCTGGGCGGCGGCAACAAGGGAAACAAGAATGAGCCTTTTTACAAAAAATTTCTCAATCTTAGGTTCTTGATGAAAGTTGCTGGTGCAGGATTGATCCTGTTACTGCTTTTGTTTATTTTAGCTTCCCGAGGATTGCCGGATCCGAATAAGTTGATGGACCGTCAAGTGGCGCAAAGCACCAAGATTTACGACCGCACCGGCAAAACTGTCTTATACGAAATCGCCGGCGAGCAGAAACGTACCCTGGTCACCTTAAACGAGATTCCGGTAAATGTACGCAATGCGACAGTAGCAATCGAAGATAAAGATTTTTATAACCATGGCGCCTTCAGTCTTTGGGCCATATTCCGTACTGTCGTCACTAATGTGGTGTTTGGTAAAAAGGCCGGCGGCTCAACCCTCACCCAACAATTTGTCAAAAATGCGATCTTAACCAATGAGAAAACCTACACCAGAAAAGCTAAAGAATTGATTCTAGCCTATCGTTTGGAACAAAAATTTTCTAAAGATGAGGTCTTGCAGTTATATTTGAATGAAATCCCCTATGGCGCCACTGCCTATGGTGTGGAAGCTGCCAGCCAACGCTTCTTTGGCAAAAGCGTTCGTGACGTTAACCTGGCCGAAGCCGCAATTCTGGCTTCAATCCCTCAAGCACCAAGCCGCTACTCGCCCTATGGACCAAACAAAGATTTGTTAATCAAAAGACAGCAATATGTTTTAGATCAGATGGCTACTCAGGGCTATATCACTACCGAACAAGCAACAGAGGCCAAAAAGACTGAATTAGTTTTTAAAAAACCTTCCGATCAGATGTTAGCCCCTCATTTTGTGATGTATATCAAAGAAATTCTGGGAGAAAAATATGGTGAAAAAACTATTGAACAAGATGGTTTAAAAATCATCACTACTCTTGACCTAGAAAAGCAAAAGATTGCTGAAGAGGTAATCGCCGAAAAAACTGCCAACAATGAAAAGAAGTATCAAGCCACTAACGCAGCCCTGGTTTCCATCGACCCAAAGACCGGACAGGTCTTGGCTATGGTCGGTTCAAAAAATTTCTATGATGAAAATATCGACGGGCAGGTAAACATCGCTACCAGCCCTCGTCAGCCAGGCTCTTCTTTTAAGCCTATGGTTTACGCAGCATCCTTCATCAAGGGCTTTACTCCTGAAACTATCCTATATGATGTTGTTACTAATTTTTCTACTGATGCAGCAAAAAAATACGAGCCGCACAATTATGACAACAATGAACACGGCCCGATAACTATGCGCAAAGCCTTGGCTGGGTCTTTAAATATTCCTGCGGTAAAAACTATGTATTTAGCCGGTATTGATAATGTGTTGTCCTTGGCCAACAAGCTTGGTTATTCAACCTTAAAAGATAAAGACCGTTTCGGCTTGTCCCTGGTTTTGGGCGGTGGTGAGGTAAGCCTACTTGAACATGCCAATGCCTATACCGCTTTTGCCAACGAAGGTAGTATTCATCCGATTTCTCCGATTTTAAGAATAGAAGATCGTAATGGTAAAACATTGGAGGAATATGAGAAAAAAGAAGAAAAAGTTTTTGATCCTCAAGTCACCAGACAAATCACCAGTATCTTATCTGATAACAATGCACGTTCCTATGTTTTCGGCGCCCGTAATTTCTTAACCCTAAGCGACCGCCCAGTAGCGGCAAAAACCGGTACCACTAATGACTACAAAGATGCTTGGACAATGGGCTTCACTCCTTCAATCGTAACTGGAGTTTGGGTAGGAAACAGCAACAACGATTCAATGAAAAGAGGCGCAGATGGTAGTGTTGTTGCCGCGCCGATCTGGCACGCTTATATGCAAAAAGTGCTTGCCAACACCCCGGTCGAATCTTTTAAAGCACCCGAACCGGTATCAACCAATAAGGCTGTATTAAACGGTACGGCAACCGGCACAGAAATGGTGAAAATCGATAAAGCTTCAAATTTATTAGCTACTGAATATACTCCGGCCAGTTATGTTATCGAAAAAAACTTCAGCCAGCCGCATAGTATTCTTTATTATGTAAACAAAGATGACCCTCGTGGACCGGCGCCAAAGAATCCAAGTGACGATCCACAGTTCGTCTTATGGGAAAGCGCAGTGACAGCGTGGGCAAAAAAGAAAAATCTATTAGCCACCTCTACTCCGCCGACTGAATCGGATAACCTGCACAAGCCAGAAAACAATCCTGTCTTTACTATTGACCAACCTGCCAATAATCAGATAATTATCGATCCGACTTTATCAGTAAAAATCTCCGCCTCCGCACCAAGAGGTGTTGGTCGTGCGGAATATTACATTGATAACAATCTAATCGCCAGTGTCAGTGCCTATCCTTTTGCTTTAGAAAAAAATATCAGCTTTTTACCGAACGGCTATCATGATTTGTTGGTAAAAGTATATGACGATATCGACAACAGCTCGGAACAAAAAATCAGTATAAATTTAAACCTCACCGAGTCTGCTCAAAACACACCGCCTACAATTTCTTGGCTGGAGCCGGAAGCTAATTTAAGTATCAGCGCCAAAAACTTCCCTTTCCAGTTTAAATTTGCCACTACCAACACTGAGAGTATCTCCAAAATAAATCTCTACTACAAAACCTCCGATAAAAACGTCTTAATCTCCAACTTCGCCCCTACCAGTCTTGAGTTCACACTCTACAACTGGCAATCCCCACCGCCTACCGGCACCTACACCGTTTTTGCCGAAGCAAAAAGCTGGGGCGGAGAAACAATTAAAAGCGAAGAGAGAAATATCACTATCACTCAATAAGTATAAAACCAAAAATAGACCCTTCTGGGTCTATTTTTGTATTACACTTTTTTAGTTTATGAGTTTATATTTTGGCTTATAGCCGCTTCCCCCAACGTGTCGTCGATATCTGTCGTCTTAACGAAACGAAGTGAGTTAGGATATGGTTTTAGCCCTTGCAGATATCGGCTGTTGTGCGATGCAGTGAAAAGCAAATGCTCAATATTGCATTTTTATGTTTTAACCTTATTTTTGTCTGGAAAAAATATCAATATAAGCAACCCGGGAATATAAAAAAATCCAAGTAACCCTAATGCCCAAGGTTGACCCTTTGCCTTCATCATAGCGACACAGCCATAAACAAAACCCGCATAAATTAGTATGGCAAGTAAAGCTGAAAATAATTTTAATAGGGTGATTTGATCTGCGGTAAATAAGTCACCCATTTCTTTAATGAATAAATTAATGAAGTTAACTATTGGAACGCCGAACAAGCCAACCAAAATTCCAATCCGTCCTATGATTCTGTATTTTTTTATTGTCATAAGTTTATAAATATATTATTTAGATTTTGAGTAATGCCGGTCCAAAATAGCGTAGCGAAAATAATTAATAAAGATTTGCTTTTCGCTATTTCGCACAACTCGTTATTATGCAAAATGTTTTCGTACAATATGCCAATTTTTATATTTATACGAACAACCTATTGTTTAATCGGCATTATAATATATAAATAACTATCATCCTTTTCTGCACGGATTATACATGGGGTATTATTATCTACTATTTCAATTTTTATTACATCACCATCTATATTACTAAGACCATCTAATAAATATCGATAATTTACAACCGCGCCGTTGTCTTCGCCGATAATTTCCGCATCCACACCGGTAATGTTTTCACCGGCCATACCTGAGGCGGAAGAAATCATCATTTGCCTTGTCTCTTTGGGGAAGTCCAGATTTATATCATTGATGCCTGTTTTGGAGAATAGCGAGGATGCCTTCACAGCCTTCACCAGTTGATTTGTTTCCACAATAGCTACTGTCTTACTAACTGTCGGAATAATCTGCTTGTAGTCCGGATACTGGCCTTCAATCAGGCGCGAGATCAACTCGGTGGTACCATAAACGAACAACACCTGATTTTCAGACAAATATATTTCCAATATATTACTTTCATCAGCCAAGTTTTCCTTGGAGCCGGATAGTACACGATAAATTTCCTGTACGGTTTTAGCGGGGATGATAAATTTTTTATTTCTGTGCTCCTCCGACAGCTCATTGGTGACTTGAATTTTTTTCTCGGTCAATCGATAACTGTCGGTGGCGGCTAAAGTCAATTCATTTTCATTAAAATAAAAGAGTACTCCAGATAGTTCAATCCTTGTCTCATTGGTTGAGGCTGCAAAAACAACTTGAGAAACTGCCTTTTTAAATGTATTGGCATCAACTCGACAGACGCTAGTTCGGTCTATGGTCGGGATTAATGGATAATCTTCTGCTGATTGCCCCTTGATCTTGGTTTTGAAATTTTCACAGTCCACAACTATCTTGTCGTCCTTTTGTTCTATCTCGACTTTCTTGTTTGGTAATAGACTAATGTAATCGGAAAGTATTTTTGAATCAACGGTATAACTTCCGTCTCGATCAACCTTGCCTCTAATCACGCTACTGATTCCGATTTCTAAATTAGTTGAAGTGAATTTGATATTACCATCCTTTGCTTCAATCATTACATTATTTAAAATCGGTAGATTCTGATTCTTTCCTGCTATATGTCCGACTATAAATAATCCATGCTTTAGGTTTTCCTCAAGACTTGAAAATTTCATATAATCTCTTTATGTATTTAAGTATATATAAATATAATTAAAAGTAATAATAAGGCTGTTAATAAATATTTAATGAAAGGGTTTTGTCTTTAATTTTTGCAAAAATTTTCCAACTTACCACCTTAATAACTTATTAACAACTCCCTTAATAATTTTTAATAACTGCTGTTTTTTGCGGGAAAAAGTTTTAATTATAATTTCATTAACAGTTTAACCCACGCTTCATTAATAACTTATTAAGAGGTTATTAACCGTTGTTGTAGATAATCTGTTTGATTGATTCAATGTCTTGGCGCAACTTTTCATTCTCTTCAATCTCTCGGGTAATCTTGCTATGGGCATGCATGGCTGTAGTATGATCTCTGCCACCCAGCTCTTGGCCGATGGTCGGATAGGAGGCGTTGATTTCTGTGCGCAACAAGAACATGGTAATCTGACGTGGGGCCACTAATTCTTTCTTTCTGCTTTGGCCGGTGATATCGCGCAGGTTAATGTCATAAAAACGTGAAACCGCATCAATAATGGTTTTGGCAGAAGTAGATTTTTGTTGGAAATTAGTTAAAATGCCAGCCAAAATGCTTTTGGCAGTTTCCAGCGATGGTTTTTGGTTATTAAATTCATGAAACGCCACCAAACGATTCAAAGCGCCCTCTAGTTCGCGAATATTATTCTGCACATTAGAGGCAATATATAACAAAACATCTCTTTCGATCGGATAATTTTTTTCTTTACATTTTTTTTCTAAGATCGCCAAACGAGTTTCTATGTCCGGTTGTCCGACATCGGCGATCATCCCCCACTCAAAGCGGGAAAGCAGTCTTTTTTCCAGCGCAGGAATTGATTTCGGCGGACGATCAGAGGTTAAAACGATCTGTTTGTTGGTTTGGTGAAGTTCATTGAAGGTATGAAAAAATTCTTCTTGGGTGCCGTCTTTGCCAGCCATGAATTGGACATCATCTACTAATAGTAAATCTACATTGCGATAGCGATCCTTAAAATCTTTTGCCTGCCCGCTTCTTACCGCCTGAATATAGTCGTTGGTAAATTTTTCCGAAGAAACATAAAGAATCTTGTCAGTTTTTTTGGCTAACATGTGGCCGATTGCTTGGATAAGATGAGTTTTTCCAAGCCCTACACCACCATAAATAAATAAAGGGTTGTAGGCCTGTCCTGGATTTGCTGCCACTGCCTGACAAGCAGCATGAGCCAGTTCATTACCCTTACCTACGATAAAATTATCAAAGGTACAGCGGCCATTCAAACCGAAGCGGTTCATCGGTAATGGCTCTGCTACAGGCTCTTCATTATTGCTTTGCGGTTTGATTTTCTTTAACAAATCGCCAACCGGATTTGATTTTTTTGTCTCAACCTTATAAATGATCTCTTTAAGTTTCTTATTCAACACACTTTCCAGTGCAGCGGTTATCTCTTTATGGTATTTTTTTTCCAACCATGCCTTGGTAAAGCTGTTTGGTACGCAGATTATGACTTTGTCATCTTCGAAGGAGGAAATAAAAGTGTCTTTAAACCAAGTGGTGAAGTTTGCTCGCGATAAACTGAGCTCAATTTCGCCAAGGGCGGCCTGCCAAAGCTGTTCATTATTCATAATTATGAGTGTTTAGGTTGGTAATTAAAATAGTGTATTACAAATTGTGTGATATGGCAAAAGTATATCAATAAACCCCGAAGAATAAAAGAGAAAGAAGTGTTAATAAACTGTTGATATAAAGTGGAAAAGCCACTTGAATTTACGCTTATTTACGCGTTGACTAATACGAAAAAAAATGTTAAGATTTCAATTGCATTTAACCAAAAATTAATTTATACAATAAAAGGAAAAGTATATGCCAAAGAGAACTTATCAGCCTAACAAGAAACGGGCTAAAAAGAAGCATGGGTTCATGTTGAGAATGAGCACAAAGAACGGTCGGAACGTAATCAAAAGTCGTCGCAATAAAGGACGAAAAAGATTGACAAAATAAGCTTATGTTAGCTAAAGCTAATCGATTAACCAAAAAGAAAGATTTTGATAAGACATTTAAACAGGGCGGTTCTAGTTATGGCAAGATACTTGGCATAAAAGCCGTTAAAAATGATCTGGAAAGCAATCGTTTCGGTATAATAATTAGTAATAAGGTTAGCAAAAAAGCAGTCGAAAGAAACAAAATTAGACGTCAGATCAGAGAAGTTTTAAAAACGCAATTAGTTCTGGTTAAGCCTGGTTTTGACCTAATCATAGTCACTTTGCCCGAAATTCTCCATAAGGATAGTCAGGAAATAAGGCAAAACATCCTCTACAATCTAAAAAGACTAAAGCTTTACAAATAATACCTAGTATTAGCCAATGATTAAATATTACGTAAGTTTTTTCCTCATCGGTTTGATCAAGTTTTATCAAAAAACCTTGTCTTTTGATCATGGGCCACTGAAAATGTTCTATCCCCATGGTTTTTGTCGTTTCTCCCCTACCTGCTCAGAATATGCCATTAATGCTATTGAAAAAAAAGGAATAATTAAAGGCACATATCTGGCGGCTTGGCGGATTCTAAGGTGTAATCCTTGGAACAAGGGCGGCTGGGATCCTGTTAAATAACTAAATTAACAATAAATGGCATATCTATTTCATACGATTTTTTATCAGCCGATTTTTAATTTGCTGATTTTTTTATACAACATCATTCCTGGTCATGACCTGGCTTTTGCTATCATTATCTTAACTATCATCATCAAGTTGATATTACTGCCTCTCTCCAAACAATCGATCAAATCGCAAAAGGCCTTACAAGAGCTACAGCCGAAAATTGAAGAATTAAAAAAACAGCATGGCAGTAATAAAGAAGAAATGGCCAGGGCAACCATGGCGCTTTATAAAGAAAACAAGATCAATCCGTTTTCTTCCTGTCTACCCCTTTTATTACAACTACCTTTCTTTTTCGCAGTTTTCCAAGTCTTCAGAGATTTTAATATTGCCGGCAACATCGAAAAAAATATTTATTCTTTTGTTGCCAAACCGGAAACAGTAAACGTAATGGGTTTCTTTAATACTATGGATTTGGCCAAGCCAAGCATTCCTTTGGCAGTGTTAGCCGGTCTGGCTCAGTTCTGGCAAGCCAAGATGATGATGACCAAACAGCCGGTCCCACCGATCAGCTCTGAATCAAAAGATGAGAACATCACCGCCATCATGAACAAGCAGATGTTATATATGATGCCCGCCTTAACAGTCTTTATCGGTATCACCATGCCAGGAGGCCTTTCACTATATTGGCTAACCATCACCCTATTAACCGCCCTCCAACAGCTCTATGTCTTTAAACATAAGGCGAAGGAAGAAAATAAGGTTGAGGTTATAAAACAATAAATTTAGAAAGTATTTCAAATATATAAAAAAACGGCCAACAGCCGTTTTTTTATATATTGTGTCATCCTGAACTTGTTTCAGGATCAGGTGGATGAACAAAACATTTATTATTTTTATTAACATTCTTTTACATGAGAAAAAATTTTTATAATAAGCATTCTTGTTTTGGGCATAGATCCCGGCTCTCCGCTGCTGCTTCGGCCGGGATGACACAATAGGAGCAGTATAGCAAATAATATTATTTTTTTTCTGCGATTCTTTCCGGCAGATTATCAATATCTTCACAAATACCCGACTCCAGATCAAAACGCTCTTTATCTCTTTGGTCTTCCGGTAAACTATTAAGCCATTCATAAGCCATCTCTTTTGTTAAGCCTCTTTTGTTGTATAGGGCAACAAGGTTATTTATTGTTTTTATTTCAGTCCCTCTTTTATGTATTGCTAATAGATCTTGATTCTCACCTATAATCAATTTATCTTCTGGTGATTTCATAATTTTATATTAAAATATTTATTTTTTTCATTAAATTTTATACCTTGTCTTCACCCCCTTCTGTGTCATCCCGGACTCGATCCGGGATCCAGGAGGAAAGTCAATAAATAAGAACTAGCTTAAACGGTATAAAAATAATTAAATTACTTGTTAACCTGAATTCCCATCTACAAAACGACAAAGAAGATGTCATTTATTTTTTATAATATCTTATCACCCAATAAATAATCAATCCAACAATTATTCCAACCACGCCACCAGCCAACACTCCAAAGACACCGCAAGATTCATATCCACGTAGCCCAAAAGAATTACAACAAAAGCAATCACAGCTTTTCCCAACAATATCACAACAGTTGCCGCCATATAATGAAAGCTTCAATAAACCACCGACTGCAAAGACTGCGGCGAGCAATAAAATTGATAAGATTGGGAAAAGATATTTCATATGAACGTATTTTATTTTTCGACAAAGTTTTTCGATATCCAATTTTTAATAAAGCGAAGTTAATATTTTTTGTGAATATCAAGGGTTTTCACGGTTTTACTAAAGGTGTTCCGTTCATTGATCAATCACTTTGTCTGTTTTTAAAATACCACGTTTATCTTCGCCTGTCGGCACTTGCTTAATGACTATAAATTTTACAATCTTGTCGGTATGATTGATAAAGGTGTGCGGGGTATTTTCTGTCTCAATCAAGTCTCCAGCTTTGACAATTTGGTTTTTAGTCTTTTCACCGACTTTCCACTCGGCAGTAAGTTCACCCTCGATAATGTATAAACTCTCTAAAATCTTTTTATGATGGTGCCAAACCTGAGAGGACCCCGCTACCTGCTCGTTGTAATGTAATTCATATTCCTGGCGAATATAATAGCGAACGTTTGTTCCTTCGGGTTTTGAAACAGACAAAGATTTTTCACGCTGAACTATTTTCATAGCATTAATTCTTATTTTTAGAATAGCTTTTTGGAAATTTTGCACCCAGTGCCCCGCCACATAATGAAGTCCGATGTATTTTGTCTTAGCGTAAAAATTAAGTAGGTCTGGATGTAAATTCTAGCCGCCTCTGTTATTCGTTTAACTTTCTTATACGCTTAATAACTGAATCTTGGTATAACCTAAAAGCTTTTCGTTTTTCTTTAATGTAAATATAAGGCGTGCCAAGCATTTCGGAACATTTTTTACATTTTAGAACGGGAACGTCTTTTATGTTTAATGTCTGTAAACCGACTAAACTATCTGGCGCAAAAATTCTGTCTAAATATAAACGGATTAGGTTGCCAGGTCCATCTTTTTGATAAACAACAACGACTGATTCACATTTACGGCAGCAAACATTTAGCAGGCGAGAATACCCACCACGAGCAGACTTATATTTATCTCTTTGTAACGAAAAGCTTGTTTTTTTCATCTTAAGTAGAATTTATTTTTTGTCCAACGTTAGGCACATGCGAAGTTGCGTAGCAATTTGAGAGAGGTCTTTCGACAAAGACCGAACCGCATGTGAGTTGTTAGCTGATGTAAATGAATTCCGAGCGATAGCGAGATTATTCGGGCAAATTTTATTTTTTATTTTTCTTTAATAGTATTAATGAAATAAAGCTAAGCAATATTATCAATGAAATTACCAAATAAGGTTTGCTTCTTACTGTGCCGTTATTATTATTTGGTAGGATTATTTTATTTTCATCTAAAGTCTTATTGCTGTTATTTGCTGATTCTTGAACCAAATTAACATATGATATTTCATGATCCCAGCTATCTATTATTGCTTTTACGGTAACACCATTGATCAAGATTTTATTTTTATCAACATCTTTCGTAAAAGACTTGTTTTTATAAACCTGCTGTTGATCATAGCTTAATTTATCATATGTTGCATTTGCTGGAAACCATCTTGCAACAACTTCTTCATTTATCTGTAAAGGTTTACTGTCTGATGTTGGCATAACTCCGCAATCAAACTCTATAATTTTTAAACTCAAATTATATTTTCCTTCATTAACATTTTTAAAATTCATAACTTCGCCTTTAATATAGCAAGAATTTGAAGGCGGCCTACTTCCTTGAGCATAAGAACTATTACCAATAAAAAAGCTGACTAATAATATTGGCGCGCCAATTAGGAATGTTTTTTTGTTCATTGTGTTTAAATGAAAAAATAAAATTTGCCTGAATAATTTTTCTTCAGCAGACGAAAAGAATTGATTTATTTCAGCTAACGTTTTCGAGTATGAGAATTTCTGTTGAAGTGAAACGAAACAGAATTTGGGTCAAAAATATTTTATATTACTCTAATCAGTTACTAAAGGTAAAATATTTTTGCCTCATACTCGATGTTAAGTGATGTAAATTTTTATCTTCGTTTTTATTTGTATAAGCTTTGATTATCGTCTAGGAAAATATTATTTTTGATTCGAAAAAAGCAAAAGGGGTCAGGGGTGAATCGCTTTTTTTGAAACTCATTATTTTTTGCTTAGTATTTTTTTAAAATAATCCGTAATACTAATTTGTTTATTTCTATTTGCCATGTGTGCAGAAATGATTTGTGGTAAATAGAAATACCAAATTGTTCCAAATACTCCAAAAATAATGAATGGTAAAATAAAATTATTAATATCATTTAGCGGATACGGCAATAAATTTATTTCATAAATATTTATTGAGTCAAAAAACTGAGATATAAAGCCAGTCAGGATTACCCCTATCAGCGAATACGGAAAATCTATAAATGGAAAGAGCAACCACAACATTGGCCAATCATCTTCTTTTGCGCTAATAATGTTAAACACGGTACGCACAACCAATATGGCGTGTATAGCTGCCAGGAATATTCCGACTTGTTTTGATTTGCTTATTTTCATAATTCCCCTCATTAATAATCAACATAATTTTCCGCCTTTTTAAAATTGCCTACGCTTGAAATATCCACTAAGATAAAAATCTATTTCACTTAACTCGTTATTATGCGAAGTTACTTCGTATAAAATACCAATTCTTGTATATATACGAACAACTACTAATTCTTAAACCCAGTCAACGGGGCCGGGATATTGCCTTTTCGCCAAATAAACTTATCTGATTTTTCTTTATGAGTGGGGATGATGTAGGCGCCACCGAGCAAGCCGCCCCAGGAGACGAACTGGCCGGCTTTTTTGCCAGGGACAGGGATTAATCGAACGGCGGTGGTTTTGTGGTTGATCATGCCGATGGCCATTTCGTCGGCGATGATGGCAGAGATGGTGGTGGTGCGGATGTTGCCGGCAACGGCGACCATGTCGAGGCCGACAGAGCAGATGGCGGTCAAAGCTTCCAGTTTATCAATAGACAAGCAATTATTTTTTACCGAATTGGAAAGAAATTCATCTTCACTTACTGGGATAAAAGCACCGGAGAGGCCACCGATGTTGGCTGAGGCCATGATGCCGCCTTTTTTGACTGCGTCGGTCAACAAAGCTAGGGCTGCGGTTGTTCCATGTGTACCCACCATCTCTAGCCCCATAAGTTCTAATATTTCCCCCACACTGTCACCTACCTGAGTGGTCGGCGCCAGACTTAAATCCACACTGCCGAATTTGATTTTTAACTCTTTGGCCATTTTTTTGCCGATAAGTTCCCCGGCACGAGTAATTTTAAAAGCAGTTTTTTTAATTTCATTGGCCAACTCTTCCAGTGGTAAATCGGTTGGCAGTTCTTTAATTACTCGGCGGATAACGCCAGGGCCGCTGATGCCGACATTCACCACACTGTCTTTGCCGGTAATGCCATGAAAGCCGCCGGCCATAAAAGGGTTGTCGTTGACCGCGTTGCAGAAGACGATCAATTTGGCGCAGCCGATGGCATTCTTCGATTGATGAGCGGTTTCATGAATGATCTGACCCAGTCGAGCAACAATTGTCATATTGATGCCGGCCTTGGTCGAGGCCACATTCACAAAAGCGCAGACGCGGTTGGTTTTGGACAAGACGAGCGGCAAGGAATCCATAATCATCTTATCCGAATAAGTGGCGCCGTTTTCTACCAAACATCCGAAGCCGCCGATAAAATCAATTTTTAACTGTTCGGCAATCCGATCCAAGTTTTTGGCGTATTCTAAACAGATATTCAAATTTTTTTCTTTGTCATTGACGAATAAGTTGGCCAGGATCAGGGCGGCCGGCGTCAGGGTGATGCGTTTATTGGTGATGGGGATGCCGTATTCAGCCTCAATCATTTTAGCCTTGAAATTCAATTCCTTGGCAATGGAAAAAATTTTTTTCTCAATATTCTTGTTGGTTTTTTCAATCGTATTTGAAATGCAAGAAAAAAGATCGATGCCGACGGTTACCGTGCGGATATCGAACTTGTCCTGCGCTGTCATATTGATCGTGTTGTAGATGTCGGCTAGAGAAAGATTTTCCATGTTAAATATTATTGATAGTTGTAAAGACTTCTTTGTTGTACAAACTGATGTCGAGATTAATTTTTTTACCCAGCAATTTTAATTCTTTAGCCAGCCCTTGAAAATCAATATTCGCCTGAGTAAGATTAACTGCCATGACCATAAAAAATCGTCCTTTGATTACGCCCTGCTTGATCTCCTCGATGTTTACATCTTTTTTCCAGAGCAAGTTACTGATCTGCGCCACAATCCCCTTGGTGTCTTCCCCGATTACAGTAATGATGGGAAAGTTTTTTTCTGCTGTTGTATTTTTATTCGTGTTTTTCATGTTTAAATTTATATTATACCGTCATTCCCGTGCAGACGGGAATCCAGTGTTTTTATTCGTACCCCCTGGTTTCTCGCCTGCGCGGGAATGACGGTACAGGCAAGAAAATTAAAAAGTCCTATTCTTGCCGACGATTACATTCAAGCTTTGCGGACAACTTTTAATTTTGATTGGAGTCTTGATGTCAATCGAGTTGTCAACGCGTAACAGATAACTTTTATTGTCCAATGTTAATTCCTTAGTAGTGAAAACGCTTTGGCCAACAGATTTTTTTAAAAAATTGGCTGTTTCTTTTGTTTTGATAAAAACTTCTAATAGGCCATCATCGGGCTTGAATTTACCTGTAGTCGGTAAGTCAACCGTTGAAAGTGGCAAGTTGATTATGCTGACTTCCCCGCCCTCAAGAATTTCGATCGAATAACCTTGATTAATTTCGATTATCGATCCCTTGGTAGTTATCTTTCCTTCAGTTAAAAAAAGTGTGTCATTGGCGAGGACTAAATCTAATTTTTCAATTCTTCGCGCAGACAAAATATCACAAGCCAGCAATTCTCTGCCGATGCCCAAACTGGTTGCCACTAAAGACTCATTTTTGCCGACCGGAATAATGCCCAAGGGAATCTCACTGCCATTCATCGCATTGATCACTTGGTTGATTGTTTCATCATTGCCAACAGCAATAATCGTTTTTGCTCCCCGCTTGATTTCATCCTGAATGGTGGCAGAATAATTTTTTGATGCGCCAAGACGACAGATCTTGCCATTGAGGCCGAGATCAGTTATTCTGGTTTCAATTTTTGCTAATAGATTATGATATTTATTGTGATTCAAAAAAGAATCATAGATATAAACGTGCATGTTGGTTGGAGTTTATTCATTAGTCTCATCCGCTTTACCGTTTTTTGCCGCAGGTTGTTTCTCGTGGCTCATCTTGATGTCACCATTAATAATCGCACCTTGTGCAACAGAGAGACTGGTTGCCTCGATATCACCAAATATTTTTGCCACTGGCCCGATTTCCAAATACCCACGCAATTTTAGGTTGCCAATTATTTCCCCACCGACGCGGGCGTCCTTAGCTTCAATGTCGGCTTTGACCTTGGCCTTGTCTCCGACATAAAGCGCATTAGCAGTTTTTAATGTTCCTTCAAAAATGCCTTCAATAATGATATCGCCCTGACCATTAAATTCCCCCTTAACTTTTACCGATGGACCGATGATAGTTTCCGCATCCTTGATTTTAATTTTTTCATCTTTGTTGAACATATTTTGCTTATTTTATTTATTTAATCTATACTAATTTTAAGTTAGGATGCATTGTTTGTCAAAACTGATGTTTTGATATAATATAAATATTAAGAGCGCCTGCGGGTGTTTTTTCTTTAGTCTAAACAGTCCTAACTACCACAAGGCTTCGCTCCCGTAGTTTAATGGATAGAACAAGACACTCCTAACGTCTAGATAGAGGTTCGATTCCTCTCAGGAGCACAAAGATAACAGTTGACAGTTAACAATTAACAATTAACATTTTTATTGCTAATTTTAGGTAAAATATTATTTTGTTAACAGTTAATTATAAACTGTTAATAGTTAAAAAAGGGCCCGTAGCTCAGTTGGTTAGAGCGCTTGCATGGCATGCAAGAGGTCGCTGGTTCGACTCCAGTCGGGTCCACACAAAAAAGAAGTCGCTGGTTCGACTTCCCGTGCCGAATGCCGTCAGGCCGGCGGGCAGTCTGGTCCACAAATAAAAACATGTTACAAAACAAAACAATCACAACTTGGTCAAGCTTCACCTCCTCTTCTATTTAGTTTTTCCTGAATAGGCGTTTTTGTTATTTTTTATTCAAACACCCTGTTCGGGTGTTTTTTGTATTCAATTATGATTCTTTTCATTCTACGGTGTTGGATGAAGACTTCTTATCGTCCCCTCCTTTAAGCTTAGAGGAGGGAAAGGGTGGAGTCGATGAATTGTTTTTCCCTATTCACAGTTTTTAAACTCCTTCTTGCTCTCCCTCTTATCAAAGAGGGAGAGACGAAGCAAAGAATTTAAACTCATTAAAGTATTTTTATTAAAAATAAAATTTATGATCTCAAAAATAAACAAACTCGATTTAGTTATCGCTATCTATATATTTATTATAGTTGCCTCAGAGTTGATGGGCAGCAAAACCTTTCCACTAATCGATTTTGCTGGGATAAAAATCAATTCGAGCGTAGCCATTTTCTTGATGCCCTTTTTGTTTACGATCAATGACGTGGTTGTCGAGGTTTACGGCAAGAAAAGAGCGAAAAGTCTAGTATATTCTGGACTTATTGTTATTGTGTTATTGATATTATATTCATTGTTGGTGGTACATTTGCCCGCTTCTGGAAGATTTACGATGTCGCAAAGTTATAATGAGGTTTTTTCTCTATCCATCAGAATTTCACTTGCCAGCATAGTTGCTTTTATTTTTTCCGAATTGATCGATATAGCGGTTTTTTCAAAACTAAGAAGTAAAATAAGTGGCGCCCTGTGGCTGAGAAATAATCTATCAAATTTTATCGCTCAGCTTGTAGATACGACAATTTTTTACTTCCTGGCCTTTTACGCTCCAGCAAAACCTTTCAGTCACAACTTGTCATTTCTAGCCGGCTTGATATTTTCCTATTGGCTAGTGAAATGTATGTTTTCATTAATCGAAACACCATTCGTGTACTGGGGTGTGGCCTGGCTAAAAAATGAAAAAAACTGATCATATGAACATTCAAGCGGTTAGAACTCATAAAATACAAGCATCTTCAAACTTGTTGGAAATTATTAAGAAATATCTGCCAGTAATCAAGGAAAGATCGATTGTTGTGATTACCTCAAAAATTGTTTCAATCTGTGAGGGAAGAGTAATAAATAAGACAACGGCCGACAAGGACGAACTGATTATCCAGGAAGCACAGTACTATCTACCCAGGGCAAGTAATTTGTACAATATTATGTTAACCATTACCCATGGTATGTTGATCCCAACCGCCGGGATTGATGAATCCAATGGTTTGGACCATTATATTCTTTGGCCGAATAATCCACAGCGCACCGCCAACAACATAAGAAAAACACTAGTTCAAAGATATGGCCTAAAAGAAGTGGGCGTAATAATCACCGATAGCAAGACTACACCGCTGCGTCTAGGAACTACCGGAATTGCCCTAGCACATAGCGGTTTTAAAGCAATCAAAAACTATATCGGCAAGAAAGATATTTATGGTGAGAAATTAAAGATGACTCAAGCGAATCTGGCAGATGGCCTAGCTGCCGCAGCGGTGCTGGTAATGGGGGAGGGTGATGAACAAACCCCCTTAGCAATTATTAACGATCTTTCATTCATTGATTTTCAACACAGAAATCCAACCAGTAAAGAGCTTAAGTCAATGGCAATTAGCAAAGACAGCGACATCTATTCAAAATTGATTAATGGAGTTAAATGGCAAAAGGGAGGCAATTGTTCCACGTGGAACAATTTGTGAAGATTATTACTCATGTCACTTTTGTCATATTCCTTTGCTCCTCTGACGAACTCCTACCTTAACGAGATTGCATTTTATCCCTTCTCCTTTAGAAGGAGAGGGTTAGGGTGAGGTTTGAAGTTATTGGAAGTAATTTGTTTATTTTGATTACTAAACTAGGAGGGGAAGATCTACGGTACAATCCGACTGATTTTTTTCAAGTTAGCAGGGAGATTAAAAGGGAGATTAAAATGTCAATGTTCCACGCGGAACATTAAGCCCAAAGTCTAAATATTTGTGGACATAAATGAATCCACAGACAATGGGGAAAAGTCTAAGAAACTGTGGACTTTCGTATTGTCAGCTACTAATTTTAGCAATAATTTTAGGGTTAATAAGTTGTGGATATCTGTGGATTAGTTTATTCATAAAGAACGAATTGATAAAAAAACAGGCTTGTATAAAAAACGAATTGACTATAAAATTAATATTATTAATATAAAAATTTTAAATATGATTTACGACACTATCATTATCGGCGCCGGACCTGCTGGTGTGGCCGCAGGCATTTATACAAGTCGCAGGGAAATGAAGACATTGATCATCTCTCGGGAAGTTGGTGGCCAATTGACTATCGCAGGAGACATAGAGAATTACCCTGGTTTTGATTCAATCGGTAATTTAGAGCTGATTAAGAGATTTGAAGATAACATCAAGGCTGCGGGTATAGAGCTGGTTTTGGCTGAGGTAAAGCAGATTGCCAAGGCGGAAGGTCTTTTTCAGGTTTATACAGAGAAGGATATGTATACTGCCAAGACAATCATTATCGCCATGGGATTGATTCCAAAGCGTCTGGCCATTGTTGGAGAGGAAAAATTTATGGGCAAAGGCGTTTCGTATTGCGCTAATTGTGATGGCCCATTCTTTAAGGGTAAAACTGTCGCTGTGATCGGAGGAGGGAATTCCGCTCTTGATGCTGCAGAAGTAATGTCCAAAATAGCCGCAAAAGTGTATTTGATCCATCGTAATCAAGATTTTAGAGGCTTTGAGTCTTTAGTTGAACAAATTAAAGAAAGGCCAAATATTGAGATTTTGCTCAATAGTGAGGTTAAAGAGATAATAGGAGAAAGCAAAGTAGAAAAGATCATAGTCAATAACCGTGTTTCTAATGAGACGCAAGAAGTTGAAATTAATGGTTTGTTTATTGAAATCGGTAGAATTGCCAGTACAGATATTTTTAGTGAATTGGTAAAACGTGACGAATGGGCTCAGATTGTGGTGGATGAAAAATGCAATACTAGTGAGTCTGGCGTTTTTGCAGCCGGCGATGTCACCCAGGTAGAGTTCAAGCAGATAACTATTGCCACGGGACAGGGAACTATTGCTGCGCTTACGGCCTATCAATATTTACAACAACAGCAGGGTAAACAGGTTAAAGTTTTTGACAGAAGTATAAAAAAGAGCTAATATTAGCCTATGCTTATCTCAGCTTTAGAAAAAGGCCTTCAAAAACAAGGCTTAGTGATAGCAGGCGTCGACGAGGTTGGCAGAGGCCCTTTGGCCGGTCCGGTATTGGCCGCCTGTGTTTCATTGCCTGTCGACTTTAAACTAAACAATAAACTCAAAGAAGTTGATGACTCGAAAAAGCTGTCTGCAAAAAGGCGAGAAGAATTGTACGAAATAATAATCAGGGGAATTAAAGATATAGGCATCGGCATCTGTGAGCCGGCAGAGATAGATCATTTGAATATTTTTCATGCCAGTCTTTTGGCAATGAAAAAAGCGATTGGAGAATTAAAGAATACGCCAGATATTGTTTTGGTTGATGGAAAATTTTTGATTCCCCAATTAGACATCAGACAGCAGTGCATCGTAAAAGGTGATAGTTTGATTTTCTCAATTGCCGCCGCATCCATAGTCGGAAAAGTGACACGAGACCGGATGATGAAAGAGAATCACAAGAAGTATCCTTTGTACGGGTTTGATCAAAATAAAGGCTATGGCACAAGGATGCATTTTGAAAAAATAAAGCAACATGGTTTGACTGAAATTCATCGAAAAAGTTTTACCGGCTCAGCAGGAAAGTTGCTTGTGAAAATGGATTAATTATCATATAATTAAAATACAAAAATAAATAACAATTCAATATATGATGGGAGAAACAGGAGGAAATGTTTTGCTTGATGTGAATTTGATATTGGGCAAAGCGCAAATTGGAGAAAATATGAAAATCGCAACCCTCGGTTGCGGTTCATCTGGTCACTTTGTTTTTCCGGCCGCGCAATTAGTCGGCAAGAAAAAGGGCATTGTTTACGCGGTCGATATCCTAAAAACAGTTTTGGAGCGCGTAACTAGATTGGCAAAACAAGATAATTTTTCTAATGTCGTGCCGGTTTGGAGCGATCTGGAAATTTTTAATGCCACCAAGATCGAGGCTGGAAGTCTGGATGTAGTATTATTGATAAACATCCTTTATCAATCACACAAAAGAGTAGAAATTCTTCGAGAAGCAATTAGGATGCTAAAAAAAGATGGTCGGATGCTGATCGTAGAATGGAAGAATATCGCTTCACCACTTGGTCCCCCCGTGGAAGAAAGAGTCAATATAAATTTATTACATAATGCGGCTCCAAAATTGGGTCTTAAATTGGAGGAGGAATTTCAGGCCGGACAGTTTCATTACGGAGTAGTATTTAACAAACTTTAAAAGTATGAAGAATTTTTTTACCCTAGATTTTTGGTTCAACATCCGTCCAGGTGAATTGCTTGGCTCCAGTTTAAAAGCTTTGGTTTTACTGGTCATATTACTTGTCGCTGCTACTTTGGTTTCCGGCAGTTTGAAAAAAAGAAAAGGGCTTTATCGAAAAACCTGGGAAAGATTATTTAATTTTTTCACTACCAATGCTGTAATCGGATTATTGTTATTGTTTTTTACCTATGAGACAGTATTATTCCTATCCGCTCGATTTTGGTTTTTGCTCTGGGCGTTAGAAATCATCGTTTGGCTAGGATTTATTTACAAACAGGCAAAAGAATTACCGAAGCTCAAAGAACAGCGTGAGGCAGAAAACAAGTACAAACAGTATTTGCCTAAATAAAATTCATGAATGAGTATAACAACCCAAGTATTGCTTGGGTTGTTTTATTTTAATGCTATGAATCATAATCAAGAAATAGGCAGCTACGGTGAAAAAATTGCAAAAAATTTTTTAATCAAGCGCGGCTACGAAATAGTTTCTAAAAACATCAAGACCAGTTTTAAAGAAATTGATCTAGTCGTAAAAAAAGATGATATATTGGTTTTTGTAGAAGTTAAAACTAGGACTAGCGCTTTTTTAGGTTTTGCAGATGAAATGATGAGCGTTAAAAAAATCGATAATTTAAAAACCGCCGCGAGTTTATACTTGAATAGGGTGCAAAATTTAAATTATAAAAATATTCGTTTTGATTTTATCGCTGTGGACATAGACAAAGTAATAAAAACAGCTAAGATAAAACATTTTAAGGATATTATTTAATTTATTTATTCCTCTTATCCACTTATTTTTGCACAGGTTAGCCACAATTTTCCACAAGCTATCAACTGTCTGTCAACTTGACGCCGTTATTCAATAAGGCTAAGTTGTAAAAGTCATTATTCATTATTTGAGGTATGACATATCAAAAAACTGTCATAGGGTTGGAGGGATAGGTCGGGGTTTCCTGAATTACTCCCTTTGACCCTACTGATGGGATAGAAAAAATTGGGCGGAAAGATTATCAAAGCATTTGCTTTTTTCATCTTTTCGCCCTATTTTGTTAGTTGTTAAGAAGCGTGACAGATGATATGATTAAAGTTATAAAATTAAAAAGTAATATGAAAAAAATATTCAAATATTTATTGTTTTCTTTGTTTTTGTTGGTATCTGCGCCTAGTGCTTTCGCCGTAGAAGATATAAACGTTTATTTCTTTTATGGTAAAGGCTGTCCTCATTGCGCCAAAGAAGAGATTTTGCTAGATAAACTGGAAAAAGAAAGTGAAAATATAAAAGTAAATCGTTATGAAGTTTGGGGCAGCAAAGAAAATGCCTCCTTATTGCAAAAAGCGGCCGAGGCATTGAATATAGAATCAAGCGGCGTGCCTGTAACAATTATCGGCGATCAATATATAATCGGCTACGATGAAGAAGATACTACGGGCGTAGAAATACGATCGCTGATCGCTGATTATCGTCCGAGTGTAAGTAGGGATGTTGTCGGTGAAATATTGAATCAGGAGGTAAAGGAAAAAGAAAAGAAAAAAAGTCTAAGTGCGGATGCGAAAAACAAGAATGTCAGTGTGCCTTTTTGGGGTAGGGTCAATTTGAAAGATTTTTCTTTGCCAATTTTGACAATCTTGATAGGCACTTTAGACAGTTTCAATCCTTGTGCGATGTGGGTCTTGTTGCTTTTGATCAGCATGATGATCGGCATGAAAGATCGCGGACGCATGTGGCTGCTCGGGTTAACGTTTATCATTTCTTCCGCAGTCGCCTACTTTGTTTTTTTATCTGCCTGGTTGAATATTTATTTGTTCATCGGTTATATATCATGGATCCGCACTGCGATCGCTTTGGCTGCGATATTCAGTGGCATTTTGGCTTTGCGCCAGTTTTGGAAAAATCGCAATGGCGGCTGTGAAATCGAAACTTCCGGCAATCAAAGAAAATATATTATCAGAAAAATGCGTGAGGCGGTTGAAAGTAAAAAATTTCTTCTTGCTTTGGCCGGGGTGGCCATCTTGGCGGTTGCGGTGAATTTGTTGGAGTTATTATGCAGCGCCGGATTGCCTGCAGTATATGTGCCGATCTTAACTTTGGCTGATTTGGCTAGTTGGCAGTATTATTCTTATCTGGCCTTGTACGCCTTCTTCTATGTATTTATCCAATTGGTTGTTTTCTTGGCTACGATGTTTACCTTCCGGGTGCAGGCGATCAGTTCGAGAATTACCAAGTGGTCAGGTTTGGTTGGTGGGGTGGTAATGTTGTTGATCGGGTTACTATTGATCTTCGCGCCAAGCTGGTTGACTTTAGGCTAGGCTTATCCTAATCTATCCGTATGAAAAAAATCATATTTACAATCATCGGTTTGATGTTGCTTTTACCCATTGGCATCAGTGCACAGGGGCAGACAGCAGCCGACAGAATATTTAAAGCAGAAGTAACGGAAATAGTAAGGGAAATTGATAATGTTTTGCCGGATGGCTCGACCAGCCGTCAACAAGACTTGAAACTGAAAGGGTTGGAAGGAGAATTTAAAGATAAGACGGTGGACTTCAAGGGCATATCCAATGTGGATGTAATCAAGAAGAATCTCTATAAGGTGGGTGAAAAAGTCTTGGTTTTGGCCTCAGTTGATGATGCTGGCAATTATACTTTTTATGTAACAGATCATGTTCGAACCAACACCTTATTATTGTTGGTCGGACTTTTTGTAGCGATTATATTCATTGTTGGCGGCTGGAAAGGTTTGCGTTCGATAATCTCATTGGCTTTGACTTTTGTGGTGATAATGAAATATATTGTTCCACAGATTTTGCAAGGCTCCGATCCGGTAATCGTGACTATAATAGGTTCGCTGTTGATTCTCTTGTGTGTCATTTACCTGACAGAGGGCTTTAACATCAGATCTCATTTGGGTATTACTAGTATTTTTATCAGTCTGATTATTACCATAACCCTATCTTGGCTATTCGTTGCAGCAGCTAAGCTTTCTGGTATTTCGAGTGAGGAAACTAGCTTCTTGGTCGGCGTAAGCAAATATGCTATCAACTTCAAAGGCTTATTGTTGGCAGGAATAATTATCGGCGCTTTGGGTGTGCTTGATGATGTGGTTGTCTCACAGATTGCAACTGTTGAGGAAATAAATAAAACAGATCCTTATTTGGATCGTTGGGAATTATATAAACGCGGTTTTAAAGTCGGTGTTTCTCACATCAGCTCAATGACCAATACTTTATTCTTGGCTTATGCCGGCGCTTCCCTCTCCTTGTTGATTCTTTTCAGTAGCGGCCAAAGCGGCACCACCGGTTGGGGTCAGGCAGTTAATAATGAGATGATGGCGACGGAAATCGTCCGCACGCTAGCCGGCAGTATCGGCCTAATCCTCGCCGTACCGATTTCCACATTCATAGCGACGTGGTGGTGGAAGAGAAGAAGGAAGGTGTAGGTATTTTTTGACACTAATTTCTTGTGTTAATCCAAGAGGGGGTGAATCATTAGTTCATATTTTGTGTGTCATTCCTGTGCAGACAGGAATCCAGAAGGGTTTAGTCAGGTTATTTCTAGAATGATTGTTTATTACTTTTAACTCTTCCTACCACTGGGTCCCCGCATTCGCGAGGATGACAGGGTGCGGGTTGTGTCATTCCTGTGCAGACAGGAATCCAGAAATTCTGACAAGTTGTTTCTAGAATGATCGTTTTTACTTTAAAACTTTTCCTCCACTGGGTCCCCGCATTCGCGAGGATGACGGAAAACATAAAACCGTTGATTGTATCAACGGTTTTATATTTGTCTATTTTTTGAAGTGACTTAGAATTTCTTTGATATCGGCTAGGTCCTTTTCTGAGAGCTTGAGTTTTAATCTGTTCTCGTAAAGCCGGTAATTTTCATTCCGGAATTCAATGGAAGAAATGCCTCGGCCGGCGATGATTGCCGGTTTGTATTTGGCAATCAAATCTAAAATTAATTTTTTATTTTCAGCGCCCAGATTGCCATAATGATAATTTTGACGGATCAGTGTATTCAACTTTTGTTCAATTTGGTAAGCAGTTAAATTCTTAGTATTATTGAGAAAGCTTAGATCCATAGGATTAATTGATGTTAATGCCGATTTTAGTTTTTACTTTATTTAACACTTCTTCCGCGATCGGTTTGATTTTTTTGGCGCCTTGCTTGAGAATAGTTTTTATTTCCTCGTCAGTGTAACTATTATATTTTTCTTGGTATTTTACCAAAAAGTTTTTTACGACTTCTGCCAAATCTTTTTTGAAATCGCCATAGCCTTTTCCAATATATTGTTTTTCCAGCTCTTTAATAGTTTTGTTGTCTAACAAAGAATAGATTGTAAGCAAGTTGGCAATGGCCGGTTTATTTTCTTTGTCATATTTTATTTCTGTGCCTGAATCTGTTGTTGCACGCATGATTTTTTTTGCCGCCACCTCTGGTGTGTCATTCAGGGCGATGTAATTGACCGGACTGGAAGCGCTTTTACTCATCTTCTTTGTTGGGTCATCCAAGCCCATGATGCGTGCGCCTTCTTTGCGCATGATAACCTCGGGAATTTTGAAAGTTTCACCAAACTGATGATTGAATCTTTTTGCCAAATCACGGCAAAGTTCAACGTGTTGTTTTTGGTCTTCGCCAACCGGTACAGCATCGGTATTATAAAGAAGAATGTCTGCAGCCATCAGCACCGGATAGTCAAAGAGGCCAACACTGACATTTTCTTGATCTTTGCCTGCCTTATCTTTGAACTGAGTCATTTTTTTAAGGTCTGAGATTCTTGCCACCGTATTTAATATCCAAGCTAACTCGGTATGAGCAGTGATAGCAGACTGCTGAAAAATAACAGATTTTTTTGGATTAATACCGCTGGCTAGATAGTGTCTCACAATTTCTACTATCCTTTTATTTAAATCAGCCGGATCCTGTTTGACGGTAATGGCGTGATAATCCACCACGCAAAAAATTGCGTTATATTGTTCTTGCATCGGCACCCACTGAGAAATTGCTCCCAGGTAATTTCCCAAGTGCAGATTGCCGGTCGGCTGTACGCCGGAAAAAATCGTTTGTTTGTTTGCGTTAGTCATATAGATAATTATAATTTTTCTTTATAAATAAGTAAACCTTAAAAAATAGGGGCAAATGATTTGCCCCCTTGCTTAACTATGGCCCCATCCTACCGGATCATGCTTTTTTACTTCCTTTCCGCATCTGGGGCAGATGAATTTGCCATCCGAGTTCATGAGCACCTTTATTTTGCAAGGTGTACAGGTTTTGTAACTCATAGCTTCTCCTTTTTGTTCAAAGTGCGTTTAAAACAAAAAACCCCTTGTCTTTTAGTCCATGACAAAGCTGTTTGATAGCAAATGTAATAGACTAAAGGACGAGAGGTTATTCCCGTGGTACCACCTTTATTTCCTCGCATTTTGTAATTAGCGAGGCTCACTGACTCAAGGTAACCCTTCGACAAGCTCAGGGTCAAAGACATCAGTTATCCTATGGTTACGGAGGAAGCCGGGTCTTCACTAGCGCAAAGACCACCCTTCTGCACAAGGCAGATAAACTAGACCCAGCCCCTTGGTATTCCAAGGGATCTAGCTGTGGGTTTTGTGATTGTTTAAGATCTATAAGTATTTTAGCAACTGTTGAAAATTTAGTCAATTCGCATCTTTGCGCCGTGGGGACAGGTCGCGACCTGTCCCTACAAAAGTTTTATTTTAATTCCAAGTTTGAATCAACTTTTAATTTTTGCCAAGGCGTAAATTTTTTTCTTTGTGCTTTGAAATAGCCGGCCGTTGCAATCATGGCGGCATTGTCGGTGGTATATTTTAATTCTGGCATTAGGAATGAGACATAATTTAATTTATCTTTTACCGCCTGTTCAAGTTGCAATCGCAAAGCTTTGTTGGCAGAAACACCTCCGGAAAGCATGACGGTTTTAACTTTATATTGCTCCGCAGCCTTAATGGTTTTGTAAATCAAGACATCAACGACAGCTTGTTGAAATTCATGACAATATTCTGAAATTCTTTTTTTCCAATTTTTATCTTTTTGTAATTCATAAAGCAGGGCAGTCTTTAAACCGGAGAAAGAAAAATTAAAACCTGGTTTATTCATCATCGGACGAGGCAGTTTTACAGCCCCCCTGGCAAGGGGGGTAAGAGGGGTTAAATTTTTTTGGTTTGAATATTTTTCTGCCCAGGCAGACACCACCGGCCCGCCAGGGTAACCCAATTTCATGAGCTGAGCGGCTTTATCAAAAGCCTCTCCGGCAGCATCGTCTACGGTTTCGCCAATGATCTGTAATTTGCCATGACTTTTCATGAGTACAAGATTGGTATGACCACCGGACACCGTAAGAACTAAAGCAGGAAATTGTATTTTTTCCCGATCAATAAAATTTGCATAGATATGTCCTTCGATATGATTCACAGCAATGCTAGGAATTTGCCAAGCATAGGCTAGCGTCTTGGCTGATTCTACTCCGACGAGTAATGAAGTAACCAACCCCGGCCCAGTAGCAACCGCAATCCCATCAATAAAGCCCCCTTTAACAAAGGGGGTTGGGGGGATTTTTATTCCAGCCTTTTCCAAAGCCTCATTAATCACCGGCAAGATATTCAAAACATGTTCGCGCGCAGCGATTTCCGGCACTACTCCGCCGTATTTTTTATGGATTTCAATTTGTGAGGAAACAATATTCGACAAAACCTTAACCTTATCGCCTACCCCCTCAATAACAGAGGTAGCAGTTTCGTCGCAACTGGATTCGATTCCTAGAATTATCATAAATGCATATTATTTAATCAAAGATTAACATTTAATATTTAAACTTTCAAATATACTACGTAGCTTCTTATTTATATTGTTTGTTGGTATTGGGTTAATTTATAAAACACATAATAAATATAAAAGCGGAAATTTAATAGAAGTAATTTTATAGACCATTAAAGCAAGATTTTGAGGCTATTGACATTATATCTGATTGGATATAGTATATAAACATAATCCATGCTTTAGTTTATTAAAATTATGGACACATTTTTATATAAAGATATAGAAACCGACATGTGTCCAGTTGGGAACCTTATTGTGTCTTATGTGAAAAAGCCAAAAGATCAAGACAGGATCAAGGGAATTATTGCCCATGTATTTAATGGAAAAGAAGGACTCTCATCAAAATTTGTTTATCCGTGCAGGGGTGGAGAATGTTATGATAACAAAACAATATATGAAATTAAAATTCAACTCCCGAGAAATGTGCTAATACGAATTTTTTTTGTTTATTTTGACAATGTTGCGATATTATTTGATTGGCTAGAAAAACGACACAAGCCAGATTATAACAAAAAGGAGAGCAATCAAGTTGATAAAAAATATATAGAAAAGATAAAAAATACGGAGAATTTCTATAAAAAATATATTAATAACAATAATTGCCTTAGAAAAATAAAATTTTAAGCAAATTTATGAAAAGTAATAATCAAGAATTTGATTTTGGTATAAAGGGTAAAAAAAGAAAACAGGAATATGATTTGTTGAAGGATTTATTGGCAATTGCGGAAGAAGTATATAGTGCCAGAATTGCGCTTAAGCTTAGTCAGCAGGATTTAGCAAAAATAGTTGGCACTACGCAAAAGGTCATCTCTAAAATAGAGAATGCAGAAGTTAATTTTGGCGTAGACCTAATTTTAAGAATATCAAGGGCGTTAAATATTCAATTTAATTTAGGAGGATTTTTGTCTTTGCCAGAATTAGGTGATGTACAACAGAAAATTCACAATTATGTTTTTCACAACCTAGAAGATGTTAAACGCAGAGATGTTAGTTATGAGAATGAAGAACCGTATTATACTGCCGCACAATACAACGGACAGTTAGCATTAAAAAATTAAAATAATTTAATAAAAAAATATGAAACACGTCTGGTCAATTTTATGCCAAACATCAATTCGTGACCAAGATACTAATAGAACTAGTATAATAAACGCTATGGACTCAATCGGATTCATAGTAGACAGAAAAAAGCTAGAAACAAAAAAATTTATTCCTGCAAATCTTGAAATAGTGAGTCTTTGGGACAATAGCAGAAAACAAATAAAAGAATTTTTAATTAAAGTTGAGTTAATGAATCCCAGCAAAAAAGTTCTAATCAGTTCTGAATTACCAGTATTAAAGCCTACTGATGAAAGTGCTCCTAATGAAATGAGAAGTGTAACAACAAGAATGGCAATAAATTTACTGCCAGTAACAATCACTGGGCAATATTATTTTCAAGTTAGCCAGAAGCTTCATGATGAAGCAAGGTTTAGTGTCGTTGCCAAGCTACCTTTAGAGGTAAAAATAAAATTTAAAGAAGAGAATAAAAAATAACGAATTATTAGGAAGGTAAAAAACAACACTTGAAAAGTGTTGTTTTTTTAGTATGTAGGGGTATTAGCAATGCTCGGGAAACTATTTTAGAGTCAACACATTCCTTAAAGCAAATAAAAAAGGCAGATATTTTAAGTCTGCCTATAGATTTGGTTGCTATCTTTTGTAAAGAGCGCCAATCATGTGAATGTCTTCATAATGCTGCAATAAAACCTCCTTGAATCCTGATGATGCCATGCGCGCACGTAGCTGGTTTACGGTCGGCTTATATGACGAAAGCAAGAGCTCGTCTTCGCAAAGCATTTTAAGGCATTGGTCTTCGTAGATGATGTCAACATTTTCAGCCGTAACCTTTAAGCCGCTTTTGCTCAGGAGGTCGTATACCGGCTCAATGGCGTAAGACTTGAAAATGTCAGAATGATACGATTCAAGCGTAACGATAAAATAATCGCCTTCATGCATAGCATCATGAATTTTTTTGTCCATTGAGCGGTTGGAAAAAATGACTGCATTAGCTACAAGGGCGATGAGGGTGGAATTGAAGAGGTTGTCGCGTAGTGCTTTAATAACGTTTTTAAGCTCAACATCAGCATGAGCTTCGATAAAATTTACTTCAGGAAGCGCTTTTCTTGTCTCGGCTATTACCCTGCTCAAGCTGGCAGCGCAGATGTCGTTAGCAAGATAGGTGTTGATGACAGGAAAATTTTCAATAAAAAATTTTATTTCCCTCCCATTACCAATTCCTAAATGAAAGAGATTGGCAATTGTGTTATTTATGGCATTTGCGACAACAGGCAATAATTTTATAAGCGCCTCAAGCTCTCTCTTGCCCAAATCATATTTCGGGTGAGCTTCAATCGCTTGCCAAAGACCGTCTTCATAAAAGCATTTTGTTTTCATAATCCTGTCTCCTTTTATTCCCCAAAGGGAAGATGAATGTTGATTTTAAACCCTGATTTTTTCAGCAACTCAGCACCCTGTTTAAATGACGTTGAGAACACTGGAAATTGTGGCGCTCCGTTTTTATGAGAATATCCCCCGACCTCGGTTGAGCAATCTAGAGTAAATATACAACCTCCTCCGCGTGCAGACCTGTCGCTTAAATTAAAATTTTCTCGAGTAGAAAACCAAGGGAGTGATTGCGGGACGGCCAATGAATATAAGGCACCAACAAACTCATACATTTGATCATCATATGTACAAGAAGTGATGTTAACACCAACCCCATTCTTCCATCTGGGCATACCGAAGATAATATTTGCCCCATATTCTTTACGAAGATATCGGGCGTGAGCAATTGTTGCTAATGTTTCATATCTCCAGTCTGCAAGTCCACCGAGGAAGGCCACGCCGACAGTTTTGATTCCTCCTCGCAGGGCTCGATCATGGGCGTCTAATCTATAACCCATGTTTAATTTTGGTCCGCATGGATGCATCTTACGGTAGATGTTTGCCAAATATGTTTCCTGCCAGACAATTGAAAATGTACAGCCAGCGCTTGCTAGTTCAGAGTAATCCGCCGCACTTTTAAATGGGAAAAAATTTATCCCCACATTTTTGGCGCCCGCATTTTTAGCAGCTGCAACATAATTTACTGCTCTCATGCCGCTAAACAAGACTGGGTCAGTGGCAGAAACAAGCTCAATGTCACCATATCCCATATCAAGCAGCAATTTTACTTCATCCCTTACCGCGCCTGCGCTTAATCTGATTATTTGTTCTTGCGGCACATTGCCGTTATGCCATGGGCAGTACAGACAGTGGTCTAAGCAACCTCCTCTTTTTTTATCTCCGTTTGAGATGTAGAGAGGCGGCATAATAAACAAACTGTTATGCCAAATAGAACTGCGGACTTTAACGGCCTTCTCAATAACGGACTTTCTTGCAAAAGGATTGTGATAGGCGGTGATTAACTTCGCAACATCAAGTAAGGACAAACTGTTGCCTGATAAAATTTCACTTACCTCACTGTTGTCAGCAATATTGGTACTTAATAAATCTTCGATTTTCAATGAGCTAAAATATTTGCTAAACATTTTATGTTCCTCCTTAATTTTTTATGTCCTAACAACTAATAGTAGCTCTAAAAACAAAAACATATCATTAAAAATCAAATGAAATTGACAAAATGCAATATTTTTGCTAATATAAAATCATATAGTGTCAACATTTATTGACGACAATTGTATGGATAATAAAAAAATACATTTAATATTGAAAAAGGTAGGTCTTAGCGATCTAGAGATTTCTTGTTATGTTTGCCTCCTGCAAAGAAGTCCGATGAAGGCTTCTGAAATTTCTAAAAAACTTTCACTGCCTAAAGCCACAATTTTATTGGCCCTATATCATTTAAGCGATAAAATGGGCGTAATTAAACGAAGCAAAAAAAATAACTCATTTTTGTTTTTAGTTGAAGATGTAAAAGATTTAATAAATTATTTGAAAGCAAAAGAGGAGGAGATATCTTTGAATAGAAAAGAGATTGAAGATTATTTGCCCGAACTGAGATCTTTGCAAAACTTTGAAACTAAAAAACCAAAATTGTATTATTTTGAAGGCAAAGAAGGAGTTAAGCAAGCTTTTGAACATGTGCTTGGAGAAGCTGATGAAATCATCGGCTACGGCAGCAATGAAGATGATCATAAATATTTACCAGAACTCTATCCTAATTACTACAAACGCAGGGTTCAGAGAAAAATTCCGGTTAAAGCAATTATTCCTGCGCTGCCGTTTAACATTAAGGAGACAGTTAACAAAGAAACTGAGCATCTTAGAAGAACGCATCTAATCCCAGCAGAGCTGAATTATCCAATCCAGGTGAACATATACAAAAATACAACCGTATTTTATTCTTTTGAAGAAAGCTTTGCTATGCTGATAAAAAGTAAACCCATAGCGGATTGTTTAAAAAAAATATTTGAAATGGCTTTTGAACAATCAGAAGAGGTAGATAAGGCAATCAGAAAAAAATATTTAGGATAAAAAAACTGTTAATTCCCAAAAATAAAAAATCACTCACATTTGATTGCGAGTGATTTTTTATTACTTGGTAGCGCTACGGAGAATCTCACTGGGGCGGAAGCCCCACGCCAATCGTTTCTAATAATATTTTTTTATTCATTGTTGTAACATGTCTAGGGAATTTTTCGATTACAGAATTAGTCAGGCCAGAGTTCTCTGCTCCGAAACAATATAAACAAAAATAGCCAGCATAAGCTGGCTATTTTTATTTGTAGCGCTACGGAGAATCGAACTCCGGTTACCAGGATGAAAACCTGGTGTCCTGACCACTAGACGATAGCGCCATATCAACCGTTAACTTTTGACAGTTAACAATTAACTAGAAATGTAAAAATAAATAGTCCTGCGGAGGACTAAAGATATAGTAAACTATTCTTTGGTTATTGTCAATAATTCGCCTATTGTAGGGACAGAACAGTGTTCTGTCCTGGTGGTTTGGAGGCGGTGGCTTTTAGATATTTGTTTTATATAGAACTGACCTCACCCCTGCCCCTCTCCTTCGTAAGGAGAGGGGTTAACTAAGGGGGTTATTCGTCTAACTTCTTTTTGAACCAGTCCACCCATTTGATCTGAACCGGGTCGACTTGGTTGAGGATGCCGAGGTAGAAGCTGATCCAGGTGCCAAGCTGTAATAGTTCGAAAACTTGTTCTACCTTGGTTTCGCCCTTTAGTTCGTGCATTACTGTTTCGATTTTATTCTTTTTCACCACCTGGTCGGTCAATTCGACTCTTTTTTTCAATCTGTCTTGATAGAAAGCGGATTTGAAGAAAAGAAAAGTTAGGTCTTTCTTGTTGCTAGCCGGGTTGGCTAAGCCTTCCATGGCGAAATGGTTCAGGTCGGGCAGAATCAGGTAGGTGGCAAAATTTTTGCTGTTTTCGCAAATCTGATTTCTAAAGGCATGTAAATTGCCGATTAAAAATTCACCAGCCACCAAAATTGGCAATTTCCCGAATAACCTTTGGGCAATTTTTTTGGCATGATTAATTTTTGTTTCTTCTTGGGTGCGCAACTCTTTGCCTCTTAATTCTAAGTTGGTAATGATTTTCTCAAAATCGGGAACATTAATTTTAAATAAACCTGTTTTGGCGAATAGAACTAACATGCCAAAAATCGAATATCCTAATCCAAGGCGTGGTTGGTTTGAGGGATTGAACTGGGGCTTAAAAATATAGCCGGGAATATTATCTTTGATCATCAATTTTTCCAATTTGCTATTCCCTTTCGAAACAATGGCGATAATCTTGGCTTTACGTTTTTTTACTTCCTGATAAACGCTCAAAACCTCTTCGGTGGTACCAGAATAAGAAGAAAGGACATATAAGGTGTTTTTGTTTACGTTGGCGGGCACTTCATAGCCAGGAGTCAAGCTGATAGGGACATTGATCTGATCAGCAAAGGCAGCTTTAATGATGTGCGTTCCTAGCCCGGACCCGCCCATACCGTTTATCACAACATGGTCAATCTTGCTATAGCTGGCCGGAATCTTAATTAAACGTGCCTCGTCCAAGACCTGCTTCATTTGCAGGGGCAGCATTTCAATCGACTCAGCAACTCTGCCGGTGTCGAATTTTTTTATTCTGGCAATATTGTCTAGCATAAATTATTTCATTAATTATTATCCGAATTATTATATCATTGTTTTTGGATTTAGGCATCTGGATGTAAAAAATAATTGTTAAATTGCTATATTGTTAAATTGTTTTAAGTTTTTCAGCAATATAGCAATATAGCAATTTAAAAGTAATCTTTATATGATAAAGAACTAGATTTATTTGATTTTAACCTGATTTTAATCTTGATTTTTATTGCAATTTATGTTAAACTAATAATAATGAATCAGGCGAAGCCTGTTTTCTTTATATGAGTAATAATTTAAAACTTTCTGGATTCCCGCTGGAGTTTATGCTCGACAGCAGTCGGGTACGGGAATGACACTAAACACTATGTCTGGACACAGTAAATGGGCTACAACTAAAAGAGCCAAGGCGGTCACTGATGCCAAGCGCAGTGCTGTCTTTACCAAGCTAGCAAATCTGATCACTATCGCCGCGAAAGAAAAAGGCGGAGATGTGAATATTAATTTTTCTTTAAGATTGGCAGTTGAAAGAGCAAGGGCGGCCAATATGCCCAAGGATAATATTGAAAGATCAATCAAGCGTGGTACTGGCGAATTAGCCGGCGCTGTCATTGAAGAATTGTATTACGAAGGTTTTGGGCCGGCCAATTCACAATTTGTCATCAAGTGCCTGACCGACAGCAAGAATAGGACTGCCTCATCTATTCGCCATCATTTTTCAAAATTTGGCGGCTCCATGGGCACAGTTGGTTGGAATTTTGAACAGAAAGGTGTAATTCGAGTGAGCAAGGAAAGCTTAAGCAAAATCAGCTTTGATGAACTGGAGCTGGAATTGATTGAGGCTGGTGCCGATGATATTTTGAATGAAGAAGAAGGCGTCACTGTCTATACGAAGGTTGCCGATCTTCAGACAGTAAAAAATTATTTTGACAACAAAAATATCTCAGTGGAATCAGCACAAATTGAATACGTAGCCAAAGAAGAATTGGCATTAAACGAAGAAGATGTAAAAAAAGTGGAAGATTTTATCGAAGCACTAGAGGAAGATGAGGATGTGAATGATTATTACCACAATATTTCGAATGTCTAATAAAATTTTAAATTTTGAATTTAATGTCTAAATTTTTATTTTTTTAATTCGCTAAATTTAAGAATTATATCATTTGAAATTGTTTTAAAATTAGAAATTGAAAATTTAACTTTATTTTTGTGAATAATCATTTAATATTAAAAAAGCCTTTGATTAAAAAAGATAACGTTAAAATCATTTTAGGCATCGATCCCGGAATTGCCGATACCGGCTTTGGGGTAATCTGTGAGGAAAATGGAAAACTGAAGTGTTTGGCTTATGGTTCGATAAAGACACAGGCTAGCGACAATCTGTCAGAACGGCTAGAAATTTTGAATAAAAAACTAGAAGAAGTGATCAAGAAATACAAGCCTGACCAGGCGGCGATTGAGCAGTTATTTTTTTGCAATAATGCAAAAACTGCCTTGGTGGTTGGTCAAGCTAGGGGTGTTGCTTTGCTAACTCTCAAACAAAACAATTTATCAATCAAAGAATTCACTCCGCTTCAGGTAAAACAAGCTGTTTCTGCTTATGGCAAGGCAGACAAACAGCAAGTTCAAAGAATGGTGAAAATCATTTTAAATTTAACAGAACTGCCCAAGCCGGACGATGCGGCTGATGCACTGGCCATCGCTATCTGCGCTCTTAACGCAAGAGCCTAAGAATAAAATCATGACCAAAAAATTAAAAATTGTCAGTGTCGCCAGTGAGGTTGCGCCTTTTTCCAAGACAGGCGGTTTGGCAGATGTTGCCAGAAGTTTGCCCAAAGCGATCAAGCGCTTGGGGCATGAAGTCATGGTGATTACTCCTTTTTATGGCAAGGTGATCGACAAAGAAGAATATGATTTGAAATTGATTTACAAAGAAATAAAAATTTCACTTAATGCAAAAGAAGATGTTGTTGTAAATTATTGGCAAGGTTATCTGATGAAAGATTTGCCGATTTATTTTGTGGAAAACAAAAAATACTTTTCGCAAAAAAAATCTATTTACGGTTCGACTCACGAAAACACTCGCTTTTTAATTTTTGATGTAGCGGTTTTGAAGCTTTTATCAATTTTAAAATTTGAGGCCGATATTATCCATTGTCATGATTGGCAGACAGGGCTGATTCCTTTTTATCTGAAGAATGATTTTAAATATTCCAAGAGCCTGAGCAAGACCAAAACTGTTTATACTATTCATAATCTTGTCTTTCAATTTGGCAGGAATTGGTGGGAAGTGCCTGCCGACAAGAAAGATTTTGGTAAAAGAAATCTTCCTCTTCTGGCTGACTCCAACATTGAATATATAAATTTTGCCAAACGTGGAATCTTGTCAGCTGATGTCATCAATACTGTCAGTGAACAATACCGCGAAGAAATTATGACCAAAAGTTTCGGTCAAGATCTGGACCGCATCTTGCGCAATCGTAAAGACAGACTTTTCGGCATCATCAACGGCATAGATTACAAAGCATTCAACCCTTTGGTCGACATTGGTTTGTTTAAAAATTATGATTACAAAAAGATTCATCGGAAAAAGCTTAATAAGGAATATCTGCAAGAAACTTTCAAACTACCGATTGATCGCGATGTGCCGATAATTAGCCTAACCTCCAGGGTGACTTTTCAAAAAGGCTTTGAATTAATCATCCCACTTTTGGACCACCTATTGAGTTTGGATCTGCAGATAATAATTTTGGGTGACGGTGACAAAAAATACATCAATGAGCTTAAAAAGTTTCAGAAAAAATATAGCAAGAAAATTGTTTGGTTGCCTTTCACCGGCTATGAACATCTAGAAACCATGGTTTACGCCGGTTCTGATTTCATATTGTTGCCTTCTCATCATGAGCCATGTGGCATAAATCAGCTCAAGGCGATGCGCTACGGCTGTATTCCAATCGTACGCAGAGTCGGGGGGCTATATGATACGGTAAAAAACTTCAACCCTGCCACTAATCAAGGTACAGGTTTTACCTTCAATCACTTTGATGTTTTTTCTTTACACGAAGCGATGGTAAGAGCTTTGGAAACTTTCAAATATAAAAAAACTTTCAGAGAAATGATGGTTCGAGCGATGCAACAGTCGAACAGTTGGGAAATACCGGCGAAAAAGTATGTTACGCTCTATAGGAAGGCGGTAAAATTGCCAAAATATAAAATTGGTAATGGTAACAACAAGGGGAATCACGCTAAAGATTAAAAAATGTATTGGATAAATTTTTTACATTTATATCAGCCTGCGAATATCGAAAGTGAAAAGATAGTTGCAGCTACCAAGCACAGCTATGAGAGAATTGTTCGTGCGCTTGAGGAGCACCCGGATATAAAATTCACTTTGAATATTTCCGGTTGTTTGCTGTTGCGATGGGCCGAAGAATTCCATTATGATGGGTTGATTTTGAGAATAAAAAAGCTGATCGAAAATGGGCAGGTCGAGTTAGTAGGTAGCGCGGCGTATCACACTCTTTTACCTTTGTCCAAACTTACTGAAGCCGAAGCACAGATAGTAGAGAATGAAAATATATTAAAAAAATATTTTGGTAACGAGCTTAAGCTTAGAGGCTTCTTTTTTCCGGAGATGGCCTATGGCCATAAAGTAGCCAAGCTGGTAAAAAAGCTCGGTTACCAATGGGCAATAGTTGATGAGATATCTTTGAATGGAAAATTAGGCCAGTTGGATACAGACCAGCGATACATTGATAAAAATAGCGGCCTGGAGCTAGTGTTTCGCCAAAGGAATATTTCAGAAACTTATGTACCGGAGACACTGGCCAAAGAGATCAAAGAAAAAAAATTAACTACAGCGATAACTGCTTCGGATGCAGAGCTTTATGGACTTCACTACATCGATCACACTGCTGAATTTGAAAAATTATTAAAGACGAAAGACTTGGTGACTTTGACGATTTCGGAATTCATAAATGGAAAAGAAAATTTTAAAAAAATAGACGCTGTCGAGGCTTCTTGGCAATCCAGCGAACAGGAGTTGGCCGATAAGCAGCCCTATATTCTTTGGTCGGATAAAAAAAATGAAGTGCATCGTAAGTTATGGCAGCTGGTTGCTTTGGCCGAAAAAACAAACAAAGAAAGTGCAGACGATCCTAATCTTGTTTGGGCGCGTTGGCATCTAGTCCGCGGCATGGCCAGCTGCGTATTCTGGTGGGCTTCCGGTAGAGACTTCAGTCCGGTTTTTGGTCCGATCGCCTGGAACCCCGATGAGATTGAAAAAGGTGTTAATGAACTGATCAGATCGATCCGAACTCTGGAAAATTCGACTAATCTTGTGACCAAGGTCAAGGCAGAAAAATTGGCAATGGAAATAAGAAAACTCGTTTGGCATACACATTGGAATTTTTATAGGAAAAAATAGAATCGTTTGTTTATTTAATCTTTATGAATGTAAATATAATATATAAACTGCTTGAACCGGATTTTGTGAAAGAGTTGTTCAATCAAGAGATCTTAACAAAATATCCGAATTTTAAAAAAATCAAAAAAATCTTGATTACCAAAATAAAGAATAATGTTTGGCACACCACCTATCATGTGGTTTTTAAATATGAAACAACCTTTGAAGACAATGAGGGCAAGCTGACCAGAATGCCAATTTATTGTTCGGCGCACAGCTCAGAACCGCGAAAGAATGTCTATGAAGTACTAGATTTTTTGTGGAAGCAAGACTTTGGCAAGGGCAACCTTTCGATTCCCCATCCCCTGTTTTATTCTAAAGAATTCAACGCAACATTTTATCGCGGCGTCAAGGGTGAAACACTGTATTATTTCATCAAAGAAAAAGACTTTTCAGAAATTGAAGCGATCCTGCCAAAAGCGGCTGCCTGGTTTGCCAAACTACATCGGCTATCGACTGAGAATGCAAGGAATTTTAATTATGAAAATAGCAGAATATCGACAGTATTCCCAGGCAAAGAAAATGTGCTTATGGGAATTGTAAACACGTATCCGGAGTATGCAGAAATTTATAAACAATTTTATAAAATATTCATTAGCAATGAAGAAAGTTTTTTGAATTCAACGGAAAAGCGCTGGCTAGTTCATGGTGATGCTCATCCGGAAAATATTATCAAAATGAGCAAGCGAAAATTAGCGGTAATTGATTTTACCGATCTGTCTTTGTCGGATTTCGCTAGGGATCTGGGGACTTTTCTTCAGCAGTTGGAATATATGTCTAACCGAAAGATTGAAGACCTGGAATATACGGAAAAACTAAAAAAGATATTTTTGGAAAACTATTTCAAGCTCAGCAAGATCAAGCAGGATGAATCGTTGAATAAACGGATTGAAAATTATTATAATTGGACTGCGGTGCGGACGGCAAATTACTTTTTGATGAAACACGACCCACAGCCGGAAAGAGCCAAGCCGCTGATCAAGCAAGTTTGCAAGAATTTAGGACTTAAGGTTGGTGATTTTTAAATTTGAATTTTAAATTTTAAATTTTGAATTTCGATTCAATTTTTAATGCATAAAAATAATATAAATTTTTAAAATTAAAATATTAAAAATTATTTTAAAATTATAAATTCAAAATTCAAAATTACGCTAGATTTTATATAATCTTTTTAAAATATTTTTAAACATATGTTAATAGATCTTCAAGTGCACTCTACCTACTCCGACGGTTATCTGACTCCTACTCAGATGGCAGCTTTTCTGGCCAGGCAAGGAGTAAAGGTAGCAGCTTTAACCGACCACAATACAGTTGGCGGAGTTGATGAATTCCAGACCGCTTGTCTAAAGCATAATATCAAGCCGATCGTTGGCATTGAGCTTTATACCAAGTTACGCCATACCAATATAAATGTGCTGTGGTTCAATTTTGATCATAATAATCCGGAACTGCACAAGATGCTGCGTGATAGTCAAACCAGAAGACGCAGTAAGGTAAGAAAAATCTTAGAGAGAATGTCCACCGATGGTTTTAAGATTGATACGAATAAATTGTTGGACAAATATAATCACTACGTTTCAATTAATCACTTGATTGATGATATTTTGCGTGTACCAGAAAACAAAAAAAAGATAATGAAAGAATTGGATACCGATAAACCCAGGGAAGAAGAGATTATTTATAAGTATTTCAACAATCCGCAGCTGCCGAAACTGGAAAACAGCTCGATTAACATTTTGAGAATTTTGAAACTTAAAAAAAAGATCGGCGGACAGGTTATTTTCAACCATCCGGGTAAATATAATCAATTGAGAAGAAGCATTTTGACGGAGTTAAAAAGTCTAGGCGTCGACGGTCTGGAAGTGTTGTCACCGCATCACTCTATTGGCGCAGTAATGTACGCTCAATTCATGGCCAGGGAGCTAGGTTTTATCATGACAGGCGGCTCAGACTTTCATCGTTTTGAAGGCAATAAATCACCGCTTAACGCTTCTTGGGATTATTTTCAAATCGATTCCAAGTTTTTAAAAGGCGTAGGCAAGATAATCAATTAATATGGCGCAACATTTGATTTTTGAAGGTGCAGAACTTGCTGGCAAAAGCTGGCTGATGTCCCAGGTTTACGATTTTTTGGAATCAAAATATAATCAGAACAAACAGGTGCTAGATGGTTGCCATTGGTTTAATTGTGATGTGGGAATTTTTGGTACCGAAAAAAGCCAGCCGGTCATCAATCATTTTAACCAAATTTTTAAAGAGCTTAGCGACAAGAATGTGATTGTGGAAAAATTTTTTCTTTCGGATATCGTCTACAGCCGTTTGCATCGTAATGTTGAAAAGGATTACCGTAACATTGAAAATGAATTACTGAAAGAGAATTTTAAAATCATCCTTTGCACCTTTCCCGAGGACAAAGAACTGTTAAAAAAACGCATCGCCGATCGACTCAATCTCTATCCGCATTACGCGCGCATCCTTCAGACTCCAGAATGGTATATCAGACAGCAAAGACAATATCTGGAGGAAATCAAGAAGAGTTGCCTCCCCTATCTGCAAATCGAAACAACGCAATTACCTGATCAGTTGGCAGTTGATAAAATATTAAATTGGATCGGTGAAAAATAAATATGAAAAACAATCTATTGCAGGAGGCATCTGACAAGGCGATCGAACTATTATTGAATAATTCTGTTCTTAATGGCATTTTGGCAAGTTCAAAGTCGAAGCAAGCGATCAGTAGAAGTTATTTAAATGTTTTTGGAAGGGATGCCTCTATTTGTTCGTTTGGGATGGTAATGAGCGGGAACGCAAAATTGATTGAAACGGCTAAGCAAAGCTTGTTGTTACTATCTGCCTACCAAGCAGACAATGGTCAAATTCCCAATTATATAAAAATGCAAAAAAGAGATGCTGATTTTTGGTATCTTGGATGTATTGATGCGACTCTATGGTGGCTGTTGGCAATTAAATTTTTTGACCATCATTCAAATACAAAAAATAAATTATCTTTAATTTTAAAAAAAGAAATCAAAAAGGCGCTAAATTGGTTAGCTTGCCAAGAGCACCCGAAGTTTTATTTACTAGTCCAGAATGAGGCAAGCGATTGGGCAGACATAATGCCTCGTTCCGGTTTTGTTCTTTATACTAACTCGCTTTGGTATTGGGTCAAAGAAAAATATGGACTAGAAAAGATAAAGGAAACTAAAGAAAGCTTCAACTATCTATTTTATCCTTGGCAAGAAGTGCCACAAAAATATCTAAACAGGAATCATCGGGCTAAGAGACTTATTAATGCTGCGAAAGAAAAAATTGCAGCTCAAGAAAATTTTTTAAGTTATGCAAATTATTTATTTTTTGGAGAAGAAGTAGACGTTTATGCGAACCTATTGGCCATTATTTCTGGAGTTGCCGATAAAAAAATAGAAAAATTAATTATCAATTCATTTTTAAAAAATAAGGTTAATCAGCCATGGCCAGTAAAGACAGTTTTAAAACCGATTAAAGAGAATTCAAAAAACTGGCGAGAGTATATGAGATTGAACAGCCAGAATTTTCCAAACCAGTACCATAATGGTGGAATTTGGCCATTTGTTGGTGAATTCTGGGTTATCGCATTAATTAAAACAGGCAATAAAACAATTGCCGCTCAAGAAATAAGTCGCTTGGCCGAATTAAATAGTAAGGGCGATTGGCAATTCAATGAGTGGTTTCATGGTAAGTCAGGAAAGGCAGCGGGCATGGAGGGTCAATCTTGGAACGCAGCAATGTATATATTGGCCTTACAATTATTAAATAACAAAAAAATTAATTTATGAAAAAAAAGAAAATATTAATGGTTGCGGCAGAGCTTACGCCGATTGCCAAGGCAGGAGGGCTTGGTGACGTTATTGGCGCATTGCCGAAGGCATTGGCTGATCTTGGATGCGAGGTAAAAATAATTTTACCATATTACGGTTTTATAAATGACAAGACCTACAAAATAAAAAAAATAATTGATAAAGTTTCTTTTATTTCTGAAGGTGTAAGACAGTCGATTAGTCTTTGGGAAACTATTCTGCCTGGCAGTTCCGTCAAAATCATCTTGATCAAGCACAGATATTTTTCTGGCAAGAATATTTATGAAGGCGGAAGAGTGCAATTGGATAAAAAATACACTAGAATGCCTAATGACATTAAACGTTTTGCTTTTTTCTCTCATGCATCACTCGAAGCAGTAAAAAGTTTGGATTGGCAGCCGGATGTTATTCATTGCCATGATTGGCATGTAGCAGTGATTACAGATTATCTAAAAGGTCTCTATCAGAATGATCCTTTCTTTCAAAATGTAAAAACTCTCTACACTATCCATAACCTGGCCAATCAAGGAATAGCCGAGCAAAATGTCACCGATCTGGCAAAGCTTAGTTCCCTATTACCTTCTATAAAAAAAGATTTAGAAGATGGTCAGCTGAATTTTATGCAGCAAGGTATTGCCAATGGCAATTTGATCAATACTGTTAGCCCCACTTATGCAAAGGAAATTTTGACTAAAGAATACGGTGCCGGCTTGGAAAAACTTCTAAAGACCAGAAAGAATGATTTGTCCGGCATAATCAATGGTATTGATGTCGATTTTTTCAACCCCCAGAAAGACAAGTTTATCAAATATAATTATTCATCCGGCAGTTTACAAAAAAAGAAATTAAACAAGCTTTATCTTCAAAAAGAGCTCGGCTTAGAGCAGGATCAAAATAAGCTCATGATAGGCTTGGTTTCGCGTTTGGTTTGGCAGAAAGGGATCGAATTAGTTACTGAAAAATTTGCTGACTTAGACTGCCAATTTGTTTTTTTAGGCACTGGACAAAAGGAAACTGAAGAACACTTGCTCACGCTAGCAAAAAAATTTCCAGGAAAATTTAGCGCACAGATAAAGTTTGACGTTGGCCTGGCTCAGCGAATTTATGCCGGAGCAGACATGTTCTTGATGCCCTCTTTGTTTGAACCCTGTGGGCTGGGACAGCTGATAGCTATGCGTTATGGTACGGTGCCGGTTGTTCGGACAACAGGAGGTTTGGCAGACACGGTTGATTCAAGCGTCGGCTTCAGTTTTTCAAAGTTTAATTCAAATGTTCTATATGAAACATTGTCCAAGGCTATTGACCTCTATCACTCACAACCAAAAGCTTGGAATAAGTTGATTCAAAAAGGTATGAAAAAAGATTTTTCATGGCATAAATCGGCTAAGGAATATATAAAACTCTATAATAAATTAGCTAAAATTAAATAATAAGTTAAGTTATACACATTGACAAAATATCAATGTTTTGCTATACTGTATTTATAAGTATTCATTCGGCAAAAAGCTGTGTGAATCTTCAAAAATAAAAACAAAAAAAATGAAAAAGCATAGATATGGCTTAAACCAATTAGGTCATCTGACTTGGAAGTCTTACAATTCTATTAAAAAGAAAGCAATGGAGCAGGAGTTCAGCATGTCTGGACTCGTACTAAGCTTGTCCATTGCTTTTTTTATTTCCTTGGTCAGCGCTCAATTGCTGAGCATCGCCTATCAGACAACGGTAAGCAATCAAGCAAGTGCAAAATTTCAAGACAGCCAAAAGATCTATCACTTAGAAAGTTTGAGTCAGGAAACGAGTATAAAAATTGTTTAAAACTGTAGCCAAGATAAAAAGCGCTACAATTTATATAAAAAGCTTTTTAAAAAGCTAAAAATGTTCATTGAGTACAATACAGAAAGGGCAAAACTCAAAGCGAAAGCTTGAGAAAAACAAAAACAAAAAGAAAGCTATACTAATTTAACAGCTACAAAAGACTGGCAAATTAATACAGCTCCCTTTCTTACTTTATCACTCTTGGTGATAGGGTGAGCATGGGGAATCAAGAAGGCGCCGTTATCGGTGTCTTTTTGTTGTTAAATTGTTAAATTGCTATATTGTTAAAATTGTAAGAGATGTTGTTAGATGAAACGCACTGTATTATGCGTAGTCAGGCGAGACAATTAAGGAAGCAATGAAACAATAAAGCAATATAACATAAAATTTTGGTTATTAAAGAAAATATTGTATAATGTTATTAGTTTTATAAATAGCAAAATTGTTATTATTTTTTTATGTTTTTAGAGAAATTAGAAATACAAGGCTTTAAATCTTTTGCTAACAAGAATACTTTGGTTTTTCCTGGCATGCTTGGCGAAGAAAAACGAGGCATAACCGCGATTGTGGGGCCGAATGGTTCCGGCAAATCAAATGCTGCTGACGCGGTTCGCTGGGTGTTAGGAGAACAGAGTATGAAGACTTTGCGCGGCAAAAAATCTGAAGACGTGATTTTTTCCGGCTCAGACAAGAAAAGCAAACTAAGTATGGCAGAGGTCTCTTTATTTTTAAATAACGAAGACGGAAGGGCGCCGATCGATTACGGCCAGGTAGTTTTAACGCGAAGGCTATTTCGTGATGGCAATAGTGAATACCTGATCAATAATAGCAGGGTCAGGCTAGGCGATATCCAAATGTTGTTGGCCAAAGCCAGCTTTGGGCAAAAAACATATAGCGTAATCGGCCAAGGAATGGTCGAAGGCTTTCTGAACACTTCGTTATCTGAAAGAAAGGAATTCTTTGATGAGGCAACAGGAGTAAAACAGTTCCAGATCAAGCGGGATGATTCTTTGAACAAGCTTTTGGCCAGCTATGAAAACCTCAATCAGGCTCAGATGATTTTGGTTGAAATCGAGCCCAGATTGCGAGGCCTAACCAAACAAGTCAATAAATTACAACGGCGTGGCGAGCTAGAAAGCGAATTAAAAGAACTGCAGCTGATTTATTATCGCAATATCTGGCACGACATCAATGATAAATTTAATAAATTCAATCAGGACTTTTTACAATTGGAAAAGATAAAAATCGAAAAGGATAAAAAATTAGAAAATTTGAATCAAAAATTAGGACAAATCCAGCGACAACAAGGAGTGGCGCAGGAATTCAATGAATTACAGTCACAGCTAGTCCGATTGCAAAATCAAAAAGATCAGATAACCAGACAATTGGCCAAAATCGATGCACAGCTTGAGATAAAGCTGGAGGCAGGCGGTCAGTTTGATTTGTCTTGGCTGAAGAACAAAAATGAAGAACTGAATAAGGAAGCAAAAATACTAGAAAATGAAATCAATAATTTGAAAGAAATTGCCAATAGTCAAAAGGCGGGAGAGCAAGCCTTGGTGGATCAAAAAGCTCAGCTGAACAACCAGATCCGAGAATTGAACAATAGCATGATCAAAAATAATGCCGTAATCGGCGATGATGAAATCAATAAAATCAATCAGGATTTAAAAAAACTTTTCAGCAAATTAGAGCAGGCGGAGCTAGAGGCAGATTTTGATCAGGTAAAAATCATTTTAACGGAAATAAAAACTGACTTGAAAAGCATCTTGGAGCTGTCGGGTAAATATAATCAAGGAGAAAAATTAGAAACCGTGCATGTCGAATTGATTAAACTGACGGAACTGCGGGAAGAAATAACCTTAGAGTTGAATCAAAAAATTTCTGCTTCTATGGCACAGAATGAAAGACAAAAGATGCTTTTGGAAAAAAGACAGCAGATCCGGCAAGAGATTTCGAGCATTGAAAATAAATTGAAACAACATCAGCACAAACTTGACTTGGGAGATGTGGGTGAAGAGCAAGGCAAGTTGCAGGCAGAACTTGCAAGTTTAGAAGCGGAAATTGAGAAGATAAAAGAAAAAATTTCTTCCATTTCGCAGAAGGAGGCAACAGAACGAGCACAAATTTTTGAAGTACAATCCAACATCCATGGCCTGCAAATAGAGTTAAATAAAATTTCTGAAGAGGCAAATAATTTGAAAATCAATTCTACTCGCTATGAAACGAGGCTAGAGGATCTGGAAAACGAGATACGACATGAATTTGGCAGTCTTAAAGAAATCCAACAGACCAGAGGCGAAGGCCACGTAGAAATTGATTTATTGAATGACAAGATTACCAGTTTGAAGAAACAGCTGGACTTGATCGGTGGCATAGATCCGGAAATTGAAAAAGAATATATTGAAACAAAAGAACGTTTTGATTTCTTGACCAACCAGATCAATGATTTGGAATCGGCAATCGGTTCTCTGGAAAAAGTAATCAAAGAACTGGATGTGGTGATTAAAGAAAAATTTGATAAGGAGTTTAAAGTGATATCAGTCAAGTTCGAAGAATATTTCAAAATTCTGTTTAATGGTGGAACGGCAAAAATTATTAAGGTTATCGATACTGAGGAAGACCCTGCTGACTCGGCAAACTTGCCCCAAGCGGACAATGAGGCTAAGGAAAAAAAGATCGAAATGCCGGTTAACGAAAATTATAAGAAGATAAAATATTTACAAAAATATAATGCCACCGGTTTGGCCGGAATCGAAATCCAAGCCACTCCTCCGGGCAAAAAGATAAAATCAGTAGCGATGCTTTCCGGTGGAGAACGCGCCTTGACTGCCATTGCCCTGATCTGCGCCATTATCAATGTGAATCCTTCTCCATTCGTTGTTTTGGATGAGGTCGATGCCGCCCTGGATGAGGCCAACTCTGAACGCTTGGCCAAAATTCTTGATGACCTTTCCTATAAGACTCAATTTATCGTTATCACTCATAACCGTGCCAGTATGCGCCGTGCCAATGTTCTTTATGGCGTTACCATGGGCGACGATGGCGTGTCCAGACTTTTGAGCATAAAATTAGAAGAAGTAAAAGCTAAAGAGTAAATTTATTTGTCTTAATTTCTGATTTTTTAATTTTTAATAAATTTAGAAATAAGAAGTTATAATTTTAATTTTTCCATGCCCTCAAAAATTCTATCAGCGGCTTGCCTAGGCTTGGATGCCGAGTTGGTTGAGGCCGAGGCGGATACCGGCGGCGGCCAGCTTGGTTCTTTCGCGATTGTTGGCCTGCCTGATACAGCGGTTCAAGAATCAAAGGAAAGAGTAAGGAGCGCTATCAAGAACTCCGGTTTTGATTTTCCAAAAATCAAGGTGACCGTAAATCTCGCTCCGGCGGATTTAAGAAAACAGGGCCCTAGCTATGATTTACCGATTGCTATCAGCGTACTTAAGGCGACGGAAAAAATCAGGCCAAAAGTTGATTTAGAGAAATGCTTATTCGTGGGTGAACTCGCATTAAATGGCGACCTACGTCCCATTAATGGTGTTTTGTCCATTGCCTTAACTGCAGAAAAAAAAGGAATCAGGACAATTTTTGTGCCAAAGGAAAATGCTGCCGAGGCAAAATTAGCTGATGGCCTTGAGGTGATACCAGTAGAAAATTTAAAGGAATTGGCTGACCATCTTGAAAACATAAGCCTGATAACAGCGAAAGAGTCTGGTAGCTTAAATTTTTCCAATGCAGAGATACTAAATGACATGTCTCATATCAGGGGGCAAGAACACGTGAAGCGTGCGATGGAAATCGCTGCCGCCGGTGCTCACAATATTTTGATGAGCGGCCCTCCAGGCTCTGGCAAGACATTGATTGCCAGGACTTTGCCATCGATATTGCCTGACCTGATTTTAGATGAAGCGCTTGAACTGACTAAAATCTATAGCGTAGCCGGAATGTTGGCTAATAATGATTCATTGATAACAAGCAGGCCGTTCCGTGCACCGCATCATACGACCTCTGGTGTGGCGTTGGTCGGGGGCGGTACTTGGCCGAGGCCGGGTGAAATCTCCTTGGCTCATCGCGGAGTTTTATTTTTAGATGAATTCGCTGAATTTTCCAGGCAGACCTTGGAAAATTTACGTCAGCCACTAGAGGACGGGATTATAAATGTAAGCCGGGCTGCTGGCAATCTGACCTTTCCGGCAAAGTTCGTGCTGATCGCTGCGATGAATCCATGTCCTTGCGGCTACGCCAACGATCAAGAAAAAGATTGTCTCTGCTCGCAGTCACAAGTTATAAACTATAAGAAAAAAATTTCCGGACCGATTCTTGATAGAATCGATATGCACATCGAAGTCCCCAGACTGCACTTCGAAAAATTAACAGAACAGCAAAAAACCGAAGACTCAAAAACAATAAAATTAAGAGTTGAAAAAGCTAGGGTGATCCAACAAAAAAGATTTGCAGGCACGAAATGCATTACAAATTCGGATATGTCCTCGGAAATGGTGAAAAGGTTTTGTTCGACAGATGATAATTCCGCCGTACTTTTACGCAATGCAGTAGACAGGCTACATCTATCAGCCAGAGCTTATTTCCGGATTCTTAAACTTGCCAGAACGATCGCAGATCTATCTGGTGAGGAAAAAATACTGACTCCTCATGTGGCTGAAGCGATCCAGTATAGACCGAAGGTAGAATAAATTTTTTTTTGCTGATTTTTATGCTATTATGAAGATAATCAATAGATAAAGAAAAAATTGCACTAAGTTGAAAATTAAAATTTTGAATTTTAAATTGTAGTTTTGAATTTTAAATTTTAAATTTTGATTTAATATTAGATAATATATAAACATGAGAAAAAAGATTATTGTCATTTTTTTGTTGAATATTTTTGTATTAACTTCCGGCTTCGGTTGCAAGCTACAAAGCAAAGAAGTAAAAGAAGCGATGAAGCCAATCACGCTTTCTTATTGGCGAGTCTGGGATGATGAAGACGCTTTCACGGAGATGATCGCTAATTACCAAAAGATTCATCCGAATATCAATATCGAATATCGTAAATTCAGATATGATGAATATGAACAGGAGTTGATCAATGCTTTGTCAGAAGATCGAGGTCCAGATATTTTTTCTATTCCTAATACTTGGATGAAAAATTATGAAAACAAGATCGCGCCGATGCCGGATTCCATTACCATGGCCTACCCCGTGATAAAAGGTACGATCAAAAAAGAGACAATCATCGAAATGAGGACTAATAAAAGCTTGAGCTTGAAAGAGCTAAAGAACAACTTTGTTGATGTCGTCACTAGTGATGTTGTCATAAAAGTAAATGATGAAAAAACTGGCACTAGCAAAGATAGGGTTTTTGGTCTGCCGCTTTTTGTTGATACATTGGCGATGTTTTATAATAAAGACTTATTTAACAACGGTGGCATAGCAGAGCCGCCTGCTTATTGGAACAGGATCTTTCAGCAATATGTAAAAAAACTGACCAAACAGAATACCAAAGGAGAAATAATTCAATCGGGAGTCGCTTTGGGCGGCAGCACGAATGTTGAAAGAGCCAATGACATCCTTTCTGTATTGATGATGCAAAATGGAGCCGTGATGATGAACGAGAATGAACAGGTAATGTTCAACACTATCCCGCCAGGGCACTCCGACCAATACAATCCAGGCTTAGAAGCACTAAGGTTTTATACCGATTTTGCCAACCCCGCAAAAGAAGTCTATAGTTGGAACAAAGAGCTGGATAATTCATTAAAGATGTTTACTCAGAATAATCTGGCAATAATGTTTGGTTATGCATATCATTTGCCGATAATCAGGGCGGATGCGCCGAAACTTAATTTTGCAGTGGCAAAATTACCGCAAATTGAAAACAGCGGCAAGACGATGAATTTTGCAAATTATTGGGTAGAGTCAGTTTCTAAAAAAAGTAAGTATATTGATGAGTCTTGGGATTTTATCCAATTCATAACCAAAGCAGAGCAGGTAAAAAGCTATCTAGATAAAACCAAAAAGCCGACCGCTTTGCGCGCATTAGTCGATAAGCAAATTGAAGATCAAGATATCGGAGTCTTTGCCGAGCAAGTATTGACCGCCAAGAGCTGGTATCATGGCAAGGGTGCCAGTGCAGAAGAAAAAATAATCCATGAGATGGTGGATAGTGTTAATGCCGGAGCGTCTATCGAAGAATCAATAAATTTAGCAGCCAGAAGAGTCCAGCAGACGGTGAAGTGATATTAGTAGTTTGTAGTTTTAATTAAATATTTGTTTTAAAAATTGTAAATTTTAAAATTTCTGATTGAAATTTTCAATTTTCAATTTTCAATTTTCAAACAAATGACAAAATATTTTAAATTTTCAATTAGCTTTTTTGTATTTTTTATTTTTTTCTTAAATATAAATATTATTAAGGCTGCCTCTTGTTTACCTGATGAAACTTGTCAAAAACCCTCTTCCGCATATACATGCGTTGCGAGAGGTGCTTGTCCAGGGGCAAATCCAGGCGATGCAAATTATCAAGAATGTTGTAAACCAGCAACAGCTGTTTCTGAAGGTGGTATTTTGCCAGCTCAAACAGGAAAAAATCCTTGCCAAGATGGAGTGGCAAACTGCGGGAATTATTCTTTGAATGACTTTCTACAGCTTGGCGTAAATGTTACAAATTGGATTCTTGGAATCGTTGGTTCTCTTGCTCTTTTAGCCTTTATTTATGGCGGTGTTATGATGTTGATTTCTGAAGGCAGTTCTGATAAGGTGACCAAGGCAAAGAGTATTATCACAGGGGCGGTGGTAGGTTTAGTGATTGTTTTTAGCAGCTATATTATAGTTGGTTTTGTTTTAAAATCTGTCGGCTATGTAAATCCTAATACTGGTACAGGAGTTTGGGATATTATGAAATAATTTTTCAATGAATATATTTACAGAAAAAAAAATTTTTCTTGATTCTGAAACTGTTGCAGAACAATTGCGGAGCAGAAGACAGGAGCTTGGATTGAAATTGGAAAAAATTGCCAAGGAAATATCTATTAACTTCAAATATCTGGAGGCGCTGGAGAAAGGAAACTTTAATCTTTTGCCGGCAGGAGTGTACGGTAAGAATTTCTTGCGGGAATATGCCGTTTATTTAAAAATTGATTATCGGCCATTGGTGAAAATGTTTGAAAAAGAAACTGCGGGCAGCAATCAAAGACAACAGCGAGAACTTTTTTCCAAACAGGTGGTAAAGGCTCATCATCTTTTGGCTATGCCAAAAATTATCAAAAGCATTATTTTGGTAGTGGTGGTTGGCATCTGTTTATTTTATTTAAGTTATCGTCTAAAACAGATTACAGCCGTTCCATCTTTAAATATTCAAACCCCGGCTGATAATTTGATTACCAAAGAAAAATCAGTATCCGTTACTGGGATTGCTGAGGCAGAAAGTCAGCTGATAATTAATGGTGAATCAGTAATTAGTGACACTAATGGAAGTTTTGTTAAAGAGGTTGATTTGAAAAAAGGCATAAATATAATCAGTATAACCGCGCAAAAAAAATACGGCAGAAGCGCCACCATAAAAAAACAAATTTTGGTTGAATGAAAAAACACCTGGAGTTATTGGCAGAACAAGGTGAAAATGCTATTATTTTAAAGGAGGAGCAATCCTCCTTTTTATAACCTAAATATTGTTAAATTGTTATATTGCTAGATTTATTAGTAATATTACAATTTAACAATATATCTATGAATTATATGTCTGAAGAAAAAAAGGCTAAAAATAGTAAAGAAGATGATGAAAAATCTAAAATGGTGAATGCGGCCATGGAACAGATCAAAGGTAAGTTTGGCGAAGGTTCGATTATGAAATTCGGTGATGCCCGTTCTGCCCAGGTTGATGCGATTCCTACCGGATGCCTATCTTTGGATATCGCACTGGGAGTTGGGGGCGTGCCCCGGGGCAGAATTATTGAAATATTCGGTCCAGAGGCCAGTGGTAAGACCACTTTGGCTCAACACATAATTGCAGAAACTCAGAAATTGGGTGGGATTGCGGCTTTTGTAGACGCTGAACATGCTCTTGATCCGGACTACGCAGTAAAAATCGGAGTTAATATAAAAGACTTGATTATTTCCCAGCCGGATACTGGTGAGCAGGCCCTGGAGATCGTAGAAACATTGGTACGTTCAAATGCCGTTGATGTTATTGTGGTAGACAGCGTGGCAGCCTTGGTGCCGCAAAAGGAGATCGAGGGTGATATGGGAGATTCTCATATGGGCTTGCAGGCCAGACTGATGAGCCAGGCTTTGCGCAAACTGACCGGCGTGATTTCGAAAAGTAAAACCCTGGTTATTTTTATCAACCAAATCCGTATGAAGATCGGTGTATTTTTCGGCAACCCGGAAACTACCACCGGCGGTAACGCTTTAAAATTTTATAGCTCGGTACGAATCGAGGTTCGCAGAGCGGCACAAATCAAGCAAGCAGAAAAAACCATCGGTAACCGAGTTAAGGTGAATATCGTAAAAAACAAAGTGGCCGCACCATTCAGAACCTGTGAATTCGATATTATGTATAATGAGGGAATTTCAATTTCAGGAGATTTGTTGGATATAGGTGTTGAACATGAAGTGATAAAAAAATCCGGTAACAGTTATTCCTATGAAGAGATCAAATTCGGTGTAGGCAGAGAAACGGCTAAACGATTTTTAAAGTCAGATAAAAAGTTGCAGCAGCAGATCAGGAAAAAAATATTGTCAGTCATTGAAACGAAGTCGAAGGAAATTGAATAAAGATAAGTTATTTTGCGACTATAAAGGTGCGATTTATCGCACCTTTTGTCATTGCGAGCGTAGCGTGGCAATCTCAGGTTTACATCATTAAGATTGGTTTTTCGGTAAATTAAGTTGATGCTTAACAACCTGAGATTGCCATGTCCCCCGGATCAGGTACGGGGCTAAAGGCTCGCAATGACAAATATTATTGTTAATTTACTACCTAGTCTTGACAGTTAGTTTCTCAATAAAACAAAAACAGCTCAACAAGTGTTGAGCTGTTTTTAAAATCAATTTTTTACTAAGCCCTCTCTGAATATTCTCCTGTGTCAGTATTTATCTTTATCAAGTCGCCTTCATTCACGAACATGGGAACATTGATTTCTGCGCCAGTTTCGATTGTAACCGCCTTGGTTACGTTACCAGCAGAATTGCCTTTCACTCCAGGAGGAGCAGAGATTACCTTGAAAGTCATCTTGATCGGCAAATCAATCGAGACCGGGTTGTTTTGGAAATACATAACGTCGACATCGGTGCCGTCTTTCAAGTAAATCAATTTGTCTTCCAACTGCTCAATGGGCAGGTCAAACTGTTCATAGGATTCATTATCCATGAAATAGGCATTATTATCGTCCTTGTACATGTAGTTGGCTTTTCTTTTTTCGGTTGCTGCCGGCTCTGCTTTATCATTGCCTTGAAAAGTTTTTTCCAAGACATTGCCATTGATAACATTTTTCAGCTTGGTTTTTAAAACAGCTCCGCCTCGACCCATTTTGTGATGATCGGCCTTTACAACTACGTATGGTTCGCCGGCAATCTGAATCAGCTTGCCAAGCTTAATATCACTGATTGAGTACATAATTAATGAATTGAATTTATTTTATTGGTTAACAAAAGGCAGTAATGCGATTATTCTTGAGCGTTTGATTGCAGTTGCCAATTTTCGTTGATGCTTTGAGCAAGTGCCAGTCCTTTTCTTTGACAGGATTTTCATGTAGGAACCGACAAATTTGCGCAATGTGTGGGTATCTTTGTAATCAACCTCCTTGATATTGTTTACGCAGAAATGACATTGCTTGTCTTTTTTTATTGCTGTGTCCATAGTTTATAATTTGATTCGAATCTACAAATGAAATTCGAATCTACAAATGATTTAGTAGTAATTGGCATGTGCCCCATTCGTTGAGGGGCTCGCCGAAAGCGATAACGTTAAAAAGGTATATTTTCAACCTTGATTTCATCCTCATCAGGATTTGATTCGTTAATATTAATTATCGGTTCTTCATTGGGCATAGGTGGTTCGTTATTAAAGCCACCTGATTCTCTGCTAGAAATTTTATCTAACATGATCATGTTTTCTCCGATAATTTCAGTACGTGATCTTTTGATGCCATCTTGTCCGGTCCAATCTCTGGTTTGTAATCGGCCTTCGATGTAGACTTTTGAACCTTTGTGCAGATATTGTCCGCAAATTTCTGCCAACCTTCTCCAGACTACGATGTTGTGATATTCAACTTTTTCTTGTTTTTGTCCGGATTGATCATTCCAGACTTGATTGGTAGCGATTGAGAAAGAGGCAACTGATTGACCGCTTGGAGTATTTCTGACTTCTGGATCCCTAGTAAGGTTTCCAATAATCATGGCCTTGTTTAAATTCATAGATTTTTTACCGAGTCCGATTGGACCGGCTTATTAATTAATTAATTTCTCTCAACCCCGTCCAGTCGGACAGGCCTCCTTGTAAGAAGGAAAAAATTATAATAAATCGTTAGTCTCTAGAATTTTATCAAGTTTTTCATCCAGATCTTTCAAATCAGTTTTATCTTTTGCACTCTTTTTAGCTGGTTTTTCTTCCACTTTCTTTTCTGCTGGTTTTTCTTTCTCGGTTTTTACTTCCGGCCTTTCTATTTTTGCAGGCATGTCGATGGTTCTGACTTCTCTGCGGATGATCTGGTGGCGTAATATTTCTGACATCATGCGGATGTTTCGTTCGACTTTTGCCAAATTGGCTCCGGCTAAATCAAATTCAACATAATTGTAGTAGCCATAGGTAAACCCCTTGATAGGATAAGCAAGTTTTTTCTTGCCCCAATTCTCGCTGTAAGTTACGACGCCTTCATTGCCAGTAATCAAAGCATTGATTTTCTCAACGATCGGCTTTACTTCATCCTCACTAAATTTGTTGGAAATGATGTGAAGCATTTCGTAGTGGGGGGTATCGGTTTTTTTTGTCTTTGCCATAATGCAATTTATTAATTAATTATTTAATTTAAAAATATGATTAAATTTTTTTGCTCGTTTTGGGTGATAAACAAAATTCCCAGGCATTCTAAAATACTCTGGGAGCGTTCGAATACCTTTAGTTAAACTATTGCTTAACTTAGTTCCGCATGAAGCAGATGGGAAAGGTTTACTTATTCAATTGTGAACTTAATTTAACATAAGACAAAAGAAATTGCAAGAGGTTGAATTTTGTGATAGGTTAAGGAGTGATGAAGATTAAGATTGTTTTTTATGTGATCCTCGCGCAGGCGAGGATCAATATCTCCACTGCAAGGCTGGATCCTCATCAGCGTGAGGATGACAGAAATTATGAAATATTTTTTTATTTTAGGCACAAATCCAGAATTATCGATAGCCGAGCTTACGGCTGTTTTTGATTTGAAAAATGTTGCGGCAACAAATTTCATATTGCCCAATAAACATGTTTTTATTGTAGAATTAGACAAAAATATCAATTGTAATCAAATAATTAGTCGATTAGGTGGAATTATTAAGATTGGTGAAATTTTTGCTGAATCCAAAAAACATTCTGCTGATATTTTTGCTAAAATAAAAGAAAATTCAGCAATTCAAGAAAAGAAGTTCATGTTCGGCTTCTCCAGTTACCTAAACAATTTTTATATCAAGCCATTGGCCATGGAACTGAAAAAGGCTTTGAAAGAGGAAGGAATCGCCTCTCGCTGGGTGACAAGCCGGGAGCCGGTACTTTCTAGCGTGGTGGTGGAGCAGAATGATTTAATTACAGAAGGGGCCGAATTTGTTTTGATTGAACATGCTGGTAAGGTCGTCCAAATCGGTAGAACATTAGCTGTTCAGCCATTCAAGGACTTGTCTTTCCGTGATTTTGGCCGTCCGGCCAGGGATGACCATTCAGGTATGTTGCCACCCAAGTTAGCACAGATAATGATTAGTCTCTCTAAGGTTAAACCGGAGCAAACGTTACTGGATCCATTCTGTGGTTCAGGCACAGTAATAACTGAGGCGGCATTGATGGGCTTGGGCAGCTTGATTGGTTCAGACATTTCCCCTAAAGCGATTGAGGATACAAAAACAAATATCGAATGGATCAAAGACAATTATCAATTATCAATTACAAATTACGAATTATATAATAAGTCGGCAAGCGAACTTTCGAGATTTATCAAAACAAACTCAGTTGATGTGATTGTAACAGAGCCTTACCTCGGCCCGCAACGCGGGCAGCATGATATTCGAGCAGTGGTTAAGGAGTTGGAAGAGCTTTATGCCAAAAGTATTTCTGAGTTCAATAAGGTTTTAACTGATCATGGCAGAGTAGTAATGATTTGGCCGGTCTTTCGGACCAAAGAAGGGAATATATTTTTAAGCAAAAACATTGCCGGCAATTTTAAAATAATATTTCCCTTGCCGGAAAATTTGCATAATAAAAATTTAAGATTATCGAATCGTCAGACAATAATCTACGGACGCCCAGAACAACGTGTTTGGCGAGAGATTGTAATTTTGGAGAAAATTGACAACTTCCAATAATCCTATTAATATTATTAAAATTGTTAAACAACAATCAGATTGTTATTTCTAAGCCTAGGGAGGGTTTATGACAAGCGTGATGGAGAAATTGTTACCGTTGTTCACAGGTTCTTGCGTGCCGAATGGTTATGATGAGGATTTTAAAATCAGGGTATCATTTCTATTCAAAAATCTTCTTAAAATCTACGGCCTGTGCCAGTTTAACTTGCAGCAAATAAACGAAGATGTTGAATCTGGGTCCGCACGAGTGGCTGTATATCTTTATGTGGCGTCACAAATCAACGGGACATTTGTCCGAGACCATCTGTTTGATCAAGACAAGCGGCTCATGATGGACGCAATAGGGCTAGCTCGCGAGGCTCACTCGTTGCTTTGCGGATGGAGAAATATTTATGGCCATCATTTTGGAGTCCCAGCGATACAAATATAGCGATCCTATTTCGGATCGTTTTTTATTTGTATAGGTTATTTATTGAACAAAAAATGGCAAATGTCGCCGTCTTGCATGACATAGTCCTTGCCTTCAATTTTTATCAAACCTTTTTCTCTAGCTTTTGCTTCTCCCCCGGCGGCAACAAAATTATCAAAACTCATTACTTCGGCACGAATAAAGCCTTTTTCAAAGTCAGTATGGATTACTCCTGCCGCTTGTGGGGCTTTTGACCCTTGTTTTATTGTCCAGGCATGAGTTTCTTCCGGGCCGGTGGTAAAAAAGGTAATCAAATTTAAGAGTTTATAGGCAGCTTTGATCAATTTATCAAGACCGCTTTCATCCAAGCCAAGCTCCTTGATGAACTCTAGACGATCTTCCTCCGGCAAATTGATTATTTCTTCCTCTATTTTTGCATTAATCTTAATAACGCTCTCTTCTCCTTCGGTAAATTCTTCGTTGTCGCTATCATCAACATTGAGTACATAGAGCAAGGGCTTCAAGGTGAGTAGATTCAAATCTTTGATCAATAATTTTTCTTCATCATCCAAAGCTATTTCTCGAGCTGCCTTGCTAGCATCCATGCCTGATTTAAGTTTTTCAAGGATTTCTTTCATTTTGATCTGCTCCTTGTTTCCGGTCTTGGCTTCCCTACTTACTTTATCCAATCTCTTTTCCACGCTCGATAAATCCGCGAAGATCAATTCCATATTGATGGTTTCTTTGTCGGCATTCGGGTCAACTTTGTCGTTGACATGGATGATCTTGCCATTCTTAAAGCTTCTGACCACTTCGCAAATTGCGTCGCACTCTCTGATGTGAGACAAAAATTTATTTCCTAAACCCTCGCCCTTGTGTGCATCTTTGACAATACCGGCGATATCAACGAATTCGATGATGGTGGGGATGATTTTTTTGGAATTAGAAATCGCAACCATTTTTTCCAAGCGTTCGTCCGGCACTTTAACTACGCCAACATTAGGCTCAATGGTGCAAAAAGGGTAGTTCGCAGCTTCAATGCCTTTTTTAGTCAAAGCATTAAAAAGTGTAGATTTTCCAACATTCGGCAGTCCGACTATTCCGATAGATAAGGCCATAAAGATAGATATTAAATTAAATTACTAACTTGAATTTAGCAGACTATTTTAATTTTGGCAAAAATCTACATTGACAAAACGCATTTTATTTGCTATACTGTTATTATAACTGTTAAAAATCAATGGTTATATTTCTTTCAAGAGCATAAAGCGTTGAAGAAAACCCCGAAAAAAATGCTTTGTATTTCTCGGGGCAAGCAAAAACAAAAACAAAAACCATGCAACTAAATTTTATTAAAACTATTTTTTTATTTTTGTGAGACAGCTACGTTTGCGCTGTTTTTTTGTTGTCAAAAAATTAACTTTATTAAAATAAAAACAAAACCATGCTTAAAAAATTAAAAAGACCAGTACATAGCCACCTGGCTTGGCTGGCAATCAGCGCAGTTTATCTTCCCTCCTTCTTTCTCGTTAACTTTGCTTTGGCGCAAAGTCAGTTTGAACAAGCTTCGTCTTCGACCGACCCTTTGGTCCAGCAAAGTGCGCCTGTTCAAAATCAGCCATCTTTTTCAAATGAACAAATACCACCTATGCCTCCCTATAATCAGGAGCAGCCGTCTACCTCGACAATGCCATCAGGGATGGAACAGAGACCTCAATTCCCCGCTTCAAATGATCGTCCTCCAAAGTCTCCTGATCAACAAGGACAACCGACCTGTCCTATAGGCATGGTTTGCAGCGGCAACCGCTTTAATCAAGAATATAAAATTGATGATAACCGCTTCAAAGAAATGAAGAGGGGTATGCAGGGCTTTGCAAATATGATAAAAATGGTCGAAGCCCAAACTAAACGTTTAAAAAGCAAGAACATTGCTGTTCCGGAAGAATTGGCAGCAGCATTGACCCAGGCCAATGAGCTCAGGGAAAAAATTAAATCTGCCAAAACTCCCGAAGAGTTGGAAGGCTTGGGGGATGAAATTCAAGGCGCGGTAAATACCATCCAAGAATGGATGCCGAAATTACCGATGCTGGCTGAATTCCCAAGGATAGTCAAACAGGCTGAAAGAGAAATGGCAAAATTAAATAAGTCATATAATACAGATATTAAAAAAATTAAAATTAAAAAAATCGACCTAGCTAAGGAATTAGCCGAATTTAAAAACCTAATCGATAATCAACAGAAAGTTTTAGATGAAATAAAGGCTTTGTCTAAAACTGATCCTGAAGAATCGATCAATAGGATGCAAGATGATTTTTTTGCCAATCTGGATGACGTTTGGATGAAGGAAAAAATCATCCAGATCGCGATGAACTATGGCAAAAGCGTGTCTTTGCTTAACACGGAAATCAAAAATGCCGAAAAAATCATTATAAAATTAAAAGCGCAGAAAAATGACACCTCAGAGCTGGAAACAAATTTAGCTGATATTAAAAATCAATTCAAAGAAGTAAAAACTATTTATTCAACCAAGCCACTGGACTCTGATCAGCTGGTTGAGGCAATCGGCGACATTATGGATAGCGTACAAGAGCTACGCAATCAGATTCAGGAATTGAAAGGCGAAACAGATTTCGGTCCAAGTTTTCAAGTTCCAGTAAAAGATGTGGTTGTCCCCAAAGGATTCTTATTTAATTAGCATTAGCTGAAAAAACAGGCCGCAAGGCCTGTTTTTTTTGCTGGTTTACAGCTTTTTGGTTATTGTGTAAGATGACGGTGTTTAATGAAATATTATAGTCTTATTAATGTATTATATACATGGGGTACCAAGATTTAAAAGATGAAGAATTGGCCAAAGAGATCAAAGCAAAAAATAACCAAGCATTGGCAGAAATAATCGGTCGTTACCAGAATAAGTTGTTTTATTATGTCGTCCGACTGATTGGAAATGAAGAGGATGCCGAAGACGTAGTCCAAGAAACATTTTTAAAAGTATATGAGAATATCCAAGGGTTTGACGAGAACAGGAAATTTTCTTCATGGATCTACCGCATCGCGCACAATCTGGGCATTAATCAGATCAAAAAGAGTCAAAGATTATCAGCAGTTGAAGCGCATACTTTGGATTGGCTGGAAGACCGGCAAGAAGAGGCAGAAGACGTGATTGCTCAAGCTGAACGAGGCCAATTGATGCAAGAGATGAAAGAGAAAATTTTTGCATTGCGGGAAGACTACAGAGATATATTGATCCTTTACTATTTTGAAGAAAAATCCTACGAAGAGATTTCGGATATATTGCACATTCCTGAATCCACTGCGGGAGTCTGGCTTAGGCGAGCAAGAACAAATTTAAAAAAAATAATGTTAAAGCAAGAATGAAAGACAAAACTAATAAAATAGATATTACAGCAGAGATCTTGAAAAAGATTGAAACTGAAAACATCCGGATGCGTCCACTCTGGAAGTTCAAGGCAGAAAAAATTGCGCTAGAGTCCGGTATGGTGGCAATAGCTCTGGTTGGCATCTTTACTTTCAGCTTGTTGATGTATTATTGGAAAATTAATGAGCTAAATCATTATTTCGGCTTTGGTTTAAGGGGTATGGGTGAGATATTAGAGAATTTTCCTTATGAACTTTTTGCCGCATCGGTTCTCTTGTTGTTGTTCCTGGTTTATTTGATCAAAAAAATGGATTGGGGATACAAGAAACCCTGGCAGGCATGGGTGGGAGCCTCTTTGGTGATAATGTTTGTATCTTCCGGAGGTCTATTGTCGGTCAAGGCGCATGAGCAGCTTGAGCAGTCTCGGGTAGCGAATGATTATCCAGTCATAAATAAATATTATCAGAAAAGGCTTAGAAATATTTCTAACAATGTTTTAGTTGGGGAGATCAGTTCTGTTAAAAATGATGAGCTAGCCATCATTGAAAATAAAAATAATAAAAATATCGCGAATAAAGATGAACAAGCCAGCAGTAGCAAAGCCCATAAATTGAATCCTAATAAGATCAGGATTAATTCTCAAAAGAAAAAACTTGAAGTAGGTGAAGAAGTAAAAATAATGGGTAAAAAAGGAAAAGATGGAAAACTTGATGTGTGGGGAATAAAAGTCATTAAGCAGAAAAAGCAAAATAAAGCCAAAGAAGAAAAGAGAAAATAAAAAAACTACTGCAAATTGCAGTAGTTTTTTTAAAATTTAAAACTTTTAAAAAAATAATGAGATTATGGTTGCCCCGCCTGCAATCATCATCAAACCGGTAATTATCCAGCCGAAAAATTTATTTATTTTTCCGTTGGCCCGCTCGCCCATGATTTTTTTGTCGCTACTGATCAAGACAATCATGATCAAAACTACCGGAGCGATTACGCCATTCGCGATTGCAGAATATATCAAAGCCTTGATCGGATCAATATGGACAAAGTTCAAAAGCAAACCGACTACCATGGAAAAAATGATAACCCCGTAAAAAGATCTTGCTTTGTCAATCTTTCTATAAAGCCCTTCTTTCCAGCTAAAGCTTTCGGAAATGGCATAAGAAGCAGAGCCAGCCAGGACCGGAATTGACAACAAACCAGTTCCAATAACGCCAAGAGCAAAGAGCAGATAAGAAGCATCGCCGGCTAGCGGTTTCAGAGCTGCTGCAGCGTCAGCAGCAGTGGCAATATTTGTAATGCCGTTGGCATATAACGTAGCGGCACAGGTAGCGATAATAAAAAACATCACTAGATTTGACAAGAACATTCCAGACCATACATCGATTCTCATTCTTTTTATCTCATTATCAGTTGCTCCTAGACGAGATTTGATGCTTTTATTACCATTTACAATTTCTTCTTCGACTTCTTGAGAAGTTTGCCAAAAGAAAAGATAAGGAGAAATTGTCGTTCCTAACACCGCCGTGATCAAGAGCAGGGATTCTTTACTGAAAGTAAAAGATGGAAAAACCGTAGAGTAAAAGATCTGTTTCCAGTCTAGATCAATCATCAAGGCTGAGAATATGTAAGATAGCAGGATCATGGCTAAATATTTTAAATATTTAGCGTATCTCTGATAAGTAGTAAATATTTGCAAAAGCAAACTGAGGATGGTAAAAAAGACAACTAAGTAATTGAAGGCGAGCTTTGGTGCCATAAGTTCGGTTGCTTGAGCCATCGCTCCGAGATTTGCTCCGATATTGAAGGTATTAGCGGCAAACAGTAAGCCGGCGCATGTGTATAATACCCATTTGGAGTAATGTTTTCTGATGTTTGCTGCCAATCCTTGTCCAGTAACCAGGCCGATGCGAGCACACATCTCTTGCGCTACTGCCATTAAGGGAAAGGTAAAGCTTGCCAGCCACAGCCATTGGAAGCCGTATTTGGCACCAGCTTGAGAATAGGTTGCAATACCTGACGGATCGTCGTCAGCCGCACCGGTAGTAAGCCCAGGACCTAGTAGATGCCAATACTCTTCCGCTTTTTTGATGGTTTTTACTTTACCGATAGAATTAGCGATTTTTTTTGTTTCTTCAATCGTTTTTTCTAAAACAATCGTTGGCGATTCGGCAATTTTTTCGCCTAATGTTTTTATTTTTCTGTTGTTGATGTTTTTTGAAGTTGTGTACATATGTTGTTAAGAATATATTAACTATATTCTAATATACTTTACTATTATTTACTACAGTCAAGAGCCTTATTATTTCTTTTAAATTTCAGATTGTTATATAATATAAATACCCAAAGCAAACGAATGAAAATAATCTTAATCATAATTACCTTAGTATCAGGCTTGGCAGTGATTTTAGCCAGTCATTATTTTTTATATTCCACGGCTGTCAAATTTTTTGATATTTCCGATAAGAAAATCAAGCTGATCATAAGCGTCCTATTATCAATTCTTTCAGTCAGCTTTATCCTTGCCTCGATCATGGTCCATTGGATGGAAAATGTTATTACTCGTAATTTTTATCTAGTAGCCGGAATTTGGCTTGGATGGCTTACTTTATTGTTGATTGCGTGTTTATTATTGTGGCTGTTGTTTATATTGTCAAAGCCTTTTGGTATGGTTTTAAATTTTAAGATTATTGCAGCCATATTTTTTGCCATTTCATTTTTTGTTACAGCTTATAGTATTGTAAACGCAAAAAGAATAGTTATCAAAGAAATTGAAGTGTTTGTAAAAAACTTGCCGGCGCAATGGGAAAACAAAGTGTTGCTCCAGGTTTCCGATGTTCATTTGGGAGCAATAAATGGGACATCCTTCATTACGGAAATCGTTCAAACGATTAACCAGCTAGAGCCTGAGGCTGTTTTTATTACTGGGGATTATTTTGATGGGATGGATGGCCTCTTGGATGATTTTGTTGAACCGCTAAATAATATTAATGCACCGCAAGGAATTTATTTTATTACCGGCAATCATGAGACTTATCTTGGAGTGGATAAAGTTAAGGCAGCGCTTAGTCGTAGCAAGATCGTTTTGATGGATGATAAGATGATTGATCTGGATGGGCTTGCGTTGATCGGAATAAACCATCCGGTAGGGGGAGAAAAAAAAGATTTGGCTGATATCATTAAGGCTAACAATCCGAAGAAGCCGATAGTCTTGCTTTATCACATACCGAAACAAATCGAGCAGGCGAAAGATGCTGGTGTAGACTTAATGCTTTCTGGTCACACTCATAAAGGACAGATATGGCCTTATGGCTACATAACTAGGAGTATTTTTGGGGAGTACCATTATGGCCTTAATCAGGAAGATGATTTTACTCAATACACGACCAGCGGGGTTGGGACTTGGGGACCGATGATGAGAATCGGTACTCAATCGGAAATTGTGAAGATAAGATTAAAAAACAAGCCTTAATTTTTTACAAGTCTAGTTTTAAAGAGAAGTTGATAAACCAATAAAAAATGAATTCAAATAAAACAAAAATTAGCATACTGTATGATTTTATGAAGATTGCTGCTTTTATATCGGTGGCATATCTGACTACTTTTTACAGCTATATGCTGTTTCATTCTTTGGTTGAGGTTTTTTATGTGCTCGTTGCCTTGATAATTTTTGTCATTGTTTGGAATTCCAGAAAATTTATTGATAATAATTTTTATATTTTTTTAGGCATCGCTTTTCTGTTTATAGGTTTTATAAATCTGATGCATCTTTTTACTTTCAAAGGTGTTTTTTTGTTTGATTCGGGCAGTTTGGATTTATCTTCTCAGCTTTGGCTTTCTGCACAGTATATGACCAGCTTCTCTTTCCTGGCGGCTTTATTTTTCGTGAAAAGACCGATTCGACCTTATTTAACATTTATCATATTTTTAATAATAAGCCTTTTGTTGCTTTTTTTAATTTTTTCACATAGGTTTCCTGCAACATTTGATCAGTTTGCCGAACCTACCGACTTCAAAATATTCAGTGAGCTTTTTATCTTTATTATTTCTGCCATTTCTTTAGGTCTATTATTGAAAAATAAGAATAATTTTGACAACAGGGTTAAGGGATTGTTGTCGTTTTCAATAATAGCCGGAATCGGATCAGAAATTGGAATAATTGTTTGGAATGAATTTGATTTGGTTGGACATTTTTTAAAAGTCTTTTCTTTTTCTTTTTTGTATCTCGGTATCGTGGAAACAATAATCGTCAGACCCTTTAGGATTTTATTCAAAAATTTAAAAGATAGTGAAGTAGCATTGCGTGACAGCGAAGAAAGATATAGGACGTTAGTAGAACTTTCGCCCAACGCAATTTTTTTACATGCTGACAATAAAATAGTATACGCTAATCATGCCAGTTTGCAACTTTTTGGTGCTAGTAGCGAAAGTGAAATTGTCGGCAGGAATATTGTGGAATTTTTCCCTCCAAGCCAAAGTCCAAAGATCGCTGAAAGAATAAAAAATCTAAAGAGCGGAAGTCTTAAACAGTCGGTTATTGAAACAAAAATCAAAAATTTAAAAGGAAAAACAATACCGGTTGAAGCTTCCGGTGCTTTAATTAATTTTGGTGGAGGAATCGCTATTCAATCTGTTCTTCGTGATATTACCCAGCAAAAAGCCAATGAAAAAAAATTTAGAGCCTATACAGCAGAAATAGAAAAGATTGCTGAAGATTTAAAAAAGTTTAAATTAGCAGTAGAAAATGCCTCTGATGCAATCTATATTACTAGTCCTTCCCTTGAAGTCATCTATGCAAATGCAGCTGCAGAAAAAATTACCGGCTACAAGAGGAATGAGATCTTGGGTGAAACCCCAATGTTATGGCGTGATCCAGCTATTAGTGACAATGAAGTCGACGGATTTATAAGAAAATTTAAGAAGGAATTGGAGAATAAAAATCAGCTACATTACGAAGTAGCAAACAGGAGTAAGCAAGGCAGGAAGTATATATCCTCTTTAAGCATCTCTCAAGTAAAGGATGATGAGAATCAGACAATATTTTTCGTTTTGATTGAGAGAGATATAACCAAAGAAAAAGAGATTGACTTGGCCAAGACAGAATTTGTTTCTTTGGCTTCGCACCAACTGCGCACTCCACTTGCCAGTATCGGATTATCGGCAGAGCTCCTTCTAAGAGGAGTATCAGGGGTAGTCGATGCTAGTTCCAAGAGATACCTAGATGAGATCCTGTCATCAACTGTCAGGATGAAAGACTTGATTGAGTCATTGTTAAATATTTCCAGAATCGAGCTAGGGACATTTGTCGTAAAATTTGAAATGATTGATTTTAACAAAGAAATAAGCGAAATCATCAAAGAATTCGATTTAAAAATCAAAGCACGGCAGATAAAACTTAGAAAGAAAATCGACAAGACCTTGCCTATGGTTAAGTTCGACAGGAATATTTTGGAAATAATTACTGAGAACCTATTAACCAACGCTATCCGTTATACGCAAGTGGGAGGCAAGATAAACATAGAGGTGAAAAAAGGTGAACAGGAGATCTTGTTAATAGTTGCGGACAACGGACATGGCATTCCCAGGGATCAGCAAGACAGGATTTTTGAAAAAATGTTCCGAGCAGACAATGCCAGGGAGTTCAGCTTTGAAGGCGATGGACTCGGTTTGTACATGGTTAAGTCGGTGGTAACAAAGATTGGTGGAAAAATCTGGGTTGAGTCAGAATTGAATAAGGGCTCCACTTTCTTTGTCAGTTTTCCTCTGCGAGAAAAAAATGCAGTTTATTGCATCGAAAAATAATAAAAAAATGATCCCATCGCTGGGATCATTTTTTTTAGGCATTGATTTTGTAGCCGACACCGTGGACTGTCTCCAGTATTTTTCCCGTTTTGTCCCCTAGTTTTTTCCGCAGGTTAGTGATATGGACATCTACGACATTACTAAAGGAATCAAAAGAAAAATCCCAGACGTTTGAGAGTATCTGTTCCCGGTTAAGGACGCGGTTTGGATTTCTCATTAAGTATTCAAGTAGATTGAATTCTTTTAAAGTCAGCTTGATCTCTTTGTTGTTTTTAAAAAGTTTTTTTGCAGTGATGTCCAATAGGATGTTTTGTGCCTCCAGTTTTACTGGCAGAGAGACTTTCGGCCTTCTAAGGATCGCTCGGATCCTTGCAATCAAGACCTGGAAAGAAAAAGGCTTTACCAGATAATCATCAGCTCCGACATTCAATCCGGCAGTGATATCCTCGATCCCGTCTTTCGCAGTCAGCATCAAAATCGGCGTATTAATCTTTTTCTCACGGACGAATTTACATATTTCAATACCGTCTTTTTTTGGCAACATCAAATCTAATAAAATCAAGTCATAATCCTGATGGCTTAATTCTATCCTTAGCTGTCCTGCTTCGCCATCCAAAACATAATCCACTGCGAAGCCCTCCGCTTCTAATCCGTCTTTGACCAATTTGGCAATATTTTCTTGATCCTCGATTATTAATATCCTCATAGTGGTGGTTTTGAATAATTAATCATTACAATCTAAGAATATTGAAAATAAATTATTCTGTCAATTTCGTTTATTAGGATTCAAATTTGATAGATGTAACTGATTGTTTTATTAAATCATCAGATAATTAAGTTATCATTAAGAACATCAGCTTAAAGGTTGATGATTTTTTTTAGCCATTTTAGTAAAGATTTTTTTTCAGAAGTGAAGATTTTTTCATCCCGGTTAAGCTTGATGAAGGGCAAATGTGCAAAAGAGCCAATTTTTTGTACGGCTTTTTGATTTTCAGTGTGTGAATAATAGATCTTGATAGAATCTTGCATGACTTTTTGGATAAATATTTTTAGGAAATCGCCATTTTCTCTATCAAGTATATCTTCGATCTCATATGTAGATAAATTTGGGCAGTAGCTGCCCAGTTTAGCTAGCCCCCTCTTATAGAAGCGTCTTACCCAAGGGCTGTTTCTAGCTGTTTTTTTAGCGAAGTCTTGGTCTAGTATTTCCGCAATTCTTATAAATTTGAATTCGTGCGTTTGAGGCACCAGTATGTTGATCAATCTTGTAAGTTGGGTCGCTTCTTCTTTGGTGAAAAAAATAAAAACTTCGCCATTTTTATTTATATCTTTGTTATTTATTGGCTTAATCTGAATTTCATTGGAAGCTTGCGGAGTTGTCGCATCTGTTTTTTTGATGAACTCTTTTTTCTTCATATGCCGATAACTTAACTAGTAAGGTTTAATCATCTTACCCAAGTTAAATTAAGTGGCAGTTAAGTATTATTTTTGCAATTTATTTTACTGAATATAAGCCAATAATTTCAGCCTTACTGATAACATGCTTTGAAATTATCCTTTCTAGCTGTTCTTTGCCTGTATTCTTGGTAAGGTTGAGCTCGGTATCTAGTGCGAATAGTTTAAAAAAATAACGGTGTGTGCCACTAGGCGGGCAAGGACCGCCGTACCCGGGCTTGCCAAAACTGGTTGTCCCTTCAACTGCATTTTCCGGCAAACTATTTTCTTTGATCATTCTGGTTGAGGGTGCTACATTCCAAACTAACCAATGAGTCCAGGTGCCTGCCGAAGCATCAGGATCGTCAACAATCAACACCAAGCTTTTGGTTTCGACTGGGATGTTTTCGAAAACGAGAGGAGGGTTAACGTTGGTGCCGTCACAGGTGTACTTAGAAGGTATCGGTTGATTATTTAAAAAAACCGGACTAGTAATTTTCATAAAAAAATTTTCGTGTCTTTTCGATAACAATAAATTAAAAATATTTTAAAAAATATAATATCAAGGTTAAGCGCAGATTAATGTCTGGATTTATTTTTGTTAAAATATTTAATTGCATGTTAATTTATTCAAGTTAATTTAAAACCGATGGTTATGTTCTTCAATAACAAATTTTTAGCTCAAAAATATGAAAGAAAAAACTAAAAATGAATTTGTTGAAGCTTATGAGAAGTATTCATTAATAATCCAAAGATATATATTTGCCCGCGTCAATGATTATGACCTGGCAGAAGACATCATGCAAGAGACTTTTTTTAAAACTTGGCAATATTTAAACAGGAATAGCAATAAAATAATCAAACTGAAAAGCTTTCTGTTTATGGTTAGCAATAACTTGATCACCGATTATTATAGGCATAAGAATAAGATTCCTTTTTCTATTGATGATCAAGCTTTTGGGGAAATCCCGGTACCAGCCGTGCAAATCCAAGAAATTGAAGAAAAAATCGAATTGGAAATATTAAAGAACAAGCTTCAGAACTTAAAAGAGGGATATCGTAAGATATTATCTTATCGTTACATTGATTTTTTAAGCGTCAAAGAAATATCGACAATCACCTCAAAATCTACTAATTATGTAAGTGTAGTTATTTACCGAGGTAAGAAAATTTTAAAAGAAATGTATAAAGACATTAAAATGACACATTGAATCAGCCGTAGCGTCTTTATCTATAGAGGGCCATAATAAAATTTGCTAATAACAAGTTGAATATATCTCCATATGTTCAGACTTTCCCCATTATGGCCCTCCCTTTAAAAGGTCGAAGGGAAAGTATTGTTATTGATAATTAATAATTAATTAAAAATGTATGTTAATTAAGAAATTAATTTTAAGTTTTATCGCCCTCGCAATCGGCTTGGGCATGTCAGCAATGCCGGCTGCTGCAGCGACATCGATATCTAGGACTGGCAATGACCTTGGCGACTTGTTTTTGTTGAATAAATTGTTTGGAGGAAGCAGCAAAGTTCTAGACAAATCATCAGATACATCCTTGGGTAATTTGATTATTCTTGACCAGCTATTTCCAAAAACAACAACAGCAACAACAGTAACAACGCCAACCACGGGCGCAGTAACTACAACTGCAGTCAGATCGTTTGCGGAAATACAAAGAGGGAAAATACTTCTTCAGGTGCAAGACAAAGGACAAGCATGGTATGTAAATCCGCTAACCAATAGAAGAGTGTTTCTTGGTCCAACACCAGCCGAAGCCTTTAATGAGATTGCAAGCTTAGCCTTGGGAGTTTCTAATGCAACTTTCGATTCTTACGCGGGCAAAGCGCCAAGTAATTTATCAGGTAGATTTTTGCTTAAAGTAGAGGATAGCGGCAGATTGTTTTATGTAAATCCAGCAGATCTATCACTTGTTGAAGTAATCGGTCCGACCGGAGCATTAAATCTTATTCAAACAGTCGGAGTCGGTATTACCAATACAAATTTAAATAGGATTTCTCAATAGTCTTAAGGTTATTGTCATATCCATTAAAACAGTGAACTTTGTTTAGTTGGGGTGAGAGTTATAGAATAGAAAGGCGGCTTTTGAAAAAGGCCGTCTTTCTTTAGAAAAAGTTCATTTTAGTAATATTTGACTGTTTAAATCGTCAATATATATGAGGGCCATAATAAAATGCGAATAACAAGTTGGGCAACAATATTTTATTTAGATATGCTCAGACTTTCCCCGTTATGGTTCTCATCAAAGGTCGAGGGGGAAGAAAAGTTATAATTATTTAAGGTTAATAAAATTAATTTAAAGCATATGTCGATTAAAAAATTAACTTTAGGTTTCGCTACTCTTGCTTTAGCATTTTCCCTTGTGGTCGCTCCAGTTGCTTCAGCTCAAACTTCTACAAATAACAGTATCCTTAAAGATGCATTGATTTTAGATTCTACAGATAGAGGCTCTTCTTTGGGTGATTTATTCATTCTGGACCGGCTGTTTAGTGATGGTTCGGGAGGTATTTTGAATGATTCAGGATCCGATCTCGGTGATTTATTCCTATTAGACCAGTTGTTTAGTGGTGGCGACAGCATTTTGGGCGGCGATAGTATCGGTGGCGGCATATTAGGTGATGGCAACAGTTTAGGTGATTTATTCGTCCTGGATAGATTATTCGGTGACAACTCAGACATCTTAAGCGGCGATGGTAACGGTTCAGATTTGGGCGATCTATTTATTCTAGATCAGCTATTCAGATAAGCAGAGGCGCGATAAGTAAGAAAGACGGTCTTGACCGTCTTTCTTTTTAAAAAAGCGAGCGTATAAACGCTCGCTTTTTTATTTATTGCTTTAAGCTTGAGATTTTTGGTACATTTTCTCTTTCTAATACTTCATCAGCTTTAACCATGATGACATTTATTCCCTGCTTATTCAATTCTTTTATAAGACCCTCTTCGTGGCCAGCACCATACTGTAAAATTCCAATGTCAGTACCATTTGACTTTAATAGATCAGCAAAATTTTCTGCTGTCTCAACATTACGTCTGTCGATAACGACTTTTTGAATTTTTTCTTCTGATTCGCTAACCAGCGTTTGGATTTTTTTAGGATCATTTATTCCCTCGTATGGATTTTCTGTTCTGGCAGGGGAAGAAACTTTGGCGACCTTCTTATCTACATTTTTGATAGAAAGGTAAGTTTTTTCAGTTTCTGCGATCATGCCGTTCAAATAACTATTTCCGGTTGTTAGCTTTTCCAATCGGTTGAAGCTTGATTCCAGGCTGTTATTTTTTGTGCCTCTTTTTGACAATAGCATTGCATAAGCATCTGCAAGTGAAGAACGCTCATTTGACGCAATCGTCTTGGCCTGTGAGCCGTTCAAAGCTTTTTGTCTGTCTTGCTGGTAAATGTAATTTCTGACAATCACAGCACTTTCCTCTTGGGTAGCACGAACCTCAGATCCGAACAAGGAGATATTCTTTCCTTCGGATTTCATTTTATACGGTGCTCCTTGCAGAATTATTTCTCTGTCTAATGATTTAATGTAAAGGTCAGCGCTGTTTGAAAAATCATCGATTATTGTAGGATCAATATTTTGATTTTTCATTTCAGTTTTCAGAACTGAAACCTGATCGGCAAATAAGTTACGGTCATTGATTCTTTGGGATAATTCATTGATTTTATCCTGAGGCACTTTTCCGTAAAGATCGCCTTCGGCCATGACAAATTTAATACCATATTTCTCATTCAAGAATGAAATAATATCATAAATTTGGTTTTGAGCTGCTTCAGCTGAATCATTTATCTTGTCTGCCGGATTAGTTCCGGGATAACGATGATTCTGGGGAATGAATATCGCCGTACCCCAAGCGTTTTTTGCCTCATAGGACTTTACCTCTCCCACAGGCAAGTCTTTGTAAGTCTTGCTGTTGATTAAGGTCGTTTTGTCCTGATAAGCAGGGGCAGGTGCGAGATTATATCTCTTAACTATCTTATCGGCTGAAACGGTTTGACCGAAAGTGGCCTTTTTTGGTGTTTGTTTGATAAAGGGCAAAATAATTAGGATGCTGACAATCAGTAAGCCTCCTATATATGGAAGTAATTTTTTACTCATAAATAAAACGTGGACCTCCGACTTAAAAAATCAAAATTTGTTTTTTCACAACAAAAAAATATTAGCAAAGATCGCCTTATGCGATCCGCTCCTCCAATATTTAGACTTTGCTTATGAGGTTAAACGGAAGTGATTGGAACCTGGAATAGCATTTTAATATATAGTATTTCAGTATTCCAAACAGCCGTTTGCTAAAGCTAGTAAAGTATCAATTCAATGAGCAAAACCTTGATTTGTGGATGTTCACGCCGGGCAATATACATTAGTTAATCTACCATGTCAATTGTCGTTTTCATTAAAAGTCTTATTTAATGCTAAAGTAGCGGCAAAATAAATAAAGTAAAATTAATGTATTATTAATAACTTCTTTGGAGAATATTTAAATATTTTAATTTATTCTTAATATTAGGCAATATTAACCCTATAAAAACCCAAAAGTTGAAGTTAGAATTTTAAAGGGGTATAGTTTGTTTATATGTTAAATTTTTTAGAAAAGAAAAACTTTGGCTTTATGCTGGTTGATAAGCCAGTTGGTCCAACTTCCCATTGGGTTGTTGGGCGTCTTAGAAGAATTACAGGCATCAGGAAGATAGGCCACGCAGGAACACTGGATCCTTTTGCATCTGGCCTATTGTTGTTGGCCATCGGCCGAGAAGCAACCAGAGAAATAAATCAATTTGTTAAATTAGACAAGGAGTATATCGCAGATATTTTTTTTGGCGCAGAAACAGATACTTATGATCGAGAAGGAAAAATCACCAGGAACTATGATAGCATTGTCAGTCGGAGCGAGATCGAAGAGGTTTTAAAAAACTTTTTGGGCTGCCAAAAACAGCTGCCGCCGATGTTTAGTGCAAAAAAAATAAACGGCAAAAAATTATACGAGCTTGCCAGAAAGAACATTGAAGTTGAACGCCAACCTGCTGATATAAAAATTTATGAACTTGAAATTCTGGATTATTCATGGCCGATTTTAAAATTAAGGGTTGCCTGTTCTTCAGGCACTTACATCCGATCCCTCGCCTTTGATATCGGCAGAAAATTGAATTGTGGCGCCCATCTGCAAGAGTTAAGAAGAACGAGAATCGGCCATTTTGGTCTAGGGGGCGCAGTCTCTATTGATGAATTGGATGAGAATAATTGGCAAGAACATTTGTTTTATAAAAAAGCCATGTAATGATTTACATGGCCAACCGTAACTTTTTTTCTGACTTCTGCCTTATTTCCTCAACTAGCTTTTTTTGGTCAAGTTTATTCAAAGGAAAAATCATATTGGAGCTGATTTTCCAATGCAGATAAAGATCTTTGATATTTACTGGCAAAACAAAAGAGATTTTATCTTCAAATTGACTTCCGAACTGCTCCACAATCCATCTGACAAGATCGGGATAGCTAACAGTCAGGAATATCTCTTGATTGAGCAGACATAAAGAAACAACATCGTTTCTTTTAAAGGTGCCGATGAAAACTATTTCGTTATCAATGTAGTAGCCCGGCTCAGGAATAGTTCGAAACCTGAACTTGGTGAATATGAACCAAAGAATCAGGATAACGAAGACAGCTGCATTTGCTTTGATCAATGATCGAGTGACTTTTATCCCATCCAGTTTATAGATTATCTTATGTTTTATTTTTTGTAGTTTAGAAATAAAAAATCCCATAAAGCTGTCCGCTTGTTTCTCTTCACCAACTTTTTCCTCTAGAGCAGGCGCGTATCGGTTATCAGGTTTGACTGGTTCGATGCTGCGCTGAGAAAGTTTATTGTAAGCAGGCTTGCCCATCGGTATCATTAATTTCTGCCCTGGAATAATATGATTTGGATTGTTGCCGACAACTTCTTTGTTGAGCTTGTAAAGAACCTTTATGTCGACCTTGTTTTTCAAAGCGATTTTCCATAAACAATCATTCCTTTTCACTGTGTAATATTCATCCGCCGCTGTTGCGATTGATGCAGAAAGAATCGTAATTATTATAAAAAAGAAAATCGTATAAAGCCTGTTCATGGCTTCCTCCTCGAAAAGATATTATGATTAGTCTGCTAAGTCTCACTTTGAAAGTGCGTAGGCAATATGATTTCTAAATCGGCCTAATTTTTAACGAAGGTCTTTTTTATAGATTGTTAAAAGATCATTAATTGACTTAGCTTCTATAATTTATAATATTTTTGTTAAAAATAGATTAATGTTATTTTTCTTTGCCATTGCAACAAATATTTTTTTATGGTAAGTTAATGCAACAATGTTGCAATAATATGAAGAACATCAACGGAATCTTAAATGAAATCAGGCGCGGAGGCAATAGGATGACCAAGGCTCGCAATGCTTTGGTGGAATTATTTTACAAAGAAAAGACCCCTATCGCCTCTGCCGAAATTCTAGCAAAGCTGGCTGCTAAAAATATCGTGGTTAATCGCACCACCGTTTATCGGGAGTTGCGTTTCTTATTGGAGCAAAACATAATCATTCGTAGCAAGCTTCCTGATCACCGCAGTTTTTATGAGCTTTCTGCACTTCATCGCCATCATCTGATCTGCACCCGTTGTAAAAAAATCAAAGGTATCGTTTTGAATAAACACCTGGAAGACCAAGAGAAGAATATCTATAAAAAAGAAAAATTCAAAGTAATCTCTCATTCTTTGGAATTTTATGGCTTGTGTGGCAAATGTCTTAAAAGCGCTGCTTAATTTTATGAATATAAAAATTATTTTACTTTTCGGGGCGTTGTTGATCGGTTTTGTGCTTCTCATTTTTAGCCCTGCCATGCCGAAAAAAAAGGACCAGCTCCAGGTAGTGGCAAGCTTTTATCCTCTTTATTACTTTTCCCAATATGTTGGTGGAGCCCGGGCTGAAGTGATCAATTTGACGCCAGCGGGCGTCGAGCCGCATGAGTATGAACTGACAACTCGAGACATGGCAAGTCTTGAAAATGCAGATCTGCTTGTAATGAACGGCGGAGGAATGGAAAGCTGGTCTGATGATGTGATAAAGAACTTCCCCGGAATAAACTTGGTTGTAGTGGGAGAAAAATTGGCAATCAAGAAAGAGAATGTAAATGACCCGCATTATTGGCTGAGTCCTTTGCTAGCGCAGCAGATGGTTGATAATATCCTCATGAGCTTTAAGCAGGCGGATCCAAAGAACTCTCAGTATTATCAAGCAAACTCTGATAAATTTAAAGCTGCTTTGGTAGAGCTACACAATGATTACCAGAAGGGATTGAATGTCTGTTCAAATAAAACTATTGTGACAGCGCATCAGGCTTTCGGTCATTTATCGGAGACATATGGTCTGAATCAAATATCTATTTTCGGTATTTCTCCTGAAAGCGAGCCTTCAACGAGACAGTTGATGGAAATTACTGAAACAGTCAAGAAAAATAATATCGGATATATTTTTTTGGAAAGTTTGGCTGATCCAAGATTTTCTGAAATGGTGGCCAAAGAGACTGGAGCAAAAACCCTGGTCTTGAATCCGCTGGAAGGATTGACTGAGGCTGAGTCCGCTGCCGGGAAAAATTATCTGACGGAAATGAGAGGAAATTTAGAAAATTTAAAAATAGCATTACAATGCAAAAAGTAGATCATACAAAAAATATTATCGAAGTGAAAAATGTTTCTTTTGCTTATGAAAAAGTTGATGTTTTGAAAAACATTACCTTAGATATTCACAAAGGCGACTATGTAGGGATAATCGGTCCGAATGGTGCCGGGAAGACCACCTTGTTCAAAGTGATGCTAGGCTTGCTTAAACCACGAGAAGGATCAGTGAGCTTATTCGGTCAAGACTTGGCTTATTTCAAAGATTGGCACAAGATCGGTTATGTGCCGCAAAAATCGACAAATTTTGATTCAAATTTTCCAGCTACAGTTAGGGATGTGGTATTGATGGCTAGATATGTACCAGGAAAAATTTTTCAGAAGGCATCAAAAGAAGATGAGTTGGCGGCTGAAAAAGCATTGAGGCAGGTGAATATGATTGAGTATGCGGACAGGATGATCAGTGATCTTTCCGGCGGGCAGCAACAGCGTATTTTTATTGCCAGGGCGCTAGTTAATGAGCCGGAAATAATATTTTTGGATGAGCCGACTTCAGGAATTGACAAGACTAGCCAGGATAATTTTTATAAGATTTTGCAAAATTTGAATAAAGAGTTGGGCTTAACTTTGGTTCTGATCTCTCATGATATTGAAAGGATAACCGAGGAGGTGATGCATATCGCCTGTGTCGATACTACTTTAACTTGTCACACCTCCCCGACAGAATATTTAAAAGAAAGCGGATACGCTGAAATAATGGGACAAAAAGTTAAAATTATTACTCATCATCATCATAATTAAATGCTTACCGAAATTTTTCAATATGGTTTCATTCTTCGCGGCTTGGAGGCCGGCGTTATTGTTGCCTTGGTAGCTCCGCTGATAGGAATCTTCCTGGTTTTGAAGCGTTATTCCTTGGTAGCAGACACCTTGGCTCATGTTTCTTTGGCGGGGATTGCCCTAGGCATGCTTTTGGGTATAAATCCTGTTTTAACAGCTTTGGGCACATCGGTTATAGCCTCTCTTGGAATTGAGCGCCTAAGAAATTCTAAAAAAATATCTGGTGATACGGCTCTCGCGCTTTTCTTATTCGGAAGCTTGGCTTTGGCCGTCGTAATTCTTAGTTTCGCCCATAACCTAAATTCTAATATTTTCAATTATTTATTCGGCAATATCGTAACGGTTACGAACAATGATATATTTATTATTTTCTCTTTGGCCATCATCGTAATCATTTTTCTGGCAATGTTTTATAAAGAACTAGTCTATATTGCCTTTGATGAGGATGCTGCTCGAGTAAGCGGAGTACCGGCTCGTCTGGTTAATAATATCTTGATAATCTTGTCTGCCACGACAGTTTCATTGGCTATCCCGATCGTGGGAGTGCTTTTGATCGGGGCATTGATTGTTATTCCGGTAGTAACTGCTATCCAGCTACGAAAAAGTTTTATCTCTACCATTGTTTATGCAGAACTGGTTTCTCTTTTTTCCGTGGTGGCCGGAATTATCTTGTCTTTCTATATGAATCTTTCCACTGGCGGAACAATCGTGCTGATCATGCTAGCCATCTTCACTTTTGTATTCTTGATAAAAAGAAAATAACAAAAAATATTCTAAATAAAAAAAGCTCTTCATAATCGAGGAACTTTTTTTTGATGACACTGATTTAGAAGTCGTATTTAAGTATTCATGCGAGTAATTAATTGCAGGAGGCGACGCATTTATTGTTGCTACATTTTGCTGTAGGACAGGAGATGCAGCCATATACGCATTTTGAAGTGTACGTTTCGATCTTTTTTGAAATTTCCAAGACCCGATCTTTATTTACATAATTATAACATCCAAAAGGGCACTTTCCTCCTGCATCGATACAATCAGCGTCTATCTGACAATAGTTCGCTTTCTGTATTTCTGCTTTGATGATAGATTCTTTTGCTTTGGGCAAGATCAAATAGAGGATGAATATCGTTAATATGATCATGACAATCAGTAATATTTTTTTGTACATTTTATTTTGAAAAACTTGGCTGCTTGATCACTTTCTCCACCAGTCCATTTATTAAATAATTAGAAAAATCATTGGCATGGATGTAGATGGGAGGAATATCAAGGCTGGATTCAGATAGCAGCATCACCTGCTTATTGATTCGGTCAAAATAGAATCTTTTTATATTGGCGGATTCTTCAATGATTGATAAGACGTAGTCTCCATTCTGCGGTTGTCTTTTTTTGCTGTCGATGATTACATAGTCACCGCTGGTGATCGGTCCTCCTGTGATTTGTTTGGCTTGATTCATCGAATCACCGATAGCTTTTATGACAAACAAGCCGTCGGCATTTTTGCGGTTAATCATTTTGGGAGAAACCTTGAGATAGCCTTGGACATTTTCATCTGCATAAATAGTGGCCGGTCCGCAATTGGCTGAACCTACTATCGGCAGGCTGAAAAAACTGGAATTTTTCTTAGTGTTCTCTTTGGCTGTTTTTATGACCAAGGATTTTTTGTCTTGCAAAAGATAGCCAGTTTTAATCAGCTGTTCCAAATGGTGCTTAACTTTTTGCGGATGGGCCTCACCGATCATGGAGCCTAATTTTCTCAGACCGATTTTACTGATATCCATTTTTTCGGCAAGCTGAAGTAATTTTTGTTGAAGTAGATGCATGATAAAAAATTAAAATTAAAAAATCAAAATGTAAAATTTGGCATTCCCTGTTCGCCAGTAAATTGCTAAAGATTTAACGATCTACCGGCGAGCGGGAATAATTAATTATAGTTTAGCAAAGTGTCAATACTTAGTCAAGTATGTTCAAGTCGCTTGACAGTATTTTTTGCGACTGCTAAAATAGGGATACGCTTATTCTTAATTCAAATATATGACACAAAAAATCAATGAACCGATCGAAGTATTGGTTAAATTTCACAAGACGACTATTTTTCCCTCTTTCTTCAAATGGCGCAACCGTACTTACAGGGTGGAAAAGGTCAATCTTGTCCATCATCTGCGCGACGGGGAAAACAAGATCTATTATTTCAGTGTTTCTGATAATTTAAATTTTTTCCGTTTAGCTTTCTCGACCAATGACCTGTCTTGGAAGATGGAAGAATTATATTCTGAAGGCTAATTTATGACACAACGCGTTATCATGCACTTGGACATGAACTCCTACTTTGCCTCAGTTGAGCAGCAAGCCAATCCCTTTCTGCGAGGCAAACCAGTAGGAGTTTGTGCTTATTTATCCCCTAATGGCACTATTATCGCCTCTTCTATCGAGGCAAAAGCCAAGGGTATCAAAACCGGCACCAAAGTCGGTGAAGCTTTGCTGCTTGAGCCAAAGGTGGTATTGGTGGAAAATGAACCAGCCAAATATCGCTGTGTTACAGAAAAAATTTTTAAGATTTTATCTGAATATACCGATCGCATGGAACCCTATAGTATCGACGAGGCATTTATGGATTTGACCGGTTTTGTAAAAAATTTTACCGAAGCAGAAAAAATAGCGGAAATTATTAAGCAAAGAATCAAGGCTGAGGTGGGTGAATGGCTGAAATGTTCAGTTGGCATCAGCTGGACTAAATTCTTGGCCAAGTTCGCGGGCGATATCGCTCCTAAAAATGGCGTACTGGTCATTGATAAAAGTAATTTAGATAATTTTTTGAAACGTGATTTAACCGAGGCTTGGGGGGTTGGCAAAGCCATGTCCTTGCGTCTTGGTCGCCTGGGTATAAGAAATTTATTAGAGCTAAAGAAATATAATCCCACCATCCTGCAAAGGCATTTAGGAATTTACGGCTATCAGCTTTGGGCGCATGTGAATGGAGAAGAGATTTCAGAAATCAACCTGGAAACGCCTTTGCCAAAATCTATCGGCCATTCTTATTGCATACCGCAAAAAACAACTGACAAGGTTTATTTATTAAAAATTCTTTATAAGCTTTGTGAAAAAACCGGCCGACGTTTGCGTGCGCAGGAGTTGGAAGCGCAAAACGTCTGGTTTAGCTGCGCTTATGTATGCGGCGGCGGTTTGAGCAAGACTTTCCGTTCGCTGGACAAGATTTTTACTACTGCCGAAATTTTTGCTCCCTTAGAAAACTATTTGTCAGTGACCGAAATTACCAATCCAGTTTCTAAGCTGGCAGTTTCTGTCGGCAATTTGTTACCCCTTTCCGGCCAGCAGTCTTTATTTTGCGAAAGAATAAAAAATAAAAATCTAAGCCTTGCCATGGATAAGTTAAATGATCGTTTCGGTGAATATACCGTAACCAATGGTTTGATGTTCAAGAGCGAAGACATTGCCCGCGATCGTGTCGGTTTTAGAAAAACTTTGACGGTAAAATTCTAAATAAAAAAGGGAATAGAGTGAGCTATCCCCAGGCAACAAGTTCATTTGGCATTCATACTGCGGCGCATTGATTTTTTGTTACAAGCGTCAAGGCATCAAGCTGCCGCCTAACTAATTTTATAAACAGTTTTTGCTTTTTTGTGCTCAAGGGTTTTACTTCCTTGTTTAGCAATATTTCTATGGCCTTTTGATCAACATCTTTTATGTCAAAAGTTAATAACTCCTCTAGGTTATTTGCCTGGCTGGTGAGTATGTTAATCAAATAATCAAAATCTGCAATAACATGGCGCTTGCCATCGAAGAAAAAGTATAACACCTCGCTTTCATTCAAAAAACAGCCGACGAATATTTTTTCAACACTTCCTTTTCTGATGTTGAACAATCTGCCAAGAAAGATTGAGAGTAGCTTGTAAAATAACAGGAATAAAGCAATGAAAATAGAGAATGCAGTAAGCAGGAATATTTTTTGCAACTCAGAATCGGAAAATCGACCATTCCGGTATTTATATATGAAAGAGTTTTCTCTATCTGGAAGAAAGTATGACCTGGCGGTTTGCGTCTCTACAACCGGGGAAGTCACGATTTTTGTTGTAGGTTCTATTTTTTTGACTGGTTCCGGGGGTTTTGCTGCTTGAGGGATTACCAATACTTGACCTGGAAAAATCAGATCAGGATTGTTGCCGATTGTCTTTCTGTTCAATTCATATAAAGTCTTCAGGCTTATGTTTTTCGCTTTGGCTATTTTTTTGAGGGTATCATTGCGAACTATTACGTAACATTCTTCGCTGTTTGTTGTAGCTTTAGCTATCGCGTTATCATAGTTTCCGAAAGTGCAAATATTCAAAATGACCAAGAATGTGAAAAGCGATATATAAGATTTCATGGCAGCTCCTTTTGAAATTTTTTTATTAGCAATAGTCAAAACTGTTTTAGGTTTTAAAGGTCCACCCGAAAAGCTTTTGCTTTTCATACAGGCTTTGCGCCTGCTCTCTTTGCAGAATTTCCTGGAGAGAGAATAATAACATTATTGGTTATTGAAATAATAACTATTTTGACTAATGTTAATTTATTTTTAATCTAATCAATAGGAGTTAAGAAACAATTAAGCAATAAAAAAAGGGGTTGTTAATCCCTCGAAGATATCGGTCATAAAAACTTAACCAAGTATTAATTCTGCAGTTATAATTTAAGCTTTATGAACAACAGGATTAAAATAGTCGGTATCTCTGGCAGCTTGCGAAAAAGATCTTTTAACTCCGCGCTTTTGAGAGAGGCGGTGAAGCTTGCTCCGGAAAAAGTGGAGATAGAAATTTTGGATATCAGCCAGATTCCACTTTACAATCAGGATTTGGAAAATAATGGCAATCAGGCGGTTTTGATTTTAAAAAATAAAATAAAGGCAGCCGACGCTGTCTTATTTGTTAGCCCCGAATATAATTATTCTGTTTCTGGAGTTTTGAAAAATGCGATCGATTGCGCTTCCCGGCCATATGGCGACAATAGTTTTGAGGGCAAGCCGGTAGCAATCATGGGCGCATCAATCGGTATGTTAGGCACGACAAGAATGCAGTATCATCTGCGACAGATGTCGGTATTTCTAGACATGAAGCCGATCAACCGACCCGAGGTGATGGTCGGCTTGGCAGAAGAAAAATTTGATGCCGAGGGTAATTTGACTGATGAAAAAACTAAGCGGAAAATCAAAGAATTGATTGAGTCTTTGGTCGTCTGGACAAAAAGCTTAAGGATCTGATAGATAAAAGTCTCGAATTGCTTTTTAACAAAAATTATTAGATACTTAAAGTATTAAAAAAATTAGTATCTAATATGCAAAATATCAATAGTCCATCATTTTTTATCGGTAAGGGCGGAGGTGAGCTGATTTCTTTCGGCTCCGGCCAGCCGGATTTAGCACCGCCGGCAGAGGCTTTTGCCGTGCTTGATAATTATCGTAGTTTTAAATATGGGCAGGTTTGCGGATTGCAAGAATTGCGTGAAGCGCTGACGCCGGTTTATGAAAAATCTCAGCCAGGACAATTTGTGATCACTAATGGCGCTTCGGAGGCGTTGGATTTAGTATTGAGAGCATTATATGTTCCGGGCGGGAAAATTTTATTACCTAAGCCATATTATTATTCCTATCCTTATAATGTCCAATTTGCTCATCTGGAGATTGATTATTACGAACTGATAGATGGAAAAATTGTTCTGGAAGAGTTGAAGAAAAAACTACCGGATGCTCGAGCGATTTTAATCAATTCTCCTTCTAATCCAACCGGTACTTTGCAAGACCGAGAAGTTTTAAAAGAGATTGAAAAAATGGCCGAGGAGCTTGATATTTATGTGATTGCCGACAATGTCTACCGCGAACTAGTTTACGTGGGAGAATTTTATCAACTGGCTGGAAAAAAAGTTATCTCGATTGATTCTTTTTCCAAGACCTATGGCATGTGCGGTTATCGGGTGGGTTATCTTCATTCATACGATCAGCAGCTTGTAGATAAGATTGTAGAGATCAAGACCCATGCTTCCATGAATACCAATGTTCTGGCTCAGGAGATGGCTTTGGCCGCGCTTAAGAGCCCACGAGATTATATCGATCATCATTTGCAGATCTGGAGTGAGCGTCGAGATATGATTTATAATGGCATGAAAGAGATGGGGTTGGATCTGTGGCAGCCGGAGGGAGCATTTTATGTTTTTCCTAAGATAGAAAATGCTAACAAGGCTATCAATGAGCTATATTATAAATATCAACTGATCGCATATGATGGTGCTTGGTTCGGTGAGCCGGACCGTGTGCGCTTCAGCTATGCGCTTGATGTAGAAAAAATCCAAGAAGGACTGAAGAGGTTGAAATTATATTTGGCAGAAAAATAATTTAAGAATATATATGATGCTTATTATTATTTTGATTCTTGTTGGAGGGGTTATCGGTGCTGTGGTTATGGGAGCAAGAGAGGATAGTAACAAGAAATAAAAGTTTATTTAAAAATATTAGCGGAACGATGTGTAGCCGTTGGCAACTCCATTTTTTGAAAGGATGATCTGCCAGAGCTGCATTTTTCTTGCCCTGAAGCCGCCTGCGCAGGCAGCAAGGAAAAATTTCCACATCCGGTAAAAGCGTTGGCCATAAATCGGTTCAAGTTGAGGCCAAGCTTTTTCAAAATTTTCCAACCAGGCCATCAGAGTCTTGTCGTAGTCTGCTCCGAAGTTGTGCCAATCCTCCATTACAAAAAGTCCTTCAAGCGATTTGCCTATCTGTGCAATCGAGGGCAGCATTGCATTTGGAAAAATATATTTATCTATCCAGGCCTCATTTATTTTTACGGTTTTAAGACTGCCGATGGTATGTAGTAAAAATAGTCCGTCGTCTTTCAAATGTTTGTGAACCATCTTCATGTAGGTGCGATAGTTTTTGTAGCCCACATGCTCAAACATGCCCAGGGAAACGATGTGGTCAAATCTACCCTGGATTTCTCGATAATCTTGATTGATTATTTTTACTGGCAAACCGGCGCATAGTTTATTGCCGAGAGTCACCTGTTCTTTTGATATAGTTATGCCAGTGACACTAGCGCCATAGCGTTCAGCAGCAAATTTAGCAAAACTGCCCCAGCCGCAGCCGATATCAAGAATGCTTTGCCCAGGCTTCAGCTGTAATTTTTTACAGACTAAATCCAATTTATCCTCTTGGGCTTGATCTAGATTGTCAGCGTTTTTCCAATAGCCACAAGTGTAGACCATTCTTTTGTCTAGCATGGCTTCAAAAAGATCATTGCCCAGATCATAGTGTTGCTCTCCGACAATTTGGGAACCGCTTTTAGTTTGGTGATTAATCAAGACCTGTCCTACAATAAAGAGCAAAGCTTTCCAGTCTCTTTTGATTTTAACTGCCCGATCTAATTTAGCACGAAGGGCTCGATGAAAAAATTCATCTAGCCGTTCAGCTTCCCACCAACCGTCCACATAGGATTCTCCCAAGCCGATCGAACCTTGGCGCAAGATGCGGTTATAAAGTTTGTCTTGATAGATTTTTACATCCCATGGCCGGCTGCCATTGATTTTAATATCCGCTGCTTTCAGAAGATTACTTGCGAAATCTTTGGTTATGTTTTTCATGCTTTCAGTATTTTAATAATGGTTAATTTAAAACATATTTATTAGCAAGTTATTAAAGCATGGATTGCCTTAATCAAAAATAAAATCGGTTTCCCAGCAGTATTGCTAATTTGCCTTAAAGTGGTAGGATAGAAATATATAGTAATTGAAGTAATAAATACTAATATGAGTAACGAATACAAGTGCCCTAAATGCAATTCCATAAATACCTATCAAGATATGAATTTATGGATTTGCGCTGAATGTTTTCATGAGTGGGATCCGTCTGAGATGGTAGAAAATGACGAATCACAAGCGGTGATTCTTGATGCTAATGGAAATATTCTTCAGAATGGAGATTCTGTGGCGGTAATAAAAGACTTGAAAGTAAAAGGCTCTTCATCGGGAATCAAAGCTGGAACAAAGGTTAAAAACATATCATTGATTGAAAGCCACAATGGCCATAACATTTCTTGTAAAGTCGATGGAATTGGAGCGATGTATTTGAAATCAGAACTTGTTAAAAAAATATAAAAGGTTCTACAGCAAAACATCTTAATTAAATAAGATTATTATTAATGAAACTATATGTTTGAAAAACACAAAAATTTTATCATTTTTAAGGTTCTCTCCATCGGGTTTTTATCCTTGTTGTTGCTTATTCCAACCGCTATGATTAGCGAATTAATTGATGAAAGAGAACAAAGAAGGGATGAGGCGACAAATGAAATCGATGCTAAATGGGGCAGTAAACAGACTATTGCCGGACCGATTTTGACCTTGCCTTATAAAAAGATGGTGGATAAGGACGGTAAAGCTGTTGAGCAATTGGAGTACGCTCACTTTCTGCCGGATAGCTTGTCTATCAACGGCGCTATCGCTCCCGAGATGAGACAAAGAGGAATCTACCAGGCGGCAGTCTATAATTCCAATCTGAAGTTTCAAGGAGCTTTCAGTCAGCCGAATTTAAAAGATCTTAATATCGCTTCAGATGTGGTTTTGTGGAATGATGCCTTAGTCTCTGTTGGAATTCCTGATATGCGTGGTATTAAAGAAAATATAAAAATTAAGTGGAATGGCAATGAGATGAATGCCAAGCCTGGATTGGGAAGCGAGATGGTTTTAGGAGGATTTGATTCTAGTGTTTTTGAAAAAGGAATGATTGAAAAAAGTCGGACCGCTGCAGTAGGATTGAATTCCGGTGTTAATGTGAAAGTGGCATTGGACCTTGCCAACACCAAACCGATCCAATATTCCTTTGATTTGAATTTGAATGGTAGCGAAGGTCTGGATTTCGTTCCTCTTGGCGGCGAAACAACCCTAGAGCTTACATCATCTTGGAAGGATCCGAATTTTGGCGGTGCCTTTTTGCCTGATGAACGGGAAGTCGGTAAGGATGGATTCCTGGCCAAATGGAAAGTATTACAGCTTAACAGGAATTTCCCGCAAAGCTGGATAGGCAATAGCAATCAAGATATGCTGGCTTCTGCGTTTGGCGTCAATCTCTTGATTCCAGTGGATGAATATCAAAAAAATTCTCGTTCCATCAAATATGCTATTCTTTTTATCGCATTAACCTTTTTGATTTTCTTCTTTTCTGAAGTAATGAATAAGAATCGCATCCATCCGATGCAGTATCTGCTAGTCGGTTTGTCTTTAGTTCTATTTTTCTCACTACTTCTGTCATTAAGCGAACATCTGAATTTCAATTTCGCCTATCTTATATCCAGCTTGGCAACTATCTTGATGGTTACGCTCTACTCCAGGCATATCTTTAAAAGCTCGCGCATGTCGCTTTTGCAGGCAGGAATCATGATCATAGTTTATGGCTTCATCTATGCCATCCTCCAACTCCAAGATTATTCTCTATTGGTCGGCAGCATCGGACTATTCATTATCCTGGCAATCGTAATGTTCATCTCCAGAAAGATCAATTGGTATGAGATTGGGGATAGGTAGAAACTTCTTTCAAACACTTTAATAATAAACACCTATAACCTTATAAAGTTATAGGTGTTTTAGTAGTGAATGATTTTGTCCTTATTTGAAAAACCTTTTGACGTTATCTGAGGTGTTATTTAACTTTTTTTTGGTGGATGTTAAGACTATAAATGGGTAAAAATATTTTTACAAGTCTAAAAAATCATTATTGGATATGCCTAATCCTAAATTACGCATTACTTTAAACGCATCAGCTGGTCTGCCTAAATAATATCTTTTTGCATCTGATGGATTTATATACCAAGCCTCACCTCGGCTTTGTGTTTGTATAAATATTTTACCCTTTTGCTTTTCAGCAAATTTCATATTAATATCTTTGTCATTTAATTTGCTTGAGCCGTTTGGTATTTTTTGCAAGTCTTCATTGGATATTCCAATCCCTTGCTGGCGCATTACCTCAAAGGCGTCGGCTGGTCTGCCAAGATAAAATATTGCTTTTTTTGTTGGGCTTACATAATAAGCTTTTCCGTTATCTTCTTTTTTTATAACAATTTTCCCTTTTACTCTTTCATGCATCGATTTTTTGCTTTCTTTTCTTTCACCAGCAATATAATAATTATACTTGTCCTCGGCATATGTCTCGCCAGTTTTGTTCAATCTAAAAGTATCCACGTCTTTAACTTCAAGATACTTACCTAAATAGTAGGCTTTTTTGTTGTCTTTCGCATAAGGAGTATTTAACGGTTTTAGCGTTTTGGGATCGCAACCCTCAATTAAGTAAGCCTTGTTAGAATAATAGTCATAGTAATAGCAACTGTTATTATCAATGCTGTAATGAGTGTTTAATGGTTTGAATGAAAATGGATTAGCGTTAGTAATTATTTGTTTCTTAAAAAAAACATGATTCTTGTCTTTTGAATAAAAAATATTTATTGGCTGAAATGATAATGTGTCTGCATTAATTATAATATCTTTTTCGTAATAAACATGATTTTTGTCTTTAGCGTAGCAGCTATTTATTGTTTGAAAACTAGCAGCGTCAATATTGGATAGCGCTTCATCTATATAGAACCAAGTATCTGCTATTTTTTTATAGCAGCTATCATTGGTTTCGGTGGCCAGTGCCATATTGATGTAAATGCTAAAACTAAAAATTACGAATGTTAAATAAAGTATTTTTTTCATAAAAAATTTAATTATATGTAGTTAAAGTTTAGTTTATATTTTACAACCTGTTTTATTAATAATAGTCGAATCGCCAAAGCTTTTCAATGATTTGTGGTACACGGTAGCCATTGATCACTGGAAGGAAGGAAAAGAAAAATCTTTAATTTAGTTCTAACGATATTTTAAATTTTCATCTTCAGGCAACATTTGACCGTAATTTTGTTCAGCATACTCCAAAGGATTAAACTCGTCCCAAGGAGTGAATGTTTCTGGTTGATTTTCTATATTCATATTTCTAATATTAGTACAATCATTATAACATTTTTTATTTTATGTTTAAATATTGACTTTCTTTAAAAAGAGAAATGTGCAACAAGGAAAGTTCTAAAAGGCTAACACTATTCCAGTCATCTATTGACAGCCATAGTGTTTTGTGTTATTGTTTAATGTTTCATTAACAATTGTCGAGCCGCCAAAACCTTTCAATGATTTGTGGTTCAGGAGGCAGCCATTGATCACTGGAAGGGAAGTGTGAAAACACTTAAGTCCCGGGAGTGGTCGACCCGCGCACCCCTTTCTTTCTTTTAAGGAAATTAAAAGAAAAATATGTTTAAAGCAATATCGGGGGCGTTGGGTTTACTGCTAACCATCCTGGTTCTGCGTTTGGCCCTCCCAGAAGTTGCTGATCTATTGATCATGATCATTACCAAGGTATTGATCTTAGCCAACAATTCAATTGACTTGGTGATCAGTAGGCAGCCGCAAATATAACTTAGAAGGGGTTCGATTTTGAAGTCGAACCCCTTCTACCCCCCCCCTCAATCTGTTAATCTTAACAGATTTTTTACGCTTTATGCTACATCCCAACCAACAGTTTGATTCCTAAAATACTACCAATAATAACAAACATTAATTTAATAAACTTATTACCTTTATATTTAGCATATCTTGAACCAATTTGACCTCCTATTAAAGAACCTAAAACTATTGGTGTCATTATGGCCCAACTAAAGTTGCCTTTGTAGATTAATAAGCCAGCGGCAAAGACGCACCAAGGGAAAGCAACTGAAAAATAATAACCAAGCGCATCAACGAAATCAAAACCTCTCGTTTTTAATGTAACGATTGAAAACATGATGCCATTACCGGAACCAAAAAAGCTTTCATAGAATCCAAGGATAAGCGCGAAGACATAAGCGATTGATCTTCTTAGCTTAGAATAAACTTTTTGCTCAGCAAGCCCAACGTCTTTTTTAAAATAGGTATAAGCAACTAGCAAAAGAATTAAAATTCCAACAGTAATTTGCAATAATCTTTGGTTGGTATGCATTATCACCGCAACGCCAGCATAAACACCAATTAGACCAATAGTGCTGAATAACAACAAAAATCGCCAATCAACTTTTCGATCTTTAAGGTAGTTATATGAAGCGGGTAGAACCCAAAAAGACGAACTCACTTTTTGAGCGGCTGTAGCCATTGGGAATGGTATGCCAAGCGATAATAACACTGGAATGTTAATAACCGAAGCTCCACCGCCCGACATTGAGCTTAGTGCTGTTGCAATTAAAGATGTTATAAAAATGATAAAAAAGGTAATCATAATATTGGTTGAACTGTTGAGGCTAAGTTTTATGTCTAATTTAAAGAGCTTTTCTTAAAGAAAGTAATTCGGGATTAATATTGTGCTTAATTGCGAATGCAGTTAATTTTTTCTGAACTTCAGCTAGGTCTGCTTCAGAAATAACTTG